>SDBV01004901.1_pt1 | contig 19026 bp, 27 predicted proteins | sample 2277081 | NCBI WGS metagenome assembly SDBV01 (sample SAMN10402039, study PRJNA504765) | marine sediment metagenome | isolation source: marine sediment core GS10_PC15, 223 cmbsf | place: Arctic Ocean: Southern Knipovich Ridge | collected 2010
CCTCTTGATTGTATGATATTATTCTCCTGGGTGATGATGGAATCATTTGAGGATCTGGATATGGAGATTAGGAAGAAGAATCAGGTGATGTTTAATAGTTGTCTTAATTAATCCAGGCGGATGCACCAGGTATTGTGCCAATGTCAGTGACAATGATAATGGGAAGAAGCTATGCGATCTGAAGATGAATTAAAGGAATTCTTACAGAAATGCAAGGATGCTCCAAGGGAAGGTGGTGGGGCGCTTACTGACATATGTCCAATAGATGATAAGTTTGGATGCTGTACTGAGTGCTCTTTCCCATCGGGGGTATTGTGGGTATTAGGAGGTAAAGGGTGAATAGTGTAGGTAAGGAGAATGATCAGAGATTCGCTCCGGATGGGAATAAGAACTACGATGTGGCGAAGGTCTGGGATAGTCATCATGAGATAACGAGAAGACTAATCCTCGGTCAGAAAGGGACAGTGATTGCTCGAGAGATGGGAATTACCTCCCAGACTGTTTCCCACGTCAGGAATAATCCGGTCATGAAGAGGCTCTTCGATATCCTACACTCTGCAGCTGATGCGGAGACGGTAGAGATTAGGAAGAGGATAGTTGAGATAGGACCACTGGCTGTAGAATATCTGGAAAATGCCATGCAGCAGGATCTTGACGAGGGGATGAAGAGTGCGGTGGGACTGGGAGCAGCTAAGACAGTGATAGAGAATATCCTACCGAAGGCGGTTAAGATAGACTCCTCGGAGAGTCTGACTGTCAAGGTGATTAATGAGATAAAGGAAAAGGCGAAGAGTCGTAATCTCCTCGCAGTTGTTGAGGAGGGAGAGTTTGAGGAACTTAAAGAAGGAGAGAGTGATGAGGAAGTTAGTGAAGTTGGGAGTGTTAGTGGGAGTGTGGTTAATGCTGACAGCGGGGATGGCAGAAGCTCAGAGTGTTAAGAGTAGATTTATCGTCTCTGATAGTCTTGCCCTAACCACAAGTGAAATTGACAGCACCTTTACATACCCATGGGAAAGTGTAACCATATGGGCAGTAGGCTGTGATGCTTTGATTAAGATTGAGATTAATAAACAGGATGATTTCACAAGTGACTCCTTTGTCAGAATTGACGATGGGAGTTTTATAACTATTACGAAGAATGGGGAATTAGGGATAAGCGGGGTTTATAGAGTTATGACAAAGGCGGTTAGTGGAACTGGGATACTTTACATGATTGGGACTAAAACAACTGATGGTTAGGGAGGCAGGTATGAAGAAGTTATTTCTGGTAATTTTCTTATGTCTGCCTTTTTTATTTGGTGGCGAAGCCATCGGGCAGATAACAGTAACAGGTGGTGGAGGGGGAGGAAGTGCAGCGGTTACTGAGACTGCTTCTACTTATACAATCACGAAGACTAATATTGTCCTGGCTGGAGCGGTGACTGTTACGAGTATTAGCTTCACAACTGTTGTGGCTACTACAAGTATAACAGTCGGCAGTGATGCGTTGAATAAGGATGGAGCTGTCATCTGGATTGATGCAAGTGGTGGGACTGGGAGTGCTACGATAGCTAGTGATGGACTTACGTTTAGTGGATTTGGTGGAGGGGTTGATGTAGATGCAGCTTTTACTGCTTCTACGGTTACGAGTGATGCTGGTATTGGTGGAACTATTGGAACATTTACAACCTATGTTACATCTGGCGACACAACAACCGGAGACAATGATGGTTTCTATTATTTCGCTGAAGATGGTGATGCTACTGGCCCATACTTGTCCTGGAATGATGGTAACACCGGCTTTGAAATCAGCTCTAATGGTTTTGGTGCTAGTGGGATAGATACACGAGTTGATATTATGGCATCCGGGAATAATGGTGATGCGACATTATGGTTGATGGAAGACAGGAACGATGATGCAACGGATAAATGGGGTCTATTTGCTGGAGGTAATGATGGTTTTCTGATAAAGAATACTGCTACACGGTTTGCAATAGCAGCGGCTACGGGCAATGTCGGGATAGGTCCGGATACTACACCAGACTACTTCTTAGATGTTCAAGGCTTAATACACGTTGACGGCACATCAGAACTTATTGGCGATGTAACTATTGGAATATTAGGCTCAAGCGAACTAACCCCAACATTATCAATCATAGGCGATGCCAACAGCGATGCAGAGGACGTGGACGAAACGTTCGCAATTACTATAACCCCTGCAAGTGATCCTACTGATGCCCTAATCACAGCAACCACGACACAATCAGCAGGCTTTGACTTCGACATGCCGTTGTTTGCAAGCACTTTGACGAGTGATGCAGGTGTCACCTCTAATGGAACAGTTACCACAGTTGGACTCAATCAACCAGGAGTAGCAGTAACTAATGCTGCTGACTATACTGTACTAGCTGCTAACACTGGTAAACGTCACATCATTGGAGATCATGCACAAGTAACTACTATCCAACTACCAACAGAAGCAGCCGGTTTAAACTACGAGTTTTGGTATTACGGTGCTGCTGCTGAGACCCACGATCATATTATTCTCACAACTGGTAACGGTAATGCATTTAAAGGTGGAGTTGTATTCCTTGATGTTGCTAATGCAATCAGTCAGTCTAACGGTAATGGTAGTTCTAACTCAAGCCTGACACTTAATAACATGAACGGTGGAACATTCATCAAGATGTTCTGTGATGGTACTAACTGGTTTGTCACAGGGAATGTAGTATCAGATGCTGCACCAACTTGGGCAGATCAATAGAATAATAACCGGAAGAATAGGAGGTAAGATGAAAGAGAATTGGAAAGAGTTACTAATCTGCACCTTGTTTATCATCATCACATTTATCGGGACTCGTTTATGGCGTGACGAGATGATACTGAATATGCAGGATCAAGTAAGGAAGCAAGTAAATGGAATCACCAGATCTCAACAGATAATTCAAACCGGTCTTAACAATGGAGGAAAGATTGATGTTCAAGCTCTTAAACGTCTTGGTTGGAATCTTAATATTCCTATTGATAGGAACCTGCCCAGTAGCAAGCCAGATTCAACAAAAGATAGTAGTAACCTATGATACCTTCGGTCTGACAGATGATAGTGGAGAGTTTACAACTCATAACCTCCTGACACAATGGGCAAGGGCTGGTCTGATTGATACAGTCTTGCTTCCTGGAATCGGTGGCAACTTTGAATGGCACTTCCAGATGTATGCTCCAAGGAGAGCAGTTTGGATAGACTTGCCAGAGAACTTCAACTCCGCCATTATATACCTACCAGGTAATATTCAGGATAAGGACTTCATCCTATACGATGATGTATCAGGAGAGGCAATAATCCCTGATTCATTATATTATGAAGAGTGGACATTCCCACAGAAAAGCGTAAGGAAGTTCAAAGTTAAGAAGATCAATAACAACCACTTCGTCTATCATAATCTATCCCCTGGCTTCCTACCGGCAAAGCATAAGAGTGATCTTGATAAGAAAGCGAAGGAAGAGAAAGAGAAGAAGGAGAAGAAATGACACTTATTGATAAGGTCTACCACTTCGGTCTATGCCTCATAGTCACATCCTTTGCAGGTTGGCAGATAGGAACAGCTGTCGCTCTGACCATTGAAGGAACCCAAGCCGAGGCGTATTGGAGGAGAGGGAATAGTTTGAAGAATTACTACTGGCTCGATACCTTCCTTGACATAATCTCAGATGGTCTTGGCATTATCGCCGGAATGTATTTACGAAAACTGATTGGAGTCTAGCATGACTATGACAAATGGAAGTAGGAAGTTAATTGGTTGGACCGGGATTGCTGGAATAATTGGAGTGGTTATATTCTACTTCGCTGTAATAGATCGGGCTGAGACTAGCGGGATTGAGAAGACAACAGTTAAGAAGGATGTAGAGGCAGTGACAGAGAGGGTAGATAAGCTGGAGAAAAGTGATGATGCTGTTCATAAGATATTGCATGGTGAGGGATTAGAGGATGGACTGGTCTCTACAGTAGGTAAGATTAAGATTGACATTGGTTATATGAAGAGAGATATAGGCGAGATTAAAGGAAGTATGAAAGATATTGGGAAACAGAATGTAACTATATTGGAAGAATTAAGGAAGCTTAAATAATGAGAATCAAACCGGATAGTACTCCCCCAGTTGAGATGAATATCTGTTCCTTCATCAGGGATAGGATGGATCGGCTGGATGAGTTAATGATGAAGTATACTAATGATGAGGTAATCATCACAAGTGGTAGTGAGAAGGATGCTCCTCATATGAAAGGGAGTAAGCATTTCTCTGGTGAGGCGATAGATGTGAGGAATTGGAGAATAGTAGTGCTTGGTAATACTGGTAAGATAGCATTCTTTTCAGGACTGAATAAGTTATTCGGACCTGCTCTATTTGACATTGTTGAACACACTACCCACATTCATATAGAGTTTGATCCTGAGCATTTCAGGCTTGGGTTTCCGGTTAGGTTAAAGGGAAAGAAAGAGATATGGAAGAAGAGGGAATTGATCCCAACTTATCTACCGACCATTGAGTTTGATAGTAAATTCAGAAAGGTAGTCAACAAAGGCTACGATGTAATCAAGGTAACCTCTAACATTATTGGTCGCCATTATGCTGGGGTTACGGTGTTTAAGAAGGGGAAGGAAGAAGGAATCCTTGATATGATTAGAAGAATCCTCAAGGAATTTCTAGAACTAATAAGAAGGAGGCAATAAAATGGATATACTAACTGACAACATACCAACTATTCTAACCATGCTTAGTGTTGCTGCAGGTTTTCTTGGACTCAGTGGATACATAAAAAGGGGAATTAAGGTAGTCACCGAGTTTTTTGATGTTACCCAAGTGGCTGGGACATTCTTCATGAAGGTTGATAAATATGGAGAAGATAAGAATTATAGTAAAGAAGAAGTTAATGATCTGATTCGGGAGATAGAAAGATTTAAAAAGGAATGGGGAGAAGTCCTGGCGGCAGTTAAAAACTTCTCGGTTAAATAATAAAACAAGTGGCGACCAATAATTTATGGACGGCAAGCGAGGTTGTGAATTATGTCTTTAGCAGGTAGAATAGATTACGTAATCGAACAAGGTTCGAGATGGTATCCTGATGTCCTCCTCTGGACAGATAGTGATGGGAATCCTAAATCCCTAGCAAGCTATGCAGCTAAGTTGCAGATTAGACTAACCAAGGATGCCGCTGCTGCACTTGAGACAATGAGCAGTGCATTTGGTGATATCACTCTGGGTGGGGTGAATGGGACTATTCAGATTGACATGAGTGGTGAGAGGACAAGGGATATAGCTGCCTTCACTAGAGCAGTATATGATCTCTTACTACTTCCTCATGTAGGTAGTGCAGTTGTAGCTACCGCTGACTACACCAGTGCAGTGATAGATGTTGATGATGATTCAGATGGGTCAACAATAACTGCAAGTGATGGAACTCCTTTCTCTAATATCCTTGTAGACGACTATGTTGCGATTACACTGGCTGAGGATGATGATCATAATGGCGTGTATAAGGTTACTGCCAGGACTAACACCAAACTAACCTTTGGTGAAATATTAAACGGATCGGATAATAGTGAAGACACTGCCATATCAATCCAAGAACTCAGTAATGAGAATGCTGAGAGATTTATTGACGGATATGTGATAAGGACGAAAGGGGTAACATCATGAGTGCAGGTGATACGAGGAGAGAAGTAACACAGTCGCAGGGTGTTACAGAGGTAAGACAAACGAACACAGTGGAGGTTGCTAATATGCAGGCTTTTACAGATGGAGATACTACCCCTAGTGTAATAGGTGGGAAGGTGTTTAGGACTGCTAATACATCTTCTACTGCGATTACAGATTTTGATAATGTTACAACAGATGGTTATGAACTCACAGTGTTCTTTGGTGATAACTTTACATCAATAATTCACGGGGCTAATATAGACATGCCGGGTGGGAATTCGAGAGACTTTATTAATAAGGACGTGTTTAAGTTTATCATGCGAAGTGGTGTGTGGTATGGAATGGAAGGGAGACAAGACTAATGAAGAGATTATTACTAGCACTATTGATATTATTGCCGGGTTTGGTTGAGGGGCAGGCTCGTAAAGCAGTTCCATTCCGGGATATTACCATCGAACGAGGGATGATGCATAATGTCACTCATGGTAAATATGGAGCTATCCCTGACGATGGTCTGTGCGATATTGCTGCTATACAACTTGCTGCGGATAGTATCAATAGTCAAGGAGGAGGAAATCTATTCTTCCCTGAGGGACAGTATGACTATGACAGTGACAATGGAAGCATTAGGATATACAGCAATACAACTGTCACTATGTGGGGAGCTAAGTTCAATCAGATCAAAGGTGGTGCTAAGTTATTCTACACAAATGGTGGATCTGATATAGAATTCATCGGAGGGGAGATAGATGGTAATGCTATCAATGATGGGAACTATACTGAACATGATCACGGTATTGAACTGTCTAATGCTTTTAGAGTGAAAATAAGAAATATGTATATTCACAATCTGAGTGGAGATGGTGTATATATCACTGATTCAGATTACTGCTACGTTATGCATAATACTATAATCTCAACTCATATAATTGATAGTCCTTTCATCGGAAGGAATAGCATTGCAGTAGTTGAGGGGGATCATATTGAGGTTGTGAATAACATTCTGGAGGGAGGAGATCCTGCCAACGTTGATATTGAGCCTAATGCAGGCTTGGCTATCACAAATGTATTGATCGCAGACAACATCATAAACGGTGGAGAGTATGGAGTTAGCCTAAATGGAGGAGGTGCAAGTAGCACTCTTGACTCTATTAAGATTGTAGACAATATCATCTCCAATGTAGTTGAGATAGGGATTCACATTACCCAGGCAAGTCATTATACCGTTATAGGGAATACTGTCAATTCCTCTGGCTTTGATGGAATTAGAGTGAGATCTTCAGGAGGAGGAATAAAGGGTCATTTCGGGAATATCTCAAACAATGATGTATATAATAGTGGTTTGTCAGGGGGACTATCCTATCAAGGTATTCTACTAGGTGCAGGGCTGAAGAATATATCTGTTATGAATAATAGGGTATCATATAGTGAAGGTAGTGGAATAAGGATTGCTGGAGGTTCTGGAACTGAGAATAACTGGATAACTGTGATGGGTAATATCTGCTGGAATAATGATAAGAATGATAATGGTGGAGACGCAGGAATTAATATAGGCTTCACTGATAGCAGCTTCATCATGCAGAATATCTGTTATGATAATCAAGCTTCGCCAACACAAGCCTTTGGATTTAAGTTCAGCCAGATGGATGTCATCTACACTGATGTTGGTAATACTGGATATGGGAATAAGACTAGACTATACAACTGGGCTAATGTGACTGCTGATAGATTGAATCAGGTTATGGCTCTAAGTTGGACGATAGATAATCCTGGGGCTGGAGCATCTAATCAGAACATGCTTGCAGTTGGGTCTGAGAGCATCAATCAAGTTGTAATGCCCTGGGATGGGCAGATTGTGGCTATGACTGCAACAACATCTGCTAATCTGTCTGTAGAGACTATCACATTTAGTTTGATTAAGAATGGTTCAGCTGCTGGAATGAATAGTGTGCAGTTGACAACCTCTATATTAAAGATATCAGAAACATATTTTGCATATACAGATGCTGGACATGCTTTCAGTGCTGGTGATTTAATCGGAGTGCTATACACAACCAGTGCTAGTTATGCAGCAACTACTCTCGATCATGTAGTAACTGTCTACATAAGGTATTAATCTGTGATAGATTTATATAAAGATCCAGAGCTGGAAGAAGTTCTCATTAAAGGATATGAGAGTATAGAGTCATTCTCTCTCGACTTCCTTCCTGAGAATTTTAACATTAAGTACTCCGGACAACATAAGAAGATAGCGAACCTGGCGGACTTGAGATTAAAGAGGAGTGTAGTATGCGCAACTCGAGGAATTGGAAAGACCACTTTTGCCAGAGCCATAGCTGCCCAAGCGATATGCTATTGTGATGCACGATTCATAGTCTATGTGGGAGAGAGTGCTACTCTTGCAGAGATGCAGACGGAGAATCTCAAGAAGGATCTTTTGATGAGTACGGAGATCCGAGAAGTCTTCGGAGATATTAGGGTAAAGAGTGATGATACCCTTGATGAATCCTTCAGCAAGAAGAGTTGGGTTGCTACTATTGGAGATCATCAGGTGCTGGTGTTGCCAAGGGGAAGTGGACAACAAGTCCGGGGATTGATATGGAAAACAAAAGGTGGTAACTTCAGACCAGACTTAATCATCCCAGATGATCTTGAGGAGAAGGCGACTATAGATAATCCTGAACAGAGGTCTAAAAGGAAAGAATGGTTCTTTGGAGATCTGATAAAGTGTATTGATAGGAAGAATAAGAATTGGAGAATATTCTACATAGACACATTGAAGCATGAGGATTCTCTGATGCAAGAGTTACTGGATGCGAATGAGTGGAAGTCTCTAGTTGCTCCAGTATGTGATGAGAATTATGAGAGCTTCTGTCCTGACTTCATGAGTAATGAAGAGATTGAAGAGGAAGTGAAGATTCATCAGGATAAAGATCTGATGGATGTATTCGCTCAAGAGATAATGTGTATGCCTATCTCGAAGAGGGATGCTACTTTCAAGAGTACTTACTTTAAGTATTATAATGAAGATGATGAAGAGTTTCTTAAGAAAGATCTCCTAGGCCTGATCAATGTGGTGATAGTAGATCCAGCAAAGACAACTAAACAACATAGTGCAGAGAGTGGATTTGTAGTCTGGGGATTCAATCCTATGACTGAGAAGATGTTCTTAAGGTATGCTGCTGGTGAGAAACTCCATCCAGATAGCATCTACGATAGGGCGATTGAACTGGCTGTGCAATATAATGCCCTGGCGATAGGGATTGAAGAGACTGGATTAAACGAGTTCGTGATCTATCCACTACAGAATGAGTTGATAAGAAGAGGACTGGTTAATATAGTAATTGTCCCACTCCAAGCCCGATCAGGGAAGGGTGAGTTCGTTGGTCACCTTGGTGGGAAGAAGGCAAGAATTGCCTCAATGGTTCACTTCTATCGTCGAGGCTTGGTATATCATTTGAGAGGCAAGGGCATCGGAGCATATGAGTTGCAACTTCTGGGATTTCCCAAGAGTAAGCGATGGGATATAATGGATGCTGCTGCTTATATATCAGAGATAATGAGTAAGGGTGATCAGTACTTCTGGATGCCTACGAAAGGTGAGAAGGATGAAGAGAAGCTAATGGAAGATCAGGAGAAGAAATTAGACAAGATGGACAGGATGGCTAAGGGAATTGGAGAGCTTAGTGATGATGAGGTTATGTTGGTTGAAGCGGCAGAAGATTGGAGGACAGCTCCATGACTGTTAGATCAGCAATGATTGGTGCAGGGGCAAAGGCATATAATGATGCTCTTACCTATAATAGTAAGACTCCTATTAGTGACTATACATCAGCTGGTGATATAGACTTTGCTTATACTGCTCTCCCATCTACTATCCTTGATGATCAGAATGGCTTCGTCTCTGCTGGCTTTGTTAAGGGAGATTATATTAAGGTCTCAGGATCGGTTAGTAATGATGGATATTATCTGGTTACAACAGTTGCAGCAGGTGTGTTGACATTAGATCATCTTCATGTATTGACTCCTGAGAGTGGCGCAACAGGAACAATTACGATCTCTACACCTACACAAGGAGTGGTATTAGGGTTGGAGATTGATTCAGAAACCCACTCACAAATTGCCAACAAGGCTGGGACTACTAAGGTTCAAACTGAGGAGAGTCTTGCTGAGGATATAATAAGGTTTGATGTGGATAGTACTCAGGAAGCTCAAATAGATGCTAATGGACTTACGCTTAAAACCGGAGCAAGTGTTAATGAACTTAGCACGGATGGGACACTGGCAGGAGACTCTGATGCTGCAGTTCCGACTGAGAAAGCAGTTAAACTCTATGTAGATACTCATGAGGCTGATACTACTAACATCCACGGGATCGTTGATACGAGTAAGCTGAATACATCTGATGCTGCTATCACTGATCATGCTGTTGTAAGAGGAGATGGAGGGGCACAGAAGGTTCAGGACTCAGGGGTTATAATAGATGATAGTGATAATATGTCAGGAGTGGGAACAATTGATTCTGGTGATATAACTGTCACTGGAGCCGATAATGCTCAGTTAAATGTATTGACCACATCAGTAGACAATGCTGAATACTCAAGATTACGACTTACTCATTCAAGGGGAGCAGGTGGAACTTCTAATGCAAATTTAAGTCAGTATGAGTCTGATCTTAAGCTGGAAGTTGATGAAGCTTTTATTATAGAAACCAATGCAAGTCCTAGATTAAAAGTTGAAGGTGGTGGAGCTACTAATATTGGCGATGGAGGAGTTACAAACTATACTCAGATTGCATCTGATGGAGAGATCACTCTACATGGAACTGCGAGAGTCAGGGGACAGATTCCAATAGATAATGCTAACTTAGGAAAAGGATCAACTAAACCAACTGAAGTTATTGTTGGGAACTATAATGCTTGGGCTTTTGGAATAAATGATGATAGTGTATTCACTTTTCACGTTCCTCATGAATGGGCAGATGGAACTGATATTGAATTACATATAGATTGGTTTATAGATGAACCTGCTGGTGATGAAATTAAATGGCAGATTACATGGTCTGCTACACCTCATGATTCTACTGAAGCTATTGATTCAGCCGGAGCCTCGATAGACACAGGTGATGTGCTTATTCCAACGACACCGAAATTCTTAACGACCAGTCCCTTAACTATACCAGGGGCAGGTCTGTCTGAGGGAGATCAAGTTGGAGTAACATTAAAAAGAATAGCCATAACGGATGGCACAAATCCCTCAAATGAACCTGCGGTAGTAGATGTTCATATAGAATTTGTAAAAGATAAACTTGGAGAACCTACATAATGCCAAAAGCAATAGTAGATCCATACGGACGTCAGGTAAGTAGACACGCTGAAAGTCTCAGATCGGCAGATAGGATAGCTTATGATTATCCCAATGGTCTGGACTTGAAGCCTGGTAGTGATATGCATGAGAAGTTAGTTACCCAAATCATGCACAGGGCTAGGGAAGCCAGGAGTGCTATCATAGCCAAGCAGGACACCTGGGAGAGAAATGATATGACCCTTTCCACATATATGCGGATGGATGAGAGTGAGAGGAAGGTTCGTGACGGTGATGATAGGAAGCCTGTAGCAGTGGTGATTCCGATGAGTTATGCTATTCGGGAGACTCTTCTTACCTATCTCATGGCAGCTTTCCTTGATGATCCAGTGTGGAGATATGAAGGATCAGGACCAGAAGATACAGTAGGGGCTATGCTGCTGGAGATGCATATTGCTAAGCAGTGTAAGTGGGATAAGATTGGCTTAGCCCTGCATGGTCTCTGGATGGATGCGATTAGTTATGGCTTCGGAGCAGTAGGGATTAACTGGGTAGTTCAGAAGAGAGAGATTACTGTTAGTAAGAAAGTGGAGACTGGATTCTTATCACAGTTATTCGGAGCTATAGGATTTGGAGGAAATGATGAGTTCACTAGGGAGAAGCAGATGAGAGTAATTACCGAGGGGAACTCTCTCATCAACATCGACCCCTATATGTATCTCCCAGATCCTGAGGTTCCTATACAGTATGTCCAGAAGGGTGAATTTGCAGGGTTTATTGACCGAAGTAATAGAATGACAATACTGTCAGAAGAGCATGATCAGGATCTCTGGTTCAATGCTGAGTATCTTAGGATATTAGAAGATGGTAGGAGCCAACTATTCGATGAGCAGATTACTGGTAGGTATGATAAGTATGGGCCTGATCATAAGAGAAGCATGGGGACAGTAACATATCCAGTGGATAAGATCAATCTCTATTGGCGTCTCATCCCTGCTGAGTGGGGATTAGGAAGGTCAGAGTATCCTGAGACTTGGTTCTTCACACTTGCAGGGGATCAGGTTATCCTGGCTGCTGAGAAAACTGACTTCGATCATGGGATGATTCCTATAGCAGTTACAGCTCCTGATAGTGACGGTCATACTACAATGCCTACAAGTAAGTTGGAATCAGTAAGTGGATTGCAGGAATTTGTAGATTGGCTACTGAAGTCCTTCATGCATAATAACCGTAAAGCGATGAACGATATGTTTGTAGTTGATCCACAGTTAATATATATGAAAGATATGCGAGATCCCAAGCCCGGTAAACTCATTAGACTCAGACCGGGCGCTTGGGGTAAAGGTGTGAAAGATGCGGTGCAACAGCTTGGAGTAGTTGATGTAACCAGTAAGCATCTTGGTGAGATAACTGGAATCATAGATATGGCTAGGGGCATGGTGGGTGCAACAGATGTAATGCATGGGTTGAGGAGGAAGACCTCTGAGCGTGTGACAGCGACGGAGCATACTGATGTGAAGGGTGGTGCGTTGTCACGCCTTCAGAGGCTAGCCAAACTTATCAGCCTCCAAGCGCATGAGGATATTGCCCTGATGTATGCTTATAATACTAGGCAGTATTTGACCGAAGAGACTTATGTCAGAGCTATAGGGGATTGGGAAACAAGGATCATGGAAGAGTATGGGATAGATAATAAGGATGGTAGGTATCCTATACGTCCAGAGGATCTTGACATAATGATGGACGTGATTGCTCATGATGGAACTATACCAGGGACAGGAGATGCTCAATCATGGTTGCAGCTTTATCAGATCATGGCTGGTAATCCTGAGATTGCAGCTCAGCATGATATGGGGAGAGTTTTTAAACACATTGCAAGGATCATGGGTGCTAAGAATCTTAAGGAATTCGAGAAGAAGGGTGGAGGGAATAGATTACAATTACAAGTTCAGCCTGATGAGCAAGCACTTAATAATGTTGCTGATCAGGGATTGAGTGCGATAAGATAGGAGGCTAACATGAGTAGTGATTTTAATCCTTCAGATAAAAATGCAAGAGAAAAGCTTATTAACGATATGAAGGAACGATTTAAAATTCCTATATCTGAAGGCATAAACACGGAAAGAAATAGAGCTAAACGAAAGAGAAGAAAAGCAAATGGTAAATAGGAGGCTAACATGGCAGTAGATATATCCCTAGATTCCTTTACCTTACCGGAAGTTCAGAGGTTTAGGAAGAGTAGGATTTGGAACAAATTGATAGCTATTCTCAAAGATGAAGTTGAAGTGATCCATATGGAGATGGCTGTAGCACCGAAGGAGAATAAGTATAATCCTGTCGAGGGTGGAAAGGTAGATATAATCTATGGGATGGAATGGTATCAGGGGAGACTGGCAGAGATAAATACATTAATTAACTTACCGGAAAGTATCGAAGGTATGATAGAATATGAAGAAGAATTAGATAAGGAGGCAAAAGATGGCAGAGAAGAAAAAGAGTGATGCTGAAGATTATGCGGCTGGAAAAGTTGATGAGAAGGGTTTGGATAAACCTGAGGATCAAACTGGTGATACTGACTTTGATTATAATGAGGAAGAGAAGGTTGAAGAAAAGTCAGTTGAAGAGTTGGCAAAAGAGATTATGGGTGAGGGGAAGGTTGAGGAGATTAAGGAAGAAGTTGAAGAAGATAAGTTAGAAGAAGGGGAAGAACTTGAGGAGGAGTTGGAAGAGAATAGTGAGGTAGAAGATGACCTTACTGAGATGCCTCGGCTTGACCTTCGTAGAGTTATTCGGGATGAGAAGCTTGATATTAAGGTTTATAAGAATGACACTGATGATGAAATCCGGGGGAAGATAAGAGAGCTTGATGATAAGGATAAGCCTCTGGAGGGGATAGCTCTACTTGAGAAATTCGCGGGTTTGACTGGAACAAGTGTTGAGCAGATTGAGAAGGGTGAGGTTACTAAGGAGAAGCCAGCAGTAAGGACTGTTGATCATAAGGATCTGGACATTGTCAAAGAGCTTGATCTCAAACCAGACGACTTCGGTAACATTGCAATGACTCCTGAAACACTAAATAAAGTGATCAATCTCATCGCCAAGAATAATAAAGAATATACCCTGAAGGAAGCTCCTCTGGCTGCTCGATCTGAAGCAGCAGAAGCAGTTGCTATGTATACTGCAGTTAATGACTTCTTTCAAGCCAATCCAGATCTTACAACTGGAACAGATGGAAAAGGAATGCAAGGAGATGAATTAGTAAAAAGGAAAAAATTATTAAGATACGTAGCTAATAACCTACAGAGTAAGAATCCTGATAAAGGAAATGATTGGATTCTTACTGAAACTGCAAAGGAGGTGCGAACTTATATAGGCCGTCCTACAAGGACGAAGAGGACTCAAACCGAAACCACAGTGCGAGGGAGTAAGAAGGGACCTAGGAATAGATTCAGTAATAAGGGAGCTAGATTGAAGAAAAAGAAACTCAGTGGAGAAGCTGCTGAGATTTCAGATACTTTTGATTATTAATGTTGGAGGTTTAAATGGAACGAGGAAGGGATCGAATCCACAAAGAGATGAATAGTGCGAGTGATAACTTTGTCATAGAACTAACTACTGGCACTCTTACTATTCGTGAAACAACTGTGAGAGGAGACTCATCAGCAGGGGCCTTTACCACTACTCTTCCTCCGGTCGCCGAAGCAAGGGGGAAGCTATTCTCCTTTCGGTTTATAACAGATAACGGAGACTGGACGATTACAGATTATGGTGATGATGCTGAGTTTGCTGATTTAGTATTCACAGCTACTGGTGATAACGCCCTGGTTTATTCTGATGGGACAACTTGGTTCACTATCCTTAGTGACTTAACATAAATAGGGAGGTGAATTATGCCAGGATGGAGAGGGTTATTTAATCGTGCTGGAATTGATACTGATGGTAGTAACATCAATGCCTATAGGGGAAACATAACAGCGAGGAATTTTCCAGGAGTATTAGCAGGTGTGCCAAGTGGATATGCAAGTGTTACTTGGTATGTTGATAGTGATAGGAGTGTCAGTGGTAATGGTAGAAGTTGGGTTCAAGCATATAAGACCATTACTGAAGCATTAGCTTCTGCTGGAGCTCACGATGTTATTCTGATTCAGAAAGGGATATATGATGAAGGAGTTGTGCTGAATATTACTCAGGAAGGTCTGAAGATATTCGGTATGAACACTACTAATTATATGTTTGGAACTACTTCCTTGAAAGCCAGTGCAGCTGATCATATCATTTTTACTGTTAATGCGAATGAAGTTGAGATTGCTAATCTTTCCTTTATTCAAAATAATGCTAATAAATGTATTAGTGTTGCAACTACTGTAAGTACCTATAAGACACATATACGTAACTGCCATTTTGGTAGTGGTGCTGCTACATATGGTGTTGATGGAGGGGCAGGTGTATATGACTCTGTTGATGTTATTATAGAGAGCTGTTCTTTTACAATAGGTGGTGGATTGGTTGGAGCTAGACTGAATGGAACTCGGTGTGCTGTTATAAACTCCAACTTCCAGATTGGGACTGCAAGTACAGGTTATGTGCATACACCTACTACTGGTAACAGACCCTATACGAGAGTTCTTGGGTGTTTATTTCACACTGTTGATGTAACTAATGGTATTGGTATCACTGTTACTGGCACACCTACTGTAGGATTTTTAACTGTAGATGGCTGTCACTTTATCTATTTTGCTGATGATAATCATGCTGTTAGTAAGAGGACTGGATACTGCGGTCTGAACTGGCGTGATGCAGCTGTATTACCTGTAACCTAAGGAGGTATTAATGAAAGACTCTTATGGAGTAGAAGTATGTCCTTTTTGTAGAGGGCCTTTACCTTGTCCTCATTGTAAACCTCCTTCATTTTATAAGGAGCATAAGAAGGATAAGACTAAAGTAAAGGAAACTAAAACTAAAGCTAAAGCTAAGAAAAAATAAACGGAGGTTGTGATGGGATATGTGCGTGGAATGTGGGGAACAGGTGATTGGGAAACCGGTCAGCGCCCACAAAATTGGAGAGAAGCGATATTGAAAGAGTTCCCTAATGGGGATGCTCCTTTAACAGCGCTTCGGAGCCTTATGAAAAGTAAGGCTACTGATGATTACTTATTCAACTGGTTTGAAAAGCTCCTAGCTACTCAGGCTGGAGCTATTACGAATGTGTATACAGATGCTCTGCTGAGTTCAGCTCTTGGATCTGGTGCAGCTACTGCCAGTGGAGTTACCATTTATGTTAAGGTTCCACTAACAGTTGCACAGGAGATAAGAGAGGGTCATCAGGTGTTGTTAAGGGATGAGAGTGATTACACTGTTGATGTTAATGCTAAGGTAACCGATGTGGTTCAGAATGCGGCTAATTCCAGGATTACTATTAAGCTACTGGAAGCAGACGATAATAGTTCCAATAATGATTTATCGGATGCTGATCGTATTCTAATCATAGGTAACATGAATCCTCAGGGTGGGGCAATACCTAGTGCGATCGGATACACACCTACCAGGTATGATAATTATACTCAGATATTTAGAACTCCTTTGAATATTACAAGGACTGCACTGCAGACTCGTTTGCGGACAGGCGCTGAGTATAAGGAGAGAAAGATTGAAGCACTCCAGTATCATTCTATTGAGATGGAGAAAGCATTCCTGTGGGGTATTCAGACTACTAACACCGCAGATAACGGAGAGCCTGAGACTACTACCAGAGGTTTGATCACTAATATCAAGATCAACTCTGCTGCCAATGTAGATGACTATACTCAGAACACTGATTACTCAGGACAGACCTGGGTGAATGGTGGTGAGAATTGGTTTGATGCTAAACTGGAACAGATCTTCCGTTATGGTAGTATGGATCGGTTGGCTTATTGTGGCTCAGGTGCATTACTTGGTATTAACCAGTTGGTTAAGAACAACGGTATGTATCAGTTGAAGGAAGGAGCAATAGGATATGGGATTAAAGTCATGAAATGGATGACTCCTTTCGGGACTATTAATCTCAAGCGTCACCCATTATTCAGCTACGAACAATCTAATCGTAATAGTATGGTAATCTTCCAGCCTGAAGATATCGTCGAGCGTCCAATACAACAGACGAAATACTTCAAGGACTCGAAAGATTCTACTATCAATTATGATGGGTTGAAGGAAGAGTTCCTGACTGAGACCGGTTTGGAGTTCCATTTCGCACTTAGAACTGGATACCTCAACGGTGTTGGTAAATTGAACGTGGTCTAGTTTAACGAAATCGCTGGCGGGCAATAAATTATTGCTCGTCAGTGGTTTTATTTATTTAATGAGTGGAGAAGGATAATGAGCTTAGTTTCTGCAAGAACAGAGTTTGCTCGATTAGCTGGAAGACATGATCTGGTTACTGATTTCGATGGAGGAGATTATACAGACAATGGCGCTGATTGGTTTATCCAAAGAGGTCTTGATGAACTCGATCTAATGCTCCCTATGCCTAAGAGTGAGAAACAGTATAAGGTTGATCTAGCAGCTGATGGGTATTTACTGACAGTGCAAAGGATCATTGCCCTTCATGAAGTCTGGATGGCTAATGCTGATGGTAGATGGCAGTTGGATGAGAAGGATGAGCAATGGATGAAGGATAATTATCCCACTCCTTACTCTAGTTTAACTGGAGCCAGACCGCTCTACTTTACCCAGATGAGAAGTGAGTTATCACCGGATCTAGTTGCATTGAGGTCAGACACATATACATCTCAATTCACTTATGATTTCCAAGATGTCCTCTTCCACACTGATAGCACTCCTCATTATAAGAAGATCAGGATTATTGTCATGCCGCCCAGTGATGTAATATATACAGTTAGTGTGGTAGGAAGGTTTCATAGTGAGGAACTTAGTGCAGAGGCTGATGAGAACTTCTGGACTTATAATCATGAGGATCTTGTTGTCCTTGCAGCTATGATGATTATGGAGAAGACTTTCCGAAATTGGACTGGGGTTAATGAGTATAGGGAGGAGATTATGAATAAACTTACTCTACTGGATAAGGGTGTAGCTGAGCAAGAGAGTTATAATATAAATCAGATGGAGGGATGATGGCTATCACTATTCCTAATAAATTTGCACTTGGAAGTTTTATTTACCTAAAAACGGATGCTGAGCAATTAAAGAGACAGGTGACATCTGTAAGAGTTTATACAGATGGCAGTCATCAGTATGAAGTAATCTGTGGAATTATCTACAGCTATCACTTTGAGTGTGAGTTATCAAAAACTAGAGAAGTTGCTAGTGAATTAATAGGAGAGTAAAATGAAAGAAGAATATAAGATGGTTGATTATATGATGAGAGTCTACAAGTTAGTTCATGGAGGTTACAACTGTCCAAGATGTAGTTCTAGTAACAATAAATTTATGCATGTAAAGAACTATGAAATAACTACGAGATGTATTAATTGCGGGAATGCATTTGTCGCTTAGGAGGATAACATGCCTTGTGTGACTAATAAGATCAGAGAGATGGATAAGAAATATAAGAGTAAGAAGTATAAGAAAGATATTGTCATTGCAAGTAAGGTGTATAATGTCTTCGATCAGATGAAGAGGTATCTTGAGGAGTTCAAGGTGGGGAAGGAACCTATGAGTTATGCTACTATTGATAAGTTATTCGGCGGGATTAGTAGAGCAGATGTGTTAAGTATTATTACAACTGAGGTGAAAAAAGGGAGGTAAGCAATGAAAACTTGGATGAAGGTAGTGTTGGGAATATTAGGTATATTGGGGATTGTAGCACTTACTATATATATTCTTCTTGCAGGTTGTGTAGACTTGTTGTGGCAGATCGGGGAAGGGCAATAAGATGAAAGAATTCTCATTTGCGGTTAAGGATAGTTTTACCAAGGGTCTTAGGAAAACCAGTACTAACCCGATTAATAAAGGTGGATTGATCCAGTGTCAGAATGCTACGCCTAAGACTTATGGTGATGTTAGGGTGTTAGAGGCTTATTCACCTTTATCACTAACTATATCTATACA
>SDBV01004902.1_pt1 | contig 19024 bp, 21 predicted proteins | sample 2277081 | NCBI WGS metagenome assembly SDBV01 (sample SAMN10402039, study PRJNA504765) | marine sediment metagenome | isolation source: marine sediment core GS10_PC15, 223 cmbsf | place: Arctic Ocean: Southern Knipovich Ridge | collected 2010
ATTACATTTAAACACCGCAAATTATTGTTAAATCTACCCTTTGAGGCAGAAAAAGGGAGTTTGAAACCATTTCAAGAGAATGGACAGAGTAGTTCGAATCTTGAGATGGGAGTAGATTTAAATTTAGCGAAACATCCTGCGGTTATAAGTGTATGGGATAAAGTGGGAAAACGAGAAGTGGCACGTTATTTTCTAAGTTGGAGAAGTCTCATAGATCAAGAACGAAAAATCGGAAGTAGTTCAAATATCAAATTGAAATTGATAAATTTACGGCAGCAGATTAAAATTCTCCAGCGAAAAAAGAATAACTACGAGCAACGGTTACTACAGAAAGTAATTGCAAACTTCCGAGATAAGTTAAAGTGGAGTAAAATCAAGCGGGAACTTTCGCTCTGTTGGAATAGACTGAACAACATAAATTCCCATATCGTAGGGCTGGTTAACCATTTTACGATTCACATTGCGAAGCTCCACGGCATTTCCAAGATAAAGGTCGAGGATTTACGCTTTTCAAAACATTCCAAAAAACGAGACTCAGGCAAATTCATGGCGTTTTGGCAGACCCATTGGCTCTTTTCCCAAATACAAGACGCAATAAAGCTTCAATGTAAATTGAACGGGATAAAATTCCAAAAAGTTCCCGCTAGAAGTACTTCTCAACGCTGTTCTCGATGCGGGAAATTAGGGAATAGAGAGGGTAAGGTTTTTCATTGCACTAAATGCGGACTTACATTAGATTCTGACTTAAACGCTGCTCGAAATGTGGTTATATATGAGCCATCTATCAACCAAACGGTTGAGTATCAAGTACACTTCAACGAGCCTATATGGTGAAGTTGGGCCTATCAGTTTGGAGGCAATCAAGAGGACATTTGTCCAGATTTTTACAGACTGTATGTTAAACTTACTGAAAAAGGAAAGAAAATATATAAGACCTATGAGGATAGATTAAATTCTTTATTGTTTGACCATCGCAGATTGCATAAAAATGTATGTGGTGAAGTTGAGTTTCTATTATATGAATTATTTGAGATTTTTAGTGAGTTTATTGGGATGGGAAATAATAGTCCTTTTATTACTAATTTAATAACTTTAAAATTATAGAACAAGTTAATAATGGATATTAAAATTGAACTCGAAACCACTTTGTTTAAAGTTGTTTATAAATGGATGTCTCAAGTATGATTTTTTCATAAGGATACTGATATTTCTGAAAGAAGAGAAAAATATGAGACAGCTTTAAGAGAGTTAGGATCTTTGTTTAACAGACATCATAAGGAATTATCTGATTCACACTTTTCACGGATTTTTCGGTTCTTAAGAGAGTTTCTTGATTTTGAGACAAACAATCATGAAGACATTAATAATAGATTTGATAAATTTATGTATCAAGAAGTAGATTAATAGGGTCTAATGGCTTAAAAAAATAAATTCTTATTCTAAATTAGTTTTGCACGGATAAATACAAAGGTTTGAATATGATTTCAATAATGGACAAATCGATCAGTTTTCATAAATATTTATAAATACAGATTGTATTTATTAAATTGTAATGTAGTGGTTTTTTTTCCATTTTCCATATTTTATCATTTTTGTTCACGTTATTATTTTTCCACTACATTACATTTTTTTTAGATATATTCAAGAAGACTTACTTAAATGGATGATTTTAAGTAAAGATTCCTTTTTTAAATGAGAAAAATAAACAAAACACAAAAAAGGTTGGTGAAAAACCGGCACTACTTTTACTAAAAATTCTGAATGGGCTTAATCTTATTAATATATTTACAATATAGTTATTTAAGTAACAAAAAATACATAATAAACATATTTATTTTTGCATACCGATGAGTCAATCTAATTATGGTTCCCTAAATTTCAAGCCTTTATCTACTTATTTTGAATCAATCTTACAGGATTTTAAGAATAGAATTTTAGATTTGGTAGAAGGTCTCCAAACAGGACAATACTATATTAATGATAGTGATAATGATTATTATGAGGCCTATTTTTTGTTATATGATATTTATACATATTTAAATTTTGACATTGAATTTATTTTACCGGAATCTCTCTATGATGAAATTGATGGAGATATTGAAGCCGTATTTGCTGTTCATACATATCAAGTTCATGAATTAATTAAAGATTTTAAATTTATTCTTCAAAAAATTTCATTTCCCTTTTTTGAGGGATTTTTTACTTATGATTCACATGTTTATTATCCATTGGTATGTATTCCTTTTAGATCTTTTAATCCTAAAATGCTTAAAAGATATACGATGATGATCGTAGATTCTGGAATAAATGTTTTACGTGGATCTATTGATTATGAATATCCTTATTTAGAAGAGTTTATTAATTCCGCAGAAAAATATGGAAGTCAAAATTGTTTATGGACAATTCCTGATTATCCATTTAAAATAATAGAAGATAAATTAACAAATCAAGCTTCATGCGATTATTGGAAACAAGAATTTTTAAAAAGAACTGATAAGAATATAAATCACTTTCATAATATTCCTTATACTATTGTTCCAATTCAATATAAATTCAAAAACATTCATTCCTTTAGGCATAGCTGGAATAAATATTATCATTTTTCTAATTATTTAGGGATTGGAAACCTATTAAAATGTAGGGATACCTCTTTTTTTAATAATATTCTTATGCATATTTATTTTAACAATAAGGAAAGTAAACACGTTCATTTTTTTGGAATTGGAAAACCTTTGATTAGAAAGTTATTCGCTTTTATTAGAGAATATAATCCTATTTACTCAATTACATTTGATACTGTAAAATGGTCTATAACAAACGATAAAGAATTGTTAAAAATAAATAATGGAAGATTTTGTAGATCTTCAAATAGAAATTTATTCCTTTCAGTTTTTATTAAAAATCTTAAGACAATACGTAAAGATCTTAAAGATTCAATAGGTAGAAATCTTAATTTGTCAGATTTTTTTTAAATCGATATTAGACATGTCATTTTTATTTTCATTGATTTATCTTATTATGATTTCTAATTATATCTTTATTAAATTAATCGAACTAATTAATTTAAATTGATTAGAAAAATACAATAAGACATATTTAACGAACATTACGAATAAAAAAGATTGTGCTAAATGTTTTCTATATACGGGCAAGACCATTACTTATATTGAAAAGATTAAACAAGTGACTGACTTTTAATAAAGAGGAAAAAGTAATCAAAATAACTGATGAGTTGTACAAGAAAATATAAAGTTTTAGTGATTATGTTTATAAACGTTTACCATAGAAGATACCTTCAATACTTTCTAATGCTTCTTATCATGATGAGAATTGCTTAATATTGGATAAAAGAAGCTTAACTTGAAGAAGAGTATTTTTTATAAACTCTGATTTACTAAATCAGGATAATATTTTCATTTAAATATTAAAGATTCATTTCTTTTTATAAAGAAATTATAAAGGTAGTGAATAAAAATAATGGGGCATTTATATCCTGAAAATATTAGTAAGTATTTAGTCCATAAATTATTTACAAATTGGTTAAACAGAAAAAAGCTAGATAGTGGTTGTTTTGTTGATGAGGGAATCTTAGAAAAGCCTAAACCATTAAAAGTATACGACATTATAAATCATTTTACAAAGAAGATTTCTCAAATGAATCAGATAATTTCTTTATTAAGCAGTGAAAAAGATATAAAGTTATTAACAAATTTAATGAAAAGGAATTTCGGAGTTAATTCTGCTGAAGGATGTTATTTAGATAGTGAAATGATTAAAATGGCTATTTATGAGTGTTTAGGAACTTGGAAAAATTATGGTATTGTAAAAGAAATTGACAAAGAATGGTTTTTTATTAGAGAAATAATTTGTGGGAAAACCATGTTTTTAGATAAATCAATTAAAGATGAAGTTATTAAATTACTCGAAAAAAAGAAGGTAAATGATTTAATTATCAAGTATACATATAAATTCTTAGAGAAAGTTGGAGATCTTGATTCTCTCGTTATACATTATATAGATATGTGAAAACTTAATTATTTTTTTGATATTTTAATAAATATATTTAAAAACATATTTTAGTATTGAGATTAAGAATTTCTCTTCACAGGGGTTGATAAAGATTGAATATAGATAATTTTCAATTCACTTTAACTCACGATTTAGTTCCGATTCATTTTAGTCAGGAACGGGATTTGGATCAAGCTAAATTGATATGCCCTCTTCCTAGAAGATTTAAAACAATAATTAAAGCTTTAGGTAAAGAAAAGATTCTAAATTTAATACATGAGATTATTGAAAATGCTGTTTGGATGATTGTGATCAGTTTTTATAATATATTAAAAAAGTTATTTAAAGACTCCTCATACTAATTTTTATGCTTATTTAAATTTTATAATATTGTTATATAATGTAAAAGAATGATTAAAAAATGAATTTTAAAGAAACATTACGAGAAAATCACAAAGTAATACAAGCTTATGATAAAATGATGGAAGATTTCGATCAATATACAAAAGAAGAAATTAATAGTTTTCCATTAGAAATCCGTTGTTGTTATTATATTGTCCCATTTAATAAAAAATGTAACCCAAAATCAATAGAGCAATGGGCAAAAGAAGTCGGTTGGATTAATTATAATATGGATGGTTGTTTCCAAAAATGTGCAACAAGAATAGCTATAGAAGAGGCTAATCGTCTATTGGCGTTTATACAAAAAGAGATTAAAAAATTATTATAGTTAATTTTTTAATTCTAACATTAATTTCAAAATCTATACTTCTCTTACCTCACTTGATTTATATATTATTTTATTTTTTATTTATACAAATATTATGAAGAATAATCATAATGACAGAATCTATTGACAATTTTTCTCATATTACTAATTTTGATAAGTTAATATTGACAATTAAGACAAAGTTGATTAGTTTTTTACGAAATGAATTAAAAAATCGAGATATTAATCCTATTGAAAGTAGTGTTTTGTCTTGTGTAAAAAAAATAACTATAAGAAATGGTCAAGATGTCTGGGCTTTTTTTTGTTCAATCATTAATTTTACCGTCGAAGTAAGAAAATTTATGATTCCAATGCTAAATTCTATTGCAGCAAAGATAGAAATTAATTTTGGTGGTAATTTTTTAAAATTTGTAAAATCTTCTATATTTAAAAAAAAACTACTTTTATCAACGTTTAAGTGGCATTGGAAAGATATTAAGGGTAACTATAAAAAGCAAGTAGGTTGGAGTCATCACAGAATATTGAAAGTTTGGCATCTTATTTATATACTTCAAATCTTAAAGGTAATTATTACTAAGAATGAAAGTTTCCAAGCTTTTGCTCAGAACATACATAGAAATTATAATAACTTTGAAGAATTCATTCAAAAATTTATTACTTCTTTTCATGGGGATCCAAGAATTTTTGGAAAAGGTGAAATCACATCTCAAAAATGTTTTAAACGCTATTTGTTGTTTTTTAGATGGGTAGTAGCCCCAAGTCCTGATTTACATATCTGGACTTTTATTTCTCAAAATGATTTACTTCCTCCTGTAGATGTTACCATTAAGAGAACCCTAAAACGCATTGGTGTTTTTAATCGTGAATATGGTTGTAATTGGAAGGATGTTCAAATTTATAATTCTTTTTTGTCTAAAATTACTCCGGAAAATAAGTTATGGGCTGATTTTTGGATTTCCAGGTTAGGAATATTAAAAATTTGTAATAGTAAGAAATCAGAATCTTTATGTGATATTTGTCCCTTGTCTAAATTTTGTGTTTATTGATACGATAAATATTCTACGGTTTTCTTTCTTAGTTATTTATTGTATCTTTATTCTTTCGATTTATATTTGATTGTGTTTTATTTAGAAAAGTCTAATTCTTTCATAATCCAAACCATAAATACTCATTTCTCCAGTATATTTTTGTAAATAATGATTAAACTCATGATTGTCAAGACATTGGGTCTCATATTCTTTGGTATTGCATTCATCTATTATTAATATAAAGACTTGATTCTCTTGTTCTTTAAACATTATTTTACATATTAAACCCTTATGTTTAGGTAAAACAAATTTATGCGTATAAGTTTTGCACCCTATATGTTGCCAATATGGTTCATTTACAATATAAGGAAAATGTTGACTTAGATATTCATAAATTAATGATTCATCTTTTTTTTTTTTCATAAATTCTGTTTGTTTTTTTATGCATTCATCTTTATTTGGAATATTGAGAATTTCATACAATATACCAGTGTCTCCTATAGGTTCTACATACATATGAAGATGGTATTTATTATTCTATAAGCCCCTCGTTCTTTAATCCCTGTACCAATAGTATTTATTCCTATTTCCAGGTCCAGCCCTTTAAGAACGCCCGATTTTATTCTATGCATGACACGATCCCCCCTTGTTGGTATAACAAACCAGAATGGTTTCCGATCTTTACCAAAACTTTCAAACAGTCTTTCTTTAAATCCGTCGTAAGAACTTTTAATTCTTCTCTTGCGCTCCCAACTCAACAAATTCACTTTTTATTATTTCTGTATGTTATATATGATTTATTATTTAAATAAGCATTATCAAGAATTATTTTTGGTTGTGTCTACTTTGTGTAGGTTTTGTATCTCTTCATAGCTTATGATTTTACTAATCCTTCTCTGTTTTTAGATTTTTATTATTTTTTCTATTATATTGTATATGACTTATTTAATAATTAATGGTAATTCAGAATTTCTTATAGATGGAATAGAAAACAAAATTCATCTAACTTTTTTAGATCCCCCATTTAATCAAGGAAAAAAGTATTTCGGATGCAATGATAATTTACCTCAGGTAGAATATTGGAGATTTCTACAAGATATTTGTAAGAAAATATATGATATAACAGTTGACGGTGGTGCAATTTATTTTATGCAAAGGGAGAAAAATATTCACAATGTTATAAAAACTTTAGAATTGGCAAGGTTTTCTATTCAAAATATTATAATATGGAAAAAAATGACTTCAGCGGTTCCAATGAAATATAGATATGGGAAGAGTTATCAGATAATAGTATTTGCTACTAAAGGGGAGAGACCAAGAGTTTTTAACAGATTGAGAATAGATAAACCAATGCCTCAGAATTATAAAATTGTTCATGAGAAAGGAGTATTTGTTACAGATATATGGAATGATATCAGAGAGTTGACAAGTGGTTATTTAGCTGGGAAAGAGGCTGTAAGAACTTTTAATGGAAATTTATTTGTTTTAAAAGGAGAAAGATTTCACAAACAGCAAACTCCTATTAAATTATTATTACGAATTTTATTAACCTCATCGATGCCAAATGATATTGTTCTTGATTTATTTGCGGGAACAGGTACTTCTACTATTGTGGCTAAACAATTAAATAGACATTCAATATCTATTGAAATAGATCCTAAGAATGTGGGATGTATTAAAAAAAGAATTTATTTAAAGAGAAAATCTGATTCTATTCAAGAACAAAAAAATTATTATCGTTTTACACAAGAATTAGAATATGTCTGGTCTCAAGATTCTATACCCATTGAATTATCTTTAAATTCAAATCCTTTTGTTGGAAAACAAATGAGAACAGCTTCGTTAGATAACTTTTTCTAATTTATTGATAATACTTAATTGGAATTTATTAACTCGTATAGAACCCTATTGTAATATTTTTTAAAGCCATTGATTATTATTTCAATAGAGATACTTTTAAGCCTCAATTCTAAAAAATTATAAACATTAAAATATATTTTAATATTGGTTTTAAATGTCAGATAGATTACTCGTTAGGTTACCAATTACAATAGAATCTTTAAGAAGAACTAAGATAAATTATGGATATCCTTATATTCTATTTAAAGATAAACGGATTTCAGATTTTACTGATAGGTACGGTGGAAACTATATTATACTTTCTCTTAAATATGGGTTAATGTTTTCTAATTTAAGATATAATCAATATTCGAATTCTTGCTTATCTGAAAATGACTTTCTTAATGAAATAAAAGAACAAGTTATTCGATTTCCATTCCTTGATCTTTATTTTTATAATCCTAATTGTAGCAGTAAAACTAGAAAATATATAAATCTTTTACAAGATTTAGGATTTAAGGTTAAAGAATTTATTCACCTTAATGATTTTGATTTAGAACCTTACATTCATTATAATGAATTAGAAAATTATTGTTTGTTAGAAAGAGCTTTTAAAGAAGTTCCTAAAATAAAGAGAAATAGGTCAAAAAAAAAGTTTACTTTAGATAGCTATTTTTGATTTTTCTTTAAATATATCTATAATTTTTTAAGATAGAACTGATTGAATTATATAATAACTTCTTTTTTTATTGTTTTATAATCATTTTAAAAATTAATAGTCAGAAATGAGAGAAATAAATTTAGACATCAGATTATTATCTCATAGAATAGATGAGTTAGTAGAGCAAAATTATTTATATAGAAAGTTTTCTCCAGATGGTAAATTAATGTTATTATGTTATACAAATCATTGTATTTATGATAGTGAATGGGTTAAAGCAACAATTCATTCTAGAGGACATGTTTATGAGGTTGGAACTGGAAGATTAATTGCGAAACCATTTAGTAAATTCTTTAATTTATCAGAACTTTCAAAATCAAAAGCGAGAAACCTCATTAAAAAAGATTTTGATTGTTTTGAAAAACTTGATGGAAGCTTAGGAATAATATATAATTATGAGAATACTTGGAGAATAAATACTAGACGTAATTTTGAATGTCTGCAAACTATTGAAGCTGAAAGAATTTTAACAGAAAAATATGACTTAAGTAATGTTAATAAAGATTTGACCATATTAACAGAGATTATTTATCCAGAAAACAGAGTTATTCTAGATTATGGTTGCTTAAGAAAGATAGTCTTATTAGCAAGTTTTAATAGGACTAATGGATGCGAGGTATCATGGAAAGAATTGATTAATATATCTAATTTAACAAGGATACCTTTAGTTAAAAATTTTCTTATTCGATTGATGAATTAATTAACATTCGGAATAATCATTCTAATCCCGTTGATTTAGAAGGATTTGTTCTTAAGTTCCATAATGGAGAAAGAGTCAAAATAAAAGCAAAAGCATATCTTAAATTACTTAAAATTCTTGAGAACTTATCTTATAAAAGTCTATGGCGTATAATGATAGATGGAAAAGTGGATGAAAATGTTATTAAATATATTCCAGAAGAATTAAGAGAAGATTTAGATGAAATGGTATGTAATATTGAAGCACAGTATGAAACTATTAGACAAGAAATAGAGAAAGAGTTCAGTTTTTTTCAAAACAGTAGTCTAACAAGAAAAGAATTAGGGTTATTAAAAGGAATGAAATATAAGGATGGAGTATTTCTTCTTTTATCTATCTACCCCGATAAATTCGAGAAATTAGATAAATACATAATGACTTTAATTAAACCTAAAAAATGTTAATTAAGTTTAGAAAAGAAAGTCTTACATTTTTTTAGCAACTTCAAATAGCTTTATTTTTTATTCAAAATAACAATTATTCATATGTTGCTCATATTCATCTAGGCTCATTCCACATTTTCTTACTATGCATATTTTTAATAGTTGAGGGTCTATTTTTTTAAGAACTTTATTATTAAACTGCAATTGTCTTTCAATATCTTCTTTTATACATTCTAAATATAACTCGTTTACGCCTCCTCCTTCTTCTTTTCCATACGCCTCGATTTGTACTTGATTTACTAGTTCTTTTTTAGCTTTTATGGTTAGAGTTTTTTTTACATATATTTTCCTTCTATATCTAACTTCCTCAAGAATAGAAAAATCATAAGGACAATCTGATAAATCAATATCGGGTTCTTCTTTCGTTTCATAAATATCAAGCAAATATTCTCTATTTTCTACACATTGGGTATTTATTGCTCCAATAATTGATCCTGCAATAGATTTTGAAAAACAGGTTTCTAGAATATCGCTTATTGGAAATCCTGCACCTATGTCACCAAATAATGGTTGTGGACAATCGTCGTTTTTTACTTTTTCGTAATATCCTGCCGGCTTTATTTTTTTTAGATTAAAAGTTGTATGGATTGTCGCATGATAATATTTGATATTTTTAGAATCATTTTTTATAATTAGAATATCTTTATCATCATCATCAGGAAGCTCTTTCCATACATTATAATAATCGTCTACTTTAAATCTAGTAAATTTCTCTTTGTATGATATACATTCCGGATATGTATCCCTTTCTAATTCATCTCTATAGTATTGAATTGGTTTTAATCCTCCACGTTGGACGCAAAACCAATTAAAAGTTTGATTTATTTTTTTTTTACTATCATTTAAGATTTTTTTATATTGATGTTCGCAAAAATTACAAGGACCTCTAAAACAATCTAAAATCTTTTTTGCTTTCTTATTAATAATACACAATTCTTTTAGTCTTAAGAATGATTCACCTTTAATTAGAAATTCTTGATCCGATATTAATAAAAATTCCAATAATTTCAAATCATTTAATTTCTTTATGGCCTTCATTCTTTTTTTCATATTATCATGCATTTCTGCAATAATGTCTAAATCTTGTTCTGCATAAAAATCATTTGTTTTTTGTTTATAGTCCTCTTTTTTATTAACAAACAATATATCAATTTCTGAATCAAAATCTGTAATGTGTGATTTTTCTATTTTTCTTCTATTTTCTTTCTTTCTACAATTTAGGTTTTTTTCACTCATATATTATCACAAATCAAGATTTTGAATAATAAAATTATTTTAAAAATGTTCTTTTTACTTATGTAATTTTATGATTTGTTGTTTTTAATTATATTTTTTATCAAGAAAATAGTTTTATAAAATGAACTATATCTTTCCGGATTGTAAGATAATTTATGAGGATACTATTTTATAAACGATTATCATTTTTAATTAATTATAATTTGATTGTTTTTTTTAATGAATTTAAATTGGAGAAATTATGATGCAGAAAAAAATTCTTCCTTATCTCATGGAGGTCATTTTTTAAGATTGCATTTCACATTAGAGAAAAAAAAGAATATCTTTAAAATTAACCCCCATATTACTCTAAAATATGAAGATTTTCAAACTAACATATATATAGATAACCAATTGTTTAAACAATGTAAGTATTTACTATTAAATATTCCTACTTCAAATGCTCAGATGTATGACGAAATTGACTCCATTGATAAATTCGAGACATTAGAAAATAGGACTTTAGAGGATTCCTATGATTCTTCGATTATTAATATAACTCCTATGGAAGAGTTTTTCGGACATTGTTCCAATCTTCAAGCGTGGTACGAAAATAATTATAACACGAAGATTCTTCATCGAAATTTAGCTTTCCCGTTATTAAAAGCGCTCGCAGATGTCGGAGATGTTTTTGCAAAGATAAGATTAAAAGAGGAAGTAATAGAGAGATATAATACTGGCACTCCTTCTGTAAAAGAATATTTACGTATTCTAGATTATCTAGATTATCTGACAAAAGAAGAAAGAGAATTATTAAGACCTCATAAGATTCTTATAATATTTCGTAACAATATTTATAGTATTTATTCTAATACAGGTCATAGAATCTATATCATGACAAAAGTAAGAAATTGTGGTGTTTTTCTTCGTGTTTATAAAGGTTTTATTATACATCGAGTTGATGATGATTTTGCTAAGGATGAGACTCTGTTTGGAGATTATGAAGATTTATTTAAAGAAATAAAGGTTACACATCCTCCTTATACTCTTTTTATGGCAATACATGATGCATTTAAATATCTTGGTATAGCATCAGATTCCCTAATTCAATCTATAAAAGTTGAAAATCCTAAAAAGGTTCCTAATATTATTAATAAACTTGTTTTTGATGATGTGTTTCCTAAAAAAAGAGTTTTCTATTGGAGAGATATAATCGAATGCTATATTTTCTCTAACTATAATAGAAAAGATTCCTTTGTCGTTATCACTAATTCAAAATTCATTAATTTTAATAGTTCCGATTTACGTCATATTTCGATCATTTTAAGTAAGAATTCAGATTATTATCGTAAATCTTTATGTTTGACCAATCTAAACAAAAAATGGAATAAAGATTATCATAAATATCATGGTTTTAAAATTTATTCTATTAATGGAGATAGTCAATTTCACTTAATTTTAATACACAATTTTAAAAAAAATTATACCAATTTTCAGGAATTAATACATTATTTGAATAATATAGGGAGGTTAGATAACATTATTAAAAAAGATGGTGTTGACTTTTTAGAGATTATCCCTTCTTAAAAAATATTGAAAAGCGAATAAAATGTTTGAAGAAAAACCAGAATGTTTAATTTGTGGTAAGGAACCACATTATTGTGAAGATTGTCATGATAATACATTTCATAATGCTCATACTCAATTATTGCGGGGTTATATGAATTTAGAAGATCCAATAAAGGAGATTAAAAGAGTTCTTAGAAAAGATTCTTTTGAAAATCCCCAAGAATATGAAATAAGGAAGGGTTTAGCATTTAAATGGTTTAAAAAAGGAGTTCGATTAGAAAAGGTTGAACAAAATAAGGTTTTCAATTTTGATATAATAAATGAGTTTTTCTATTCTGAATGGAGGAAAGATCAAGATTTTTCCTTTTAATATTTGAAATTTGGCTTTCCCTTCTTTTTTAAATAGAAAAAATTATTATTATAACTTGTTTAATATATTAGATATTAGTGTAGAGGTAAAGTATGTCTAAAAATCGAGAGTTTGGAGATAGGTTGTCTTATCTTGTTAGTGAAATAGAACGTCATCGACATCTTTATTACAATAAAGAAGCTGAAATATCTGATGCAAAATATGATAAGTTAGAGGATGAGCTTAGAATTCTTGATCCAAATAATCATTTATTATTCAAAATTGGAGTAGATTCTTCAAGTTTATTTGTTAAAAAAACACACATTATTCCAATGACGTCACAAGATAAGGTTTCCTCTAATGATGATTTTAAGAAATGGGCTAAAAAACGAGGGTTTAAAGTTTTTCTTATTCAGTTTAAGCTAGACGGAATTAGCATTGAGTTGCAATATAAAAATGGTGTTTTCCAATATGCTATCACAAGGGGTGATGGAGAAATTGGTGATGATGTTTCTTTCAACGTGATAAAGATGAAGGGATTTCTTTCAAGACTCGAAGATAATTTTACAGGAGCAGTAAGAGCTGAAATTGTACTCTTTCATGAGATCTATAATAAGAAATATTCTGACAAACAAAATTGTAGGAATGCTGCTGCTGGTCTCGTAAGAAGAAAAGACGGAATTGGCAGCGGAGATTTAAATCTTATATATTATGATGCAATCAGTATAAACGACTACGTCTCCTTCGAAAACGAAATTCAGAAGATCAGATGGTTAAAAAAACAGAAGCTCCCTACAATACTAACAAAAACCGTTCACACACCTCAGGAAGTTATTCAAATACGAGAAGATACAATGAATAATATAAGAAATACATTAGATTATGATATTGATGGTTTGGTTATTAAAGGAAAACAAGTTGACCTTGAGGATATGAAGAGAGCTAACCCCACTAAACAAATCGCTTTTAAATTTCAAGCAGAGGGGATTAATACTATTCTTTTAGATGTAGAATGGTCTATTAGTGGTCATCACTATACTCCTGTCGCAATAGTGAAAACTGTTCATCTAATGGGGAGTAATGTAAGTAGAGCAAGTTTAGCAAATCCTAATTTAATCAAGAAACTCAAAATCAAAATCGGTTCTGAAGTATTTATAAGCAAACGAGGTGATATCATCCCAAAAATCGAGAAACTTATTAAGACACCACAAGAAGCTAAAGATATTATACTTCCTACTATATGTGAAGTATGCAAGACATCTCTGATAAATGAAGGAACACAATTATATTGTCCTAACGAGGATTGTCCTAAGCGAAAATATTATCGTCTTGTACGGTGGATAAAGAAACTGAATGTAAAACATTTTAGCGAAAAGTTAATGATGAAACCTTTATTTGATAGTGGAAAGATAAGAAGCATTTCTGATTTATATTTATTAAGGATTATAGACTTGACTCAATTTGAAGGTGTGAAAGAGACTTCGGCAAAGAAAGCTTTAGATAACCTCTTCGCTATAAAAGAAATATCGTTGGCTAAATTTATTGGAGGGTTTGCTATTGAGAATATAGGGGAAAGTTTAATTCAACGAATTGTTGATGCTGGGATCGATACTTTAGACAAAATAAGAGATATTTCAGTCATGCAAATTTCTCAGATAGATGGTTTTGCTAAGATTACAGCTCAACAGCTTTATAATGGCATTAACAAACTCTATCCAAAAATGAAAAATGTCTTAAACACAAATAAAATAAAAATAATGGAGGCAAAAATAATGGAAAATAAATTAAATGGAACGAGCTTTTGCTTTACTGGTAAGTTAGAAACTATGAAGCGGGCAGAAGCCGAACAAATAGTGAAGAATAATGGAGGGTTGCCAAAGTCAGGTGTGGCCAAAGATTTAACTTATCTAGTGACCAACTCAACAGAGCAAACAGCAAAATTTAAAAAAGCTCAACAGCAAAAAACTAAGATTATCTCAGAACAACAATTTCTTGATATGATAAATTAAAAATATTAATTTTTTTTTTTTCATTTTCTACCTTTTAATCTTGTAAATATTTATAAATATATAGATACATAATTATATCAAAGATATTTGGTGGTCTTATGGGATGGGATGGAAATTTTGTAATAGCAACTAAAGAATCATTAAATAAGCAGTTATTAAATTCACATATTTTGGAATGGTTCAAATCAAATTTTTTCAACTTAAAGAGTATATCTCCAAAAATTGCATTGCACTTTATTAATAGGGATAATTTTGGGGGTAGAGTTATTAATGGAGTGGCTACAAGAGGTTATATTGGAAATAATCCTAAACTTGAGTTCCTTAATTACTTGGATGCTCTTGAATGGGGGGTTAGTAATGAGAAAGATTTTAAAAAATATAGATCAATGCGAGAATTTCAGAATTTATCTTTTAATAATTATTTAAAATATCAAAAACATTGTATAAATTGGTTAAAAGAAAATAGAATTGGTATTTTTAGTACTATTAGAATTTTAGTAAACCATTTCTATGAAAGATATGATAAGGATTGGATAATAAATAATGAAGAAGAATTGTCTAAACTTGTAAAAAAAAAAGATGCTGATGTTTTGGAACAATATCGAGGTATTATAGAAAAAAAAATTCTTGGAAAGAAATTTAACCACTTTTATTTTGGATGGTTTGATCCTCACAGTATAATTGCAATTTTTGAGATTGCCATAGAAAAAAATAAATTACTCCTTTTCTCAACAAAGAATATGTATATTTATAATAATCCTTGAAACATTGTCAATTAGCATTTATTAAGACTTATGATCGAGAGATTCCTAATTTCAAAAAAAGTCTAACTTGGCAATAATCGATATTTGTTGTCTTGTGATACTTTTTGGATTTTGTTTTTTTTCTTTTTACTCCTTTTGTACTTTCTAAAAATTTATAAGCATATAAAAATAGATATTTTCTATACATTAATTTGGAATACATATTATGACAAATTTTTTAGGAAAGGCTCATAAATATGGTGAATTGCCATTTGGTGAAATAGATAATGAAATGGTCGACGATTTCGGAAAGGCACTACATAACTACCTTTATTATAGTCAATATAATTCATTAGAATCAGATTTTCACAATTTTTATGGTTTAATTATTTTTGGTGAAAATTTAAGTATTTCATTAAAAGATTTTAGGAAGTCTTTTAGACTTTATTTTTCATCTTATTAGATAAGGTTATAAAGATTTTTCACAATAAAGTTTAGTATTTGATTGGTTTAGAATATGAATACAGAAGAAATAGATCAAATCATAAAAAATATAATTTCTTCAACGGGTTGGAGATTTGAACTCTTAGAAAATATTTACGATGATATGAGATCTGCTATATTCGAAGGAAAAGTTGATAAATTTTATAAATTTGTGGCAAAGAAGTTAAAAAAGATATTGGTTGAAACTATAGATTTTAAAATAAACGAATATATAACTCTACGATATGAAGAATTCCAGACAAATATTTATGTTAATAATAAAATATTTCGACAATGCAAATATCTCTTATTAAATATCCCCACTTCAGAAATTCACGATTATAATGAAATAGATTCTATTGACAAGTTCGAGACTGTTGAAAATAGGGTTTTGGAGCAAGATAGTTCTATCTCAGATTTTAACATCACACCTAAAGAAGAGTTTCAAGGACATTGTTCCAACATTCAAGCTTGGGTTGAAAATGATTATAATACTCAGATACTTCATAGAAGTTTGGCTTTTCCTTTGTTGAGAGCTCTAACAGATGCAGGAGATGTTTTTGCTAAAATAAAATAAAATTAAAAGAAGAAATTGTTCGAAGGTATAATACCGGTATTTCTTCTGTAAGTACATTTTTACATAATCAACGATATTTATCATATTTAGATAAAGAAGAAAGAGAATTGTTAAGACAGCATAAAATTCTCGTTTTGATTACCGATGACTTTTATGATTTATACTCTAATTTTGGAATGGTTACTTATTTAAAACTTGGAGAGAAAGGAATTTGGTATCGTGGATATAATAATTGTATTACTCGAAAGTTTAAAGACTATGATACTTTAAATAATGATTTTTTTTCTATATCTAATAGTTATGGGGAAATGTTATATGAGGGTGAATTTAGTATAACGGTTAAGAGGATAAAAGAAGCATTTAGATTTTTACATATAAAATCTGCGTCTCAAATCCAGTTTATGAGAATTGACAACGTTGATGATATATCCGGTTTAGTGAATGGTCTTATATTTGAAGACAAATTTCCTAAGAAAAATTATTATATTTGGGAGGATATACACGAATGCTATATTTTTTCTAATGATAAAGAAGAAGACTCTTTTGCAATAATTATAGATTCTAATATTGAAGACTTAATTACTGATAATATAGAAGATGTTTCCACTATTTTGCATAATAAAAAAGGTTATTTCCATAAGTCATTTTGTTTAATTAATTTAAAAGAAGGAGATAATGGCTTTCAGGAATATCATACCTTTAATATTTATTCTGATAGTGGAGATTGTTTAATTTGTATGTATTTGTTGAGTGATTTAAATCAAGATTATAATAGATTAGAAAAATTCTTTTATTTTTTGATGGATAAAGGAAAATTTAATGAAAATGATGAAATGGATGAAGTAGATTTTTTAGAGATACTCCCCATTGATAATACTTATCGAAATTGTATTTATCAAGATAAAAAAAATTAATTTAGAAAATTATGTATTTATGTCCGGTATGTAGAAAAGATTTAAAGTTTAAATTCAGAGAGGTAGTTTCTGGAAGTTATGATTACAGAACAGCTGAAAGTTACGATGTTACATTTTATTGTCCTACTAGGTGTTTTAGGCAAGGGGTTAAAAAAAATATAAATAAAATCTACTTTAACATAATAGCTAGTTCAAATGATCAACCTATTATATTAAATGTTGATAGATCTTTATTACCTGAATATATTATTAAATTTTTAGATCTTCGATTAGTTTTGGATGCTTTTAACACATTTCATTCTGATTTTATTGAAGGTGTTAGTTATGAACATGATCCCGAATTTATAGTAGAATATGAAATGTATTATTCTATTGAACGCGCTCATATTATTTTATCACATCAATCATTTAATAATCATAATTTTGCTTTGATAAATGAAATTAATTGGGATAATGCAGGAGATGTTTTAGATATTTTAGATTATTATATTCAAGTAAGGGGAGAGGATCTTGATGGTTCTGCTGATTATGAGAGGGTATTGCAAACAAAGATTGAATTACCAATAATGAAGAAAATGGTTAATAATCTTAAAGAATTAAATATTCCATCTTTTAGGCCCCACAGAACAATTTCTGTTTTTAAAGTAAATAATTTTATTAGTCTTAGATTAATTAACAACGAAACTATTATCTTTGTTAAAAATAAAAAATTTCTTCAGTGTTCATATCTTCTTCTCAATATAGCTTCCCAAGATATTCCTGACTTAGATGTTATAGAATCAATAGATGAGGCATCAGAATTTCTTGATAATACATTAGAAAGAACAAGAGTTTCCATATTTAATATAGAGCCAGAACAAGAGTTTCAAGGGCATTGTTCCAATTTGCAGGTCTGGGCTGAAAATAATTATAATTCTTGTTTATTACATAGTAATTTAGCGTTTCCTCTGCTTAAGAAACTATCAGAAGTTGGAGATCCCCAAGCACGACTCGTTTTTAAAGATGAGATAATTATTAGATTGAAATCTAATTATGAGAATGTTATAATTTATTTAATAACAGAAGGGTTTTTAGAGATTTTTTCTAATAATGAATTAGATATATTAATAGAGGATGCTCAAATAGATTATAAATTTCGGTATTGGATAAAATGTGTTAAAAGCCTCAAAATCCCTCATTATTATATAAATTTTGATGATACAGAAAAAGCAGTTAGAATAGCACTTTGTTATTTTGTCGTCGAAAATATGTATTATGGTTTTTTTATTGGTATTAATAGGGCCTCTATGATTAAAACCAATTATTTCACTTTTGATAAAGATTTTAAAGGGAGTTTTTTTAATTATAATGATATTGATGAAAGAGCTCAAATTGAACAATTAATCTTACATGAATCACACCAAAAAACTTATTCATTTTTAGATACACGTGAAAAGTGTGAGTTAGACTTAATTAATTTAAGAGAATTCTCGAAGTTTGTTGACATCGATAGTCGTTCTACAGCTATATATGAAGAGAATATTATTGATGAAAAAGTCCTTGATTTTTTTCGGGGACTTTGGAACTTAGATCTCAATTTTTAAAAGTTATTTTATATTATTTTACTATTAAAATTCTATTATATCTTAAAGATTTATAAATTCTTCTTCCTATACTA
>SDBV01004903.1_pt1 | contig 19023 bp, 24 predicted proteins | sample 2277081 | NCBI WGS metagenome assembly SDBV01 (sample SAMN10402039, study PRJNA504765) | marine sediment metagenome | isolation source: marine sediment core GS10_PC15, 223 cmbsf | place: Arctic Ocean: Southern Knipovich Ridge | collected 2010
GCCATTCCTTCTGCATCAAAATTAAATAAATTTGTAGAAAAAAACAAATAAACAAAGAAAAGTATAGCAACAGAAACAATTGCAAAAATAGATATTATATTCTTATTTTTATCACTTAATTCTCTTTTCACCATTGAAATAACTAGGAAATAAGGGTTAATAAAGATTATTATTAAAACAACTTACTCTGCTTCTCAACCTCAACATCCAAAATAGCTTTTCCATACTCCCCATCATAACCAGGTTCAACTTTTATTTTTCCCTCGCGGTTAATTATTATTAAATCCACTAACTTTTTTTCAAATTCCTTATTTAACAAATCTTCCTTGCTAATATGAAGTAAAATATTAAATTCATTTTTAAAATCACTAATCATTTTCCAATAAATATTCCAAACCTTTTTTGTATTCATTCCAACCTTACAATACAAGGATAATATTTCATGTAAAGGTAAAATACTGTAAAACATTTTACTTTTATTTTCCCCAGAGTTATTAGCTAAACTTTCAACCCTATTTTCAACTCCAATAACTAATTTTCCATTGCATTTAGGACAAATCCCACTTAACTCTCGTGTTCTTTTAGGTGAACAAGAAAAATCACATTTTGCATGCCCATCCCAATGATATTTTCCATACGCAGGTTCTGTTTCAATTGTTCCAACAAAATTATTTTCACGAATCTGTTTTATTAATTCCAAATATGAATCTGTTTTATTAAAAATTGTTGCTTCTCTTCCTAATCTCCAAGGCCAAAAAGAATGTGAATCACTAAAACTTACAATTGATTTTCCATTAAGTTCATTAATCTTTAAATTCATAGGAGGATCAGAACTAATTCCAGTTTCAATTGCATATATTTTACTTTCTTGAGAACCAAAAGCTTCTTTCAAAGAATCAAATCCAGCCATACTCCCAAAAACCCCAAAATAAGGAGTCCATATATGAGCAGGAATAATTTCAATATTATCATCAATGTTTTTCAAGTCCCTAGTAAAGTCCTCACAAGAAATTCCAAAAATAGGTCTACCATCATAATCTCTTCTAAATCCTTTATCATCAATATATTTATTAATTTTTTCAGCAATTTCTATACTTGGAACTAAAATAACTAAATGAACTTTTCTGCCTTTTCCATTCTGAGTATATATTAAAGAAATCTCACCAGTAATTATAAATTTAAAATCTTGGTAATCATAAATTCCTTTTCCATTGTCAACTAATTTATCTTTAATTTCTTCAATCCAAATAGGATGAGTAAAATCACCAGTTCCCAATAAATCCAAACCTTTAATTTTTCCCCACTTAGCTAAATTATCTAATGTTAATTCTTTTGAGCAAGCTCTAGAAAACTTAGAATGCAAATGTAAATCTCCAAAAAACCAATTTTCTTTATCCATTTATAATTTAGGGATCAATTTAATTAAATACTTTGCTATTCCTCTTCAACTTCTCCTCTAACAACTTCTTCTGTCTCAGAATCTGCATCTGAATCAACATTTTCTCCTTGAGATTCCTCTTGAAGTTCTTCTCGGGTACTCCCTTCTTCTTTCTTAACATTTAACTCTCTAGAAGACTTTTTTCCAACTAAAAGATAAATAATAATAAATGAAATAATAACAAACAAGAAACCCCCAACTAAAAGAGAAACTTTAACTTTATTCAATTTTCCTTTTGAAACTCCTGTTTCATTTCCATTAGATTGATTAGAAGAATCATTTAAATTGTCTCCTGTTTCTAAAGTCGTTCCTGGAGATATTTCCTCATGAATACTTTGAACAGTTAAGTTAGCACTACTATTACTAATTATTCCATTAAGCAAAATATAAATATCAAAAATATCATCTCCTGAAACATCTAAACTAACTGATTCTCCAATTCCTAAAATTTTCTGAACAGGCGTACTTGCAATCTCCAAAGTAACATGAGAATCATTAATCTCTAAAACCCCTATTGAATGTTGCTCAGAACCAATAGGACCTTTTATTCTTCGTTTAAATGCAAGGGTTTGGGTGTAACCTGCTCTAAATTCAGATTCATCAATTATGTATGTATAAATCCAAGAAATCTGACTATCAGTAGAAGTATCAAGGGGAGCATCTCCTGTATAAGGGGCTCCTGATAAAACTGTATAATCTGTATTTCCAGAATTAGAATTTCCCAGTAAATCAACTGCAGTACAAGATCGAGTAAATGTTCCAACTTCAGAAGTAGAAGGATTTAAAGAAAATTCAGTATAATTAACTCCTGCGCCTGAATCTGTTGCATTACAGCTACAAGTTACTTCAACATTAAGATAAACAGAAGAAGGATTACATTCAAAATCAATTGCAGGACCACTTGTATCAATCCAAACATCATAACTATTATTAAAAGCAAGATTTCCAGCAAGATCACTAACCTGAATATAAATTGTTTTATTTCCATCTGAAGCACTTGCTAAAGAAACACTAGTTGAATTACACCATCCTCCAGAAACACTTATATCTGTATTGGCCCCTCCAACATTTACAACACAAACACTACTAGCAACACCTGAATCAGAATCACTAACAAAAAGATTTAATTCTAAATTTTGAGTATTTTTCATTGCTCCAGCTTTAACATAACCAATAACATCAAGAGAAGGAGATGTAGAATCAACAATAATAGAAATGTTTCCAGAGGAATTTTCCCTCTCTCCTATCCCATTTAATGCCTCAACAATAAAAGTATATTTTGCTTCAGAAGGATTGTTTACTGTAAAACCAGTAGTACTAGAATTTGGACCAACCATCAAAAAAACTTCATCTGAAAAAACATAAACATTATAACTTGCCTCAGGATCTCCTCCTCCAGAATCCCAATTAACACTAAAAACCCCTTCATCATAATTAGCATCAGTATTATCTTCAAAAGCCAAGTTAATAGGAGGATTGGGAGCAGCAAAAACAAAAGGCAAAACTAAAAACAACAAAAATGCAATAATAAACCCCTTCTTTTTTTTCATATTAATTAAATAAAATAACAAACAAAAGTTTTTAAACTATATTATAAAATAGATTTTATGGAAAAAACATTAGTCTTAATAAAACCAGAAGGAGTGCAAAGACACCTTGTTGGTAAAATTCTTGCAAGATTTGAAGATGCGGGATTAAAAATAATTGGAATGAAACAAGTTTGGGTTAATGAAGAATTTGCAAAAAAACATTATACAGAAGATATTGCAGAAAGAAGAGGAGAAAAAGTAAGAACACAATTATTAAAATATATTACAGAAGGTCCTGTTGTTGCAGTTGTTCTTGAAGGAGTAAATGCTATTGAAAACGTTAGAAGAATTGTTGGAGGAACAGAACCAAAATCTTCACCACCAGGAACAATTCGAGGAGATTTCGCTCATGTAAGTTTTGCATACGCAGACAAAAACAATATCCCCGTAAAAAACCTTATTCACGCTTCATCAGATGAAACAGATGCAAAGAATGAAGTTGCATTATGGTTTACAAAAAAAGAACTACATTCCTACAAATCAGTTCAAGATTTTTTGTTGTAAAATTAAATAGAATTTATTTTCATCTTAAACTTTATCAACAACACCAGCATCTGTTACAAAATAAACAGCTTCATTATCTGGTAAATTAGGACTATCAATAAGCTTAGCAACTCTACTCCCCTGTTTTCCTCTTCTCAAATACATCCTATAAGTAGAAGCATGCCCAACAATGTTCCCTCCAATAGGAGTTGTTGGATCTCCAAACATTTGAGCAGGATTAGACATAACTTGGTTTGTAACATAAACAGCCAAATTATAAGTTTCTGCTAATTTCATTAAATCATGCATATATCTATTCAATTTTTGTTGTCTGTCTGCTAATTGTCCTCTACCTGCAAATTCTGCTCTAAAATGTGCAGTCAAAGAATCAATAATCATTAATTTAATTGGTTCTCCATTTTTTATCATCTCTTGAACCTTTTCTAAAAGCAACATTTGATGGTCTGAATTAAACGCTCTTGCAACAAAAATATTCTTAAGAACTTTTTCAGGATTAGCCCCCATCGCTTCTGCAATTTGCCTTATTCTAGCTGGCCTAAATGTTCCTTCTGTATCAATAAAAACACATTTTCCATTTGCCCCTCCTTTTTCTAAGGGTAATTGAACATTCACAGCAAGTGTTGAACCAAGCTGTGTTTTTCCAGAGCCATAAGCCCCAAAAGCCTCTGTAATTGCCTTAGATTCTACTCCTCTTCCACCCAGAAGGTTATTTAAATTCTGACTTCCAGTTGTTATATATAAAACATTTTCTCTTTTTTTAGCAAACTGTATACCATCTTGAAACCCTAAATCAAGCATATCACGAGCAGCTTGTATTGCTTTTCTTGCAACAGCAGCTGAAATACCAGAAGCATCTGAAATAACAGCAGGACTTGACACTGCAAGGGACATTAAATCTAAAATCCCTGAATTTTCAAGCTTAGCAGCAACAGCAGGCCCAATCCCTGGCAAATCCATTAATTCTGGCTCTTTAGTTCGTTCAACTGTGTTGGAACGGACTTTTTCCCCTTTATTCACTTTCTCTTTTTTAGTCTTTTTTGTTTCCTTAGGTTCGCTTCCTATTTCACTAGCGGACTTTCTTTTTGTTTCTTCTTCAACCATAAAAAACAATATCTAAAACTCTTTATAAGTATATATGGAATTCAAAATAACAATTAGTTTTTTCTTCTACTTTCCTTCAAACCCAGCAATTAAAACATCCATATCAACTGGTTTTGCACCTTCAATAATAAATTCCTCATTATTAAAGAAATTATTTCTACGAACATTGCCTGAAAAAACAAACTCCTTACCTAATAAATCTCCCCTCTGGGTAATCATTTTTTCAGCATCTTCTAGTTCTGTTAAACCAATTTCTTTAAGTGATTCATGAAATAAAACCGCCCTCATAGTCTCTGTTCCATCATCTAAAACAATATTAATCAAAGCTCTTTTTTCAGGTTGAATTCCTTTTTCTCTTTCTTCATCAGTTATTTTCCTTCCTGTTTCTTTATTTACTTCAAAAAATCTAGGTTCAAAACTCTGAACAACAAAAGCTCTTACACTTGCATTATCCCCAATTTTAAAATCAGAAATCGGCTTTTCTTTAACAACTTTCTCTGTAACAACATTTGCAAATACCTCCTTACTAGGTTTTAATTCAGAGAAACTACCAAGATGTAATTCATTGTCCCTCATAGAAGCATTAATAATCTCAACACTACTCCCTTCTTTTATATCTCCTTTCTCAATTAATCCAATATGATTAGTATCCCATAAAACAATTTTAATATTAGAAGTCTCATCAGCAACAACAAAATTACAAACCTTGCCCTCATCTCCTTTTTGAGTTTTAAAACTTCTTACTGGAAATAAAGTAATTATTTTGCCTACTGTATTAATTTTTCTCATTCCAGGAAGGAATTCATCAATTTTTAATTTTTCATTATCAAAATTAACCCCTAGTTCAGCAGCAACAACTTGTGCAGCCCCTTCTTGACTAATTAACCCAGAAAGTTTAGCTCTTTTAGCTTCTATTCTTCTCGTAACCTCTTCTTTTTCAACACCTGCAGATTGTGCTATTTTCTCAACAATCTTTTCATAGTTTCCTGCAACCATCAAAACAAAAAATAACCCTCCTTTATAAGAATTTTGATACTTCAGAGGACATAAAAACAAAACTTTATAAATCTCTCAAATCACTTTCATTACATGACAGGAATAAATGGGGCAAAATATAAATTAATGCCCAACTCACCAGAAGCAGATTTAACAAAAATAGAAGAAGCTGCAAAGAAAATAGTTGAAGACTTCGGCGGAACAAATAAAGAATATGTAATAGAACCTGTTGCTTTTGGTTTAAAATCAATAACAGTATTCTTTTTTTACCCAGATGACAAATCAACAGAACATTTAGAAGAAGAATTTACAAAAATAGAAAATGTTCAATCAGCACAATTAGTTGATATGAGAAAAGTAGCTTAAGAATTCTAAAACAAATTATTATAAACCATAATCACTAAATTAGGTCATGGAGATTTCACAAGAACAAATGCAAGAATTAAAAAAGCAAGTTTTAGAACAAATTAATTCTACTTTTCCAGAAGATAAAAAACAATCTGCAGTTCAACAAATAGAATCAATGAATCAAGAACAATTTGTTGAATTCTTAAAACAAAATAATCTTTTTCAAAATTCTACACCAGAACAAGTGCAAGAATCTCAAGATTCAAAGCAACAAGAATCTCCATTTAGACAAATAATTCAGGGACAAATACCTTCTCATAAAATTGATGAAAATTCAGATTGTATTGCTGTTCTAGAAATAAATCCTATTTCACCAGGACACATAATAATTATTCCGAAAAATCCTGTTCATGAAGCATCAGGAATGCCTAAAAATTGTTTAGAACTTGCAGAAAGAGTTTCAAAAACAATAGGAGAAAAATTAAAACCAAAAGAAGTCATTGTTAAACCTTCTAGTATTTTAGGAGAAATAATAATTAATGTATTACCAGTATACGACGATGAATCCTTAGATTCTCAAAGAACCCAAGCAAAACAAGAAGAACTTGAAACCCTTAAAAATGCTTTAGAATTTAAACCAGAACCTGAAGTTCCAAAAGTAAAAGAAGAAAAAATATTTTCTTCTGATTCTGAAACTAAAATAATCCTTCCAAAAAGAATTCCTTAATCTCCCTTAAAAACACCAAGTAAACCAGCAACTACTGCAACTATTCCCCCTATTAAAGTCAATTGCATATTTCCTAGGAAATTAGTATACATCCCTGCTAAAACGCCTAGCCCTCCTGCCAAAGCAAGAAATCCAACAATTTTTACACCTACCATATTAACCTCCAAAAAAATAAAGAAACAATGTATTATAAATTTAAGCTTTCATTAAAAAATAAAAAACCCTCTAAACCCAGTAAACCATAAAATAACTAATGTTAAAAATGCCAAAAAGAATACAGGAGCATAAGGAATCCCATATCTTACTTTAACAAGCTTATTCTTTTTCTTTAACAAATTAATATCTTTTTCAGATAAACCATCCCAATTAGCCTTTATTAATCTGCCATTTACCCGAACATCTTTGTAAAGCCAATCTCCGATAGTTAATTTTCCAGGTTTAACTCTTTTAACCATAGAAACTTCATCAATAGATTTAGCTAAAAACCAAAAATAAGGTAAAATAAAAACAAATATCGCAAGAGCAATTAAAGAAGTTTCTAAAAAACTTAAACCTAAAAATAAAATCCCTATTAAAACACAAACATAAAGTATTTTCTTACTTTTTCTAACCCTCTCTAAAAATTCCTTCTTAAATTTATTCCTATTCTTTATACCTAAATAAATACTCCAGATTATACCATAAATAGATCCCCAAAGCAAAAATAATAACAAAAACAAAACCCCAATACTAATATTTTCAAACAAATCTAATGAAAATGGAATAACAGCCCCCAAAGCAATCATTAAATTTGCATCTCCTCCTGCAAATACCTTTCCATAGTAAAACAAATTTCCAATTAAAAAGAAAACACCAAAACCAAGAAGTCCTTGATATAAAAACATAAATCCTTCTCCATTTTCTAAACCAAAAAATAATCCATAAAAAAATCTAAATCCAAGGGCAAATACAATTAAAGATAAATTTAGCCAATTTGCAATTTCTCTTTTCTTCAAATCCTCAAACATTGCGAAGAAAATCCAAACAATTCCCAAGATTACTAAAAACACCTCTTTAAACATCTTAACAAATAGAAAACTTAATTTATAAAAATACCTAAAAAAATTAATAATATAACAACCCCCATTAACACCACATTAAATTATCATATCCAGAAGAGATTTTCTAGAAAATCTTTTTATTTACTCATTAACAACTCCTGCTACTTTTTATTCCAAAACAAACATTATCCTCTCAAAAATCAAACAAATAAATCTCACCCTTTATTTTCACTACTAGTCCTATTTCTTCCGCCCTTCTTATAAGGATTTTTCTTTTTCTCACGTTTTTTATCTTTCTTCTTATTACGTCTTTCAGAATTAGCTGTCATTTATTTTACTCCTAAAAAAATCAACATAAACCAGGACAAGGATCTATCCCATATTTGGAATACGCTGGATTCATTGATAACTCATAGCAAGTTGATTCAAAATTGTCAGTTTCTCCATCATTAACATCTACTTTTTTACTACAAAAAGAAAATTCACCATTTGTAGCACATGCAACATTACAAGAACCTTTTACAGTCTTAAGATTTCCTTGTTCTATCCAAGGAACAAGACTCTTCCATCCTTTTGTAAATCCTAAAATTAATACAACCAAAATAAGAATAGCAATGACCAACAAAACAATAGTTGATGTAGCCATACTCGAACCTCTTTTATTTACCATGTTATTTATAATAGTTTTTTATTTAAAAACCTTTCTTTATTTAGAAACTCCTGAAATAATTAAGGATTTCTCGTTCTTCGAGGATTAAATTCAACTGAAAAAACAACCTTCTCTTCAATCCAATTTAGTCCAAATTTTGGAACTATTTTTCTTCCTATTTCCTCATTATAAAAATTATCGAGATTATATTTTTCAATTTTTATATTTGCATCTTCAACCAATTCAATTCCTGTAAAAGATTTTTCAACGTTCCTATCTGAATTAATAAAACTCAGCATAGCTAAAGTACAAACCATAAATACCCCTAAAACCAAAATTGTTACAGGAACATCTCCTCTTCTATTTTTTCTTTTATGGATTTTCTCTAGTTTCATTTAACCACCCCTCAATTTTATCTTTATTATCTTGATTTAATGAAAAAGCAATTTCATTTTTATTATCCATCCAATCAACATCCAAATTAACTACTTTTGATTTAATTTTATTGTCTATGTCTCCTGAACCAATAGATTTTGATTTTGCTAAAAGAATAGAGCCATAAACAAATATAAGTAAAGTTCCTATTATAACGAGAGTTGCAACTATCCAAGTAAGAGTCTCTCCAACTTGCGCTTTTTTATTTTTACCTACGAGCATTTTTCTCAATTTTACCAACCCCCACTAAAATATTAATTAGATATTGTTCTGAATTAGAACCTAGTACATAAACTCTTTTCTCACTACATTTAACAAACCTATCAAAATCTTCATCTTTTTTATCTTTAATAAAACAATTTTCTTTCCAATTTAAATTTCCTTCTGAAACCTTTCCTAAAATATTTTTTCCACTACTAATACTATAAATTTCTACTTCAGCAAAAAATTGCTCTTCTTGCTTCCAATCATATTCATCTTCTGTTTCAAAATTCAAATTACAATCTCTTAATAAATTAAAATTAGGATTAAATTCACCATTAGGAATAATTCCAGGATGAATTTGCCCTTGCCTAGAAAGACAATTTCCTACGTGATTTGCAAGAATATCTGATTCAACATCTCTAACTTCATAAGGTGCGGAATAAAAGAGATAAACCATTGAAAAAACCCCAATAGAAACAAGTAAAACAATAGCAAACCAATACATTGAAAGCATTTTATCTGATCCTCTTTTATCTTCAAAATTAATTATAAAAAATTTCATTTTCTTAAAATATTCAAAATATACATTCCTGTATATTCTCCATTTAATTGTTCAGGGGAAGCATGAAGAGAAACATCATTGAAAAAAGAATAAGTATATCCACTCTTGGGATCCAATTTCACTTCTACAACATTTCCAGTTATTTTAACAACTTCGCTAAAATCAACCCCATTATCTTTAGCAGTTTTCATTGCTTTTTCCATATCCATTAAAATCTGCATATCTGGTTGAGCAGCATCAACTAACAAAGAAATTTCTTTTGCATATGCTTGTTCTAAAACAATTGTCCCATTTCCTTGTTTTAATAAAAAGAGAATTAATATAAAAAGAAAAAGAACATTAAGCAAGATAAATACTACATTTTCAATAAGAATTTCTGCTTTTTTGTTCCACCTCTTTTTCTTCATTTTTATTAATTTGGAAACCTTTTCAAAAGGTTTATTTTCCATAGAATATAAAGTAAAAATTACTTAATAAAAGTTATGAAACAGTCATAATATCTTTACAATTAAAAACCTGAAACTCTCTAGAATTAGCCTTAAGAATTACAGGTGTTAAATAATCCTGTCCAGAATCACCAACAACAGTTGTTCCAACAAAATAACCGCCAGCTCCACCAGCAGCCCCTCCTACTCCTAAAACAAGTATAACCCCTAAACTAGAACCTCCTGTAAAAGGTGCAGCAAGAATAGAACCTGCAACAATACCCGCAGTTGCCCATTTCCAAGCCCCAACATCACTGTACATCCCCATCATAACATAATAAGGAGACCCAACAACATATTCTTTAAATTCTCCCCCACTACCAGCCATGTTACTTTCTAAATCACTAACTGTTTTAAAACCAGTAAGATATTCTAAATAAGATTCTTCTGAAAGTTCCATTTTTTTACTCTCAAGATGCTGGTAAAATTCTTTTTCACTAATTCTTCCACTATTAATTCCTTGAACATTAGCAATACTATCGTCTAAAACAAATTGAGTACAAATAGAACAATATAAATTTTCTTTCATATCCTTTCCAACATAATTAATTTCTCCTTCACCAAACATCCACCAACAATCAGCCATTTCAAGGGCAAGCGCATCATAAAGTTCTTCTTTAGTATTCACTTTTTTAAGTTTAGGTTTAGTTAATCCTTCACAAGTCCCATCTTCACTAATACAAAGATATTTTGTCTGACAATTTAAAGGGATTGCCTCAGTAGGAATTGCTTTATTTCCTCTAAGAACAACAGAGTGATGACAAGCCTCAAGGTCTGTTTCACTTCCAGGATTTAATCTAAATAAAAAGAACAAAATAATAACAAAACTTGCAATTAAAATTATCAGCAAGACTATTTGTTGAGTACTTAATTCTCCTTTTTTACTATTTTTTTTATTCTGCATTTTTCTCATTTTACATTATACCTAATTTTTTTAATAAAGCATACAATCCAAACAAAATCAATCCAAAAAAGATTATCCAAATTATATGTTTAATAGCTTCATCTAAATTCATCTTACCTGATTAATATAAATTCCTTGTTCTGTTTTCCCTATTTCAAGAAAAACCAGTGAATTCCCCCCCATAATTTTTATATCTAAATCTCCACTTCTTAAACCTCTAATGCCCACACATGCTCCTTTTTCATCACATTTTTTAACTTGTCTTCCAAGCTTATCACCTATATCTATTGCTTTTCCACAAATACATAGACAATTTTGTCCTGCACAAGAATTAGGTTTTGTGTCAGAAATAAAACTAAAAATATGCCATCCCCCAGGATTGCCAATTCCCTGCACTTCAGATTCGCCAACACCCAATGATTTTGTTATTTCTTCAACTCTTTCTAAATTATTTTTAGCGTCTATTTTATCTTGAGTACCAGATTTAGAAAGATAAAGCATTGATAAAAAATAAATTAAAAAACCTATACAAATTACTGCAATTATTATTTTAAGAGTTTCATTTGCTAACAAAAATCCTTTTTTATTTTTTATTATCATTTTATTAAATTATTCTTTTACAGCAAAGATAAAAAAATGTCAAGACTTGCATTCAGTTCTATGCCACTAAAAGAATTTGAAATACTGCTACTAAAAAGACGGTAAAGTCCAAATGCAACAGCCACTACAACAAGAAGTCCAAGAATAAGTTTAATTATACTTGCTATGCTTAATTCCATTTAAGTCCTCCTAAATAAATTTTTAATTTGATCAATAAAACCCATGCCCTCACCACTATATTTAACAATAGCAAAAAATACCATTACTAAAACCAAAACAGCAATAATTATCCAAGGAAGATACTCTGTTGCAATCCCCTTTATGTTTTTTTTATTTATCATCATCTTTTTTATATTATATTTAAAATTCCTAAATTTATAAAATTACCTAACCCCCCAAATCCCTCAACACAAAGTTAGATAATATGAACATTGCAAGTGTTGCAAGAAGAGCAGTTATAAAATAAAAACTCATTCCTTTCTTCAAGTTTCTTGCAATTGTATGGAAAGAAGATAATTTATCCTCTCCAGAATCAATAGTTACTAAAGTTTTAGATAAAATAAATATCATTTGTATTAAATAAATTCCAATTGCAATTTGCAAATAATATGGGGGAATCATATCTTGAATTTTAAATAATTCAGTTAAAGTGTCTAAGTTACCAAGCGCATCAGCACTTTCTCCAGAAAGAGCAGCTAAATCCAGCTTATTCAAAATAGAAGTAATCATTAATGCTAAACCAACAACAATTCCAGAAAGCAAAGGAGCTAAAAAAGTCATATTACTTTTCATTTCAGCAGAAATTTCAGCAAGCAAATCCTTTAAACGAATTGTTATTTTTTGCAAATTCTTAACATATTCTGAAATACTCATTAAACTAATTGCTGCAATCTTAAGTCCTTTTTTTGAAGCTTCTACTAAAATTCTCATACTAGTAGAAATCAAATTAGAAGGGTAATAAATTAAAGCTCCCTGTTTAGGATCAAAAATAGCTTTTTCAACACTCATCCCTAAATTTGCAATATTATAATGAACTTTTTTGAAAAATTCACCAGTAACAAGCCCTTTAGAAGACTGAGATACTTTTCCAAAAACAAGTTCAGGAGGAACACCATTCCCTAAACGATTTCCTAACTGAAATAAAGAATTATTAAATTCTCGTTCAAGTTGTTTTGTCTTTTTCCTTTCCTTAATCAAATTAACAGTCTTATCTTTGTATGCAATTGAAAAAAACAAAGAAACACCCAAGGGGATCAATAATCCTAATAACAATGCTCCTGGTCCAAAAGGACCACTAAATCCATCTCCTTTTGGTTTAAAATCAAAAACTTTTACATCTCCAAGCATTCCAAAACCTAACTCAGCAAAAGTATAATCATTTTGTAAATCTAAAGCAGCAGGAAACCCTGTAAATTGAAATATTAAAGGGAGTAATCCAATTAAAATCAATGGAATAGCAATAAAAGCAGCAGCAACAAAAGGACCATTATTCTTAAATTGCCCGTACAAAGGATTTCTTTCAAGAAGATTTGTTTCTCCATATCCTCCTGGTCTTAAAAGCATAATTTTATCCATCATAAAAAAAGAAATAAAAGGAATGATAAAATTATATAAAATAATAATATGAAGAGTTTTTAATCCACCTCCAAGCATTGCAGAAGCCAAAGGAATTAAAGCAATTCCTAAAATAGGAAGCATGATAGCCAACATATACACATTAGTTAAAGGGGCCTTAACACTATGAGTGAATTTAAGCATTTTCTCATAAACCCCATCTAAAACAACTTGTAAGGATTTTTCCAAAGTAGAAATTCTTCTAGAATTATCTGGTTCAAATAAACTACTTTCAATTAAATGAAAAGCCTCTATGAATTCAGTAGAATAATCCCTCCACCTCTCTAAATAATCATCTAAACTATCTTTAATAGTTGGAAACTTTCCTAAAGCAACATCATAAAACACTTTTTTAAAATCCAATGCCAAAGGATAATCTAAATGCTCTGATGCAAATTCAATTGCTTTTTCTAAATTAGGGGTGTGCCTCATATAAACCACAACATAAAGTATTGCGGGAACCATTTGAGAACTTGCTTTTAACCTCCACTTATTTGCAACTCTTTCTGGATATCCATCAATAAAATAAAATAAAATAACACCTACAAGTGTTGTTAAAATAAAGAAAGGAGCTGGAAAACTTGATAATCCTTCTGGGCTAAGCAAAGCAATACCTAATGAAATTATTAAACCTATTAAGAAAACTCCTAAAAAAGTAAACACCCCCAAAGAAACAGCTTGCCAAGGTTCAATATCTAAGTGAGAAATTTCCAAATATTTTCTAGTTCTTTTAGAATCTTTTTCAGAGACTTTTAATTTAATAACACTTCCAACCCCTTTGCATAATTTTTCATATCGACTCAAATCAGGGCTCTTTTCTTTTTTAAATTTAAGATAATCTCTACTATAATTTGCCCCTCCAACATCAGAACTTCTAATCTGACTTTCTAATTTGCCACTATATTTTCTTAAAATTTCATCTACAGTTGGCTTTCTATAACTAGACATCTATTTTCTCACCTTTTTTTTGATTCAACCTAGGTTTTACCTAAAATAAGTAATAAAAATTAATTAATAAATCTTTAGAAACCAAGAATAAAATCAAATATTTCTTTTCTTTACTTCTTTATTCAAGGCTATGGCAAAGAAAGGGTTACAACTGTCTTTTCTTCACTTCTTTGTTCAACCATTTTTGCCATTCAGGAAAAACCCTCTCACTTAAAGGCAATCCTACTTCCTGGATAACCTCATCAGAAATTTCATGAAATGCATGATTAGAAGCCATATTAAACCCAGCTTCAATTAAATCTAAATCCTTTGTTTTTTCAGCAGTATCTAATAATACTTTTTTAAGTTTAGCTCTTAAAAGAATATTATCATAAATCGCATCCCAATTACCAGCCCAACCTCTTACATTAGAAGCAATTCCTTTAAGAATTTCACTATCTCCATTCATTAAATCATCACTAACCTCTAATTCATCCTTTTCAACATTATACTTCATTAAATCTACGAACCCTTTTTCAAGAAGAGGGTCCTCTTTCCAATGCTTTCTAACTTCAGAAATTTCCACTAATCTCCTCCAAGAATGCAAACCATCGGGAGATTTTATTGGATTTGCAACAGCAATAATATCTGTTGCTTTAAAAGACGTTGCTGGAACATTTAAATCATTAACGACCCTATCAAAAACCCCATAAGGACTTGCACCATGAATAGTCCCTGCTACAACATTTGCAAGTGCACCAATCCTCATTGCTTCATAAAGTGCTTTTGCTTCAGTACTTCTAACTTCACCCATAATTAAACAACTATCTCCTAATCTTAAACTAGTTCTAATACCATCCTCTGCAGAAACCTCTGTTGTTGTCTTCAACAAAGAACTTCGAACTTTCATTCTCAAAATATTATATTTTAATTTTCTAAGTGATTCAACAGGCAATTCTAATGAATCTTCAATAACAATTATTCTAAATTTAGGGATTATCTCGAGCATTAAACTTCCTAATAAAGAAGTTTTACCTGAACTTCTTGTTCCAGCAACGAGCATTGTCCTAGAGCCATCAATTAAAAAACTTAAAAGTCCTGATGCAAAAGGATTAATCATTTTATTTTGAATAAACAAGGGCAATGTCCAAGGACTTTCTCTATGTCTTCTAATTGAATAAGCCAATCCATCAGGACTTAAGGGTTCTTGAATAATTGCAATTCTAGCTCTTAAATTTCCTATTTCAAGCTGAGTATCTAAAATAGGATTTGCTTCATCTAAAGGTCTACCAGAAAGCATTCTAAATTTAGCAGCCCAAGAATCCGCATCTTCCTGACTAGGTAAAATATTTGAAATACATTCATCATATTTTTGATGTCTAACAAAAATAGGGGTCATAGGTATTGGGGCATTTAAAGAAACATCTTGTAAATTTTTATCCTGAAGCAAAACCTCTATTAATCCAAACCCAATTGTGTGCCTTACTAAAATTGTTGAAAGTTTATTTAAATCCCCATAATTTAAGTTAATTCCTTTCGTTTTAGCTAAATCCCTTAATAAATCTCTGGAAATATTATAAAAAACCTGCCTTATTCTTTCTGTATCTGTAAATTCTTCTGCTTTTGGTTGATGATCAATAAGAACAGTTCTAGCTAAATTTAATAAAATCCCATGGTCCTCTTTTAAAAAGTTTTCAGAAGCAACTAAATGATAAAGGAATTTAGAGTCCCCATCTCTTTTCAAAATAGTTACTTGGGAAACATCATATTCACCATTACTAATTTCATATTGATCAATAATTTCTGCATCTCTTGGTAAATCAGAAATTAATCTAGTATAAGTAAAATTAGGAATAACATCTGGTTGAAATAAATTATAATAAATGTCTCTATCTCCTTTTTGATAACCAGAAATAAATTTTCTAGAATCATGGAATATTTTAGTTCTTTCAAAAAGTCCAATAATTTTATCTAAAAAACCAAGATAATTTCTCTGATCTCCATGAAATTCAGGGCTTAATTTATCTAAGAGAATCTTATTTTCAATAATAATTTTTCTTAATTCTTCATAAGCAGATAAAGGGTCTTTTTTCAATAAAAATAAAAATGAAAACATTTGATTATATCTTTGAGAAAAAAACTCTTCATGCCCTGTAACAAGCCTAGAATGAGTTAATACATTTTCTTGTTTAATCAAATAAATATAAAGTTGAGCAATCTCCAATAAATAGGAAGTTTCTCTAAAATCATAATTATAATTTTTTTGTTGAACAAAAACAACCCTAGAAACATGAGGGTTTTCTATAAGAGCATCAACTGTTCTTTCCATAACATCTGGATATTCAGAAAGACTTGGAACATATGAAGCCCCCATATAATTAACATAAAGAACATCTTCTCCAGATTCTTTCTTAATATCATAAGAATATAATTTATCACCTTCTGTAAATTGCATGAAAAATTAAGGAAATTATAGTTTAAGAATTTTTATGTTCAAAAATATTAACAAACATTGTCTTGGGCAGTTCCATCCCACCCAGCCATTCTAGCTAACATCCACCATGTAGCTTGCCCTTTTCTGTAATTATTAAAAGCATGTGTATGTCCTCCAGATTCAGTATTGCATCCAGGATCTGAATGACTTGAACACCAATCATCACACCAATCACAATCCTCATCTGCATTAGGATAATAAATTCCTGCTGGATCCCAACTTTCTATATCCGCAAAATCAAAAAGAACCGCTCTTCTATTATTCAAATTTATTGTGAAATCCCTAATTTCATCATTTGCATTCATAACAGAAGAACTACCTCCGTTTCTGTGTCCAGTCATATAAACTATGTATTTATCAGGGTATGTATTCAAGAAACTGTTAACAGGGGAGTATATATCATTCTGTAAATTAACATCACCAACCTCTCCACACCAAGACCACATAGCAACATTTGTGTTAGGATGGCTATTAAAATAACTCCGTGTATTAGAATACCAATCACCTGCCAAAGTTCCCCCCCCCATTTCACTATCAGTAAAATACAAATCACTAAAATCATAGAGGTCTCCATGAACATCTTCAACATTCCGAAGTCCCCTAGGTATTTGTGTTGAATGGCTCTGTCCCTCATAAGTTATAATAAATTGTTGTTTAGCACGTTCAATCCAACAACTAGGAATAATATCAAAATCATCAGCAGCATTGTGGTCTGCAATAATAGCTCCCCCACTAGGTTGACTAGCCACACATTGTCCATTAGTACATCTGGGAGTAGAACCACTACAAGTTCCACAATTCCCCCCACATCCATCGCCACCGCATTCACTTGAACCACATTCAGGAATGCATCCTTCATCAGCAATAATATTCAACTGCCATTTGGGGTTATTTTGATTATCCCAATGACAATCCCAAACATTATTTACAAGGCTACAAGAATAAACAAGAAGAAAATGTCTTCCTTCTGCATCAAAAGCACTAGACAACGAATATGTAGCAGAATCTATTAACCAATCAGAACTACCAACATAATAATTTCCTTGCAAAGTATAAGCTTGCCAAGCAGCACCATTAATACTATAATAACCAATGTTGTAAATTATATCATCTGAAATAATAAGAACACCATTATTAATATTGGTGTTATGAGGTTCAGCAAAAGCAGGATAAGTAGAATGAGCAATAAAATCAAAAAGTTTAATATCCATAGGAACTAAATCTTTAATAGAAGGAACTATAATCTTTCCTTTATGTTCTTCGGGGTCAAGAGTAATATCTCCTTCTACCACAAAACCAGGAATTTTAACAGAATCAAGTCCTTTATCTGGTTTTTTAATTTGCGCCATAGAATCTGGGTCAAAATTAAATAAACTTGTAAAAAAGAATAAATATACAAAAAGAATTAATGTAAACCCAACAACTCCAAACATAGACATTACATTCTTTGATTTATCACTTAACTCTCTTCCCCTTTTCATTTTATTTTTGGAAACCTTTTCAAAAGGTTTATTTGCCATTAGAATACTTAAGAAAAAGCCCTTAATAAAGATTATTATTTTAAAAAATTTAAAATTTAAAATAATAATACAAACAAATTTAAACCATTCAAACATATATTAAATATGGCGAAAGAGGAACCACAAGAAGACCCTTATTTTACAGAGATTACTACAAAAATAAGAGACTTAGAAGAAAAACAAAGAATAATCAAAGACAGAACAATGTTATTAGGAGAAAATTTAATTGAATTAAAAGAAACAACTCAAGAAAATATAATTGAAATAAAAAAAAATATTGAAGTGTTGAAAGATTTAGTTGAAAGATTAAAAGCATTTTTAGAAACAGCATCAGGGGAATTTTCTAATTTTGCAAGAAAAGATGATTTAGAAATATTAGCAAAACAAGTAAAAATGTTCAAACCTTTTTATCCCAAAGAAGAAAATTCTTAAGATAATTAGGGATTAGAAAAATTAAAAAACACAAAAATACTAATAAATAAAATGGGAATTTTAGATCAAGTAACTGAAATGAGAAATCAGGGGATTAGTGAAGCAGAAATGTCTACTAGGCTACAAGAGCAAGGAATCTCTCCAAGGGCAATAAATGATGCTTTTAATCAAGAAAAAATAAAAAGTGCTGTTTCTGCAGAAGACCCTTCATTACAAAATACAAATAATCAAGAAAATTTTTATAGACCAGCGACTCAAGAACAATATGCTCAACCTCAAGGACAGGTTCCTGGTTTACCGGGAGACCCTCAAAGTTATCAAGACCCCTACCAACAAGAACAATATGCTCAACCTCAAGGACAGGTTCCTGGTTTACCGGGAGACCCTCAAAGTTATCAAGACCCCTACCAACAAGAACAATATGCTCAACCTCAAGGATTACCCCCCCAAGAAC
>SDBV01004904.1_pt1 | contig 19021 bp, 20 predicted proteins | sample 2277081 | NCBI WGS metagenome assembly SDBV01 (sample SAMN10402039, study PRJNA504765) | marine sediment metagenome | isolation source: marine sediment core GS10_PC15, 223 cmbsf | place: Arctic Ocean: Southern Knipovich Ridge | collected 2010
TTTCTTATATAAAATCTGGTTTGGGATGGAATAAAAAAATGAAAATCTTTGTAACTCATCTTCATGGTGATCATTGCATTGGGATTCTCGGACTACTGCAAACCATGACTCTACAGAATAGAACTGAAGCTATTGAGATTTATGGTCCTGATGGAATTGAAGAGTTCATTGCATCTAACATCAAGGTGCTAAAATTTGGATTATCTTTTCCCGTAATGATTACCGCTATACAAGAAGAATGTGTTGTTGATGAAAAAACTTACACAGTTCATGCATGTGAAGCTGAACATTCAATTCCTGCATTTTCGTTTGTTTTTCAAGAAAAAGATAGACCTGGAAGGTTCCATCCAGATAAAGCAAAAGAAATTGGAGTACCTGAAGGTGAGCTTTGGCATAAACTTCAGACCGGTCATGAAGTTAAAGTTGGTAACAAAACTGTAAAACCATCAGATGTATTAGGAGAAAAACGTCCTGGCAAAAAGATTGGTATATCTGGGGATACTAGACCGACTAAGAAACTTGAAGAATTTTTTAAAAATTGCGATTACCTTGTATTTGATTCAACGTTCAAAGATGATTTAAAGGATAAAGCTATCGAAACTTTTCATACAACTGCAATAGAAGCTGCTCAGCTAGCAAAAAATGCAAATGTTTCAAATCTAATTTTGACTCATTTTTCTGCAAGATATAAAGATAATATCGAACTAGCAGAAGAAGCTAAAAAAATTCATGGTTCTGTTATTGCTGCAAAGGATCTCTTAGAAATTAAGTTATAGTAATCTGAATTGTTTGAACAAATTGCTGACAAACTAAAGGATGCAAAAAAGATTGTGTTCGTTACTGGTGCAGGTATTTCACAAGAGAGTGGAATCCCTACATTTAGAGGAACAGATGGTTTGTGGAGAAAATATGATCCAATGAAGCTGGCAACAATTGATGCTTTTTATGATGATCCAAAACTTGTTTGGGAATGGTATGAAGACAGGAGAAAAAATATTCTTGCTGCTAAACCTAATCCTGGTCATCAAGCAATTGCAGAACTTGAAAAATACAAAGATGTTGTTGTTTTAACACAGAATATTGATGGTTTGCATCAACGTGCTGGAAGCACAAAAGTTCTTGAATTACATGGAAGTATTATTCGAATAAAGTGTACGGTTTGTGATTTTAAAGGTGATTTTAAAAGTAGTTTTGATGAACTTCCTCCAAAATGTAAATGTGGTAATATTTTGCGCCCAGATGTAGTTTGGTTTGGTGAATCTTTACCCCAGGATGTATGGCAAGAAGCAATTATTCAAGCAAATTCATGCGATATGATGATAATTGCCGGAACTTCACTTGTTGTTTCCCCAGCCAACACTTTGCCAATTTATGCTAGACAAAATAATGCAATTCTAATTGAAGTAAATCCAGAAGAAACAGTAATGTCACAAGACATGCAACTCTCTTTGAAAACTACGTCAGCTAATGCATTGCCTGAATTAATATCCATTTTTCAAAAATAATCGAAAAAAATTATGTAAAAATATCGTCGATTTTAGTGCCCACTTCATTTACAGCATTATCAATTGCATTCTGAACTGTCTCTACTGTATCATCTTTAACATCTATCAGATTTTGTTTTGAAGGAATAGAAATTTCTGTTTTATCTGAAAGTGGATTCAGATCAGTTGGTAGCATTAGGATGACTCCTGCACCAACAACAATAAATATTATTACAAGATGAATGATCAATTTAGTTAGTTTTTACACTAAAGGTAAGTGATTCTTCTTCATCATCTTGTACAATTTTTAATTTCCAATTACCTGGTTTTGCATCATTATCTAGAATGAAAATTAATGTATATGTTGAATCACTAGAAATAGTAGAATGTGCAGTAGCTATTTTTTGGGTAGGACTAACTAATTCGGCAGATATTGCACTACTTGCTTCACCAAAACCAGTAACAGTAATCATTTCACCTGGTGCGTATACAGATTTGTCTACTTTAACAGTTAATCCAGTAATTATTGAAGTAGGATTTGTTGGAGTACCTGTCTGATCAGAGATTGTGAAAAACATCATGTCATTACTTCCATCTGCAGTTACTGCCTTTATTTTATAATCACCTGCTGGAACAAATGAAGGAATTTGAAATACGTAATTTAATTTTCCAGTAGAGTCAGATCGTGCAGTTACTGTTGTAATTAATTCGTTAAATGAACTAAGTAATTGTATCGTCATAGCTTTTTGGGGTAAAATATTATGTGCAAATACAACTATTGAATCTCCTCTTGAGTACACTGTTTTATCTAGACTAATTCCAAAGGGAGATGATGTATCTATTGGAGGAGGTTTAGTAACAGTTAATTTAACTTCAGCAATTTCAGATTTTATTATTTTTAATTCTTCTATGGTGTCAGATTCTAAAGTTTCTAATTTTTGATTAACAGATTCTAGGGCAGATTGAATAGATTCGAATTCGGCAGTATAATCTTTTATCTGTGCTGCTGCAGATTGTGAAGGAACTTTATCCAAGTCATAAACTCCAAATGCTGCAAACCCTGCTACAAATAGGGTAATCACACTAACTACTAAGATAGCAATTTCTTTTGCCATTTCTTTACCCTAAAAAAATTGTTTTTTTATTTGACAAGTAAAAAAAAATTATGTAAAAGGTTGGATTTTAACAAACTTTGCAAAAATCAACCTAATCTGAATCAGAAATGAGCCATTCTATTACTCGCTCAATGTTTTTAGATCTCAAAATTACCTTAATTGGCCCAAGAGGGGATTCATCTGCCTCACTACAAAGGGCTACAACATTAGCAAAAGCAGCCTGTTTATTGAGATAAAACCAAGTCGAATCATCTATCAAATTGTGCTTTAGTTGACGTCTAAAATTATTCTGAGATTTTCTTGAATGTATTGTTTCAAAAATCCTAGTTAACGATTCAAGGTTTTTTGAAGTTGCTTTCAGAGATTCTTGGTTTATTTTGATATCGATATCTGACAGAATGTTAGAAAGAGCTTGTTCTACTTTTTTTGGATCTTCAGAAGGGTTGATTGAACAATAAGCTTCTATACTACATGTAACATCAGGGATTTGCATTTATTTTTTTCCAACCAGTAATAATCCTGTAAGCCGTTTCAATAAGTTCCTCTTTTGTTAGATTGTTATTTGAAATAGTTTCATCTGCTAGAGCAATTGAGTTAGTAATTCCTACACCGATTTCTCTTTTATCTCTCTCATTGAAAACTTCACGATTTTGTGGATCATCTGATCTGGCACGTTTTGTTAAAAAAGTAAAACGAGTATTTGTTGAAGCGTGTATAGAAAGTAGTTTTACTGTTCCAAGATTTCTTAAAACATCAATTTCTGCGTTTGATCTTATGCCATCTATTACTATAATTTCATGATCAGAGTTTTTTATCTGATCCTGAATTAATTCTGCAACTGCTCCAGGACCATTTTTTTTTCGTAGCTCAAGCATTAGTTCTCCAAGATTTTGACCAGTTGGTTCAAGTTCTCTTTTTTTTGCTTCAGCTCGTACAGCATCACCCATATTGATTATTTCAAATCCTTTGTTTTTCAAAGCCCCCGCAATAGTAGACTTGCCAGCACCCGGCATACCTGTAAGACAAACGATTAGCTTTGACAAGTTCGATGAACCTCCATTTATCTAATCTATGAAGTTACCGGAAATCATTATAAAGATATGACCAAAAAACTTGTAATGCGAACTTTTGTTGCAGTTGAAATTAATGAAGAAGTTCGAAACTCAATTAAAAAAATTCAATCAGAACTTAAAATAAATGCAAAACCTGTTTCCCTGGAAAATATCCATTTTACTTTGTTATTTTTAGGAGAGATATCTGATGAAAAGTCTGAAAAGGTGCAAAAAGCTCTTGACTCGATTGAATTTTCTCCCTTTGAGGTAGAATTTTCTGGAATAGGAGCATTTCCTAAACCAAAATTCCCAAGAGTGGTGTGGATAGGAACAGATGAGGTGGGGGGAAATCAGCTCATAAATCTTGCAAAAAAAGTAGAAGAAAAATTATTACCATTAGGATTTCGAAGTGACAAGCCTTTCAAACCACACGTGACAATCTTTAGAATTAAAAACAGGATTGGTGACATCTCAGATGAATTGGCTAAACTTAATTCATCGTCTTTAGGAAATCAAAAAATTTCTGAAATTAAATTCAAAAAAAGTGTCCTAACTTCAGATGGGCCAATATATTCAGACTTGCATATAGTAGAGGGAAAACTTTGAAGCTGATTTTAGAAAAAGTAAAGAAATTAGCAATTCCTTCTTCAAAATTACAAAAAGAAAAAACCCAAATTGCAAAGATTGCTTTTAATTTAGTAAGGAAACAGATTCCAAAATATTCTCAAGTAACTAGTGTTGAATTTGGAGGTTCGTATGCAAAAGGAACTTGGCTGCCAATTAGAGCTGACATTGATGTTTTCATAAAATTTGAAAAATCTACACCAGAAAAAAAATTTGTTGAGATTTCAAAAAAAATCGGCTTTGAATCTTTGAAAGAATATCATCCGTATGTAAGATATTCAGAACATCCGTACGTTGAAGCTAAAATTAAGGGGACCAAGGTTAATGTTGTTCCTTGTTACGAAGTTAAAAGTGGAAAGTGGCAAAGCGCAGCTGACAGATCGCCATTTCACACTGAGTTCATGTTAGAATCACTTACAGGAACAATGAAAGATGAAGTTAGGTTACTCAAAAGTTTCCTCATAAGCAACAATATTTACGGTTCAGAAATTGCACAACAGGGTATTAGTGGATATGTTACAGAGGTTTTAGTATTACATTATGGAAGTTGTCTAGATGTTATTAGAGCTATTTCAAAATTAAAACAAAACCAAGTAATTGGAAAACCCACTAAGAAGTTTGATACTTCAATTGTGATTATAGATCCTATTGATAGCAATAGAAATCTTGGGGCAGCAATTTCTGATGAAAATGTTGGAAAATTTATTTTAATGTGTAGAGCATTTTTGAAGAAACCCTCTATTTCTTTCTTTAAACCAAAAACAAAAACAAAAATATCAAAGACAAATCTTAAAAACACAATACTTGTAAAATTCAATTTCAAATCAAGAAGTCCTGATATAATTTGGGGTCAAACAAAAAGAGCTGCTAATTCATTAGCCACACAAATGGAAGTTGAAGGATTCAAGGTTCTAAGAAAAACTGCATTAACAGATGAAAAAAAAGAAGTTTGGTTACTCTTTTTGATGCAATCTTTGAAAATTGATGATGATGAAGTCAGAGAAGGTCCAGACTTTTTCTTTGAAAAGGACGGGGAGGCTTTTGTTTCAAAAAATGCAAAAAAAAGCAAAATTATGTGGATTGGTGCAAATAGGCGAATCATTTCTTTACAAAAACGCAAACATACTGATGCAAAACAGTTTTTGCAAGATCTTTTGAAAAATCACTTAAACAAATCAGGAATTCCTAAAGGTTTGAAAGCCGATATCAAAAAAGGATTCAAGGTAATTCCAGCACACAAAGCTACTGGCAAATCCATTAAAGAGGCACTTGCAGAACTTGGTTCAACTGATGCAACTATCTTTTATTCCAATTAACAAATTAGATAATGAACCCTACGCATCGATTTTGGGATATCCAAAATCAACTAAAAGTCAAGTAAAATCAAGAATTAAAGAATTAAAAAAACTTGGAATTAGAGCTGTTGCATTCCATGGCGAATTAAATTTAGGATCTGTAAATGTTTTAGGAAAGGGTTATGTTGGAATTGTTGTTTTAGCAAAAAACAAGAACAAAAAAGTAGCGCTAAAAATTCGTCGTATTGATTCTCCAAGAAAAGAAATGAAAAATGAGGCTAAACTTCTTAAAATTGCTAATAGTGCAGATGTGGGTCCAGTCTTAATTGATAGTAGCAAAAATTTCCTAGTGATGGAATATCTTGATGGAAAAAAAATTGGTAAATGGGTTAAAGAGCTAAAGGGAAAAGGAAGTTCTTCACTTCTCAAAGCTACAACAAAAAAGGTTCTAGAGGATTGTTATAATCTTGATGTTGCAGGACTTGATCATGGAGAATTAAGTAGTATTGCAAAGCATGTGATTATAGGAAAAAGAAAAACTACAATTATTGATCTTGAAAGTGCTAGTCAAAAAAGAAGGGTTTCAAACGTAACTTCAGCGACTCAGGGGATTTTCATAGGTTCTGGGATTTCAAATTTTGCAAAAAAAATTTATAAAATTCCTCCCAAGTCAAAAATAATCAAAGCATTAAGAATCTACAAACATGAACCTACTCGAAAAAATTTTGATTTGGTTCTTCAGACTTTAAAATTATAAGAAAAATGCCTTCCAATAAACCAATTAGTTTTTTAAAAAATGAACCTAAACTTGCTGAAATTATCAAACAGATAGGCCCTTATAAAATCAAGATTACAAAAAACAGATTCCAGTCATTAGTTGGAGCTATTGTTACACAACAATTGACCGGAGCTGCAGCCAACTCTATAATGAGAAAATTTCGAAAATTATACGATACTAGTTTTCCAAAACCTATTGACGTTATCAAAACATCAAACCAGAGACTTCGTAAAACAGGGCTATCTAGAATGAAAATATTGTACATTAAGGAGCTTTCAAAAAAAATTGAGAGAAATGAACTCAATTTAAGAACAATCTCAAAATTGAAAGATGACCAAGTAATCCAAAATCTAACAGAAGTTAAAGGAATCGGAAGATGGACTGCTGAAATGTTCTTGATTTTTTCTCTGGGACGATTAGATGTTCTCCCAGTAGATGATTTAGGTTTAAAGAAAGGAATTCAACTAATGTTTTCTTTAGATGAATTACCAAAAGGGGAGCAAATTGAAAAACTTGCACAAAAGTGGAAGCCGTATAGAACTGTCGCTACTTGGTATCTTTGGAAAAGTCTGAAAAAGTTTGATACAATTGGTTAGAAAAAAGTGTAATGGGACCGGCAGGATTTGAACCTGCGACCTCCAGCACCCCAGGCTGGCATCATAACCAATCTAGACGACGGCCCCTTAATGTTTGAAGCAAATAGTGAAATTATTAAATCGTAGTGTTGGGTAGATTATGTATTGAAGATTTGTTCTGTTTGCAATAAAATTTCAGGAACTGATGAAGATCATCTAGATTGCCAAGAAAAAAGAAGAGTAGAATTAGAAGATAAAGATTTCAAACAAAAAATTCCTGAGAAATTAGATATGGCAAAAAATGCAAATGATCTTAACCCAGAAATTAAAGCACTTTTAGATCATATGTCTAAAGAAAAAGAAAAGAAATAATTTTAAAAAAATTTTATCTTTCCTGTCCTGTTGGTCTTACTAAAACTTCGTTAACATTCATGTAACTTGGAGCTTCAAGAGCAAATAAAATAGTATTAGCAATGTCTTCTGCTTTAAGAGAATCCATTTTTTTTGCATTTTCAACGAAACTTTGTAAAGATTCATCAGTAATGGTGTTTGTAAGCTCAGTTGCTACAACTCCAGGCTCTATACAAGTTACTCTAATTTTGTCTCTTGAACTAAACTCTAGCCTAAGTCCTTCACTAATGGCTGTTACAGCATGTTTTGTAGCACAATAAACACTACCTGAAGGAAAAACAATTCTGCCAGCAACTGAAGAAATGTTAACGATATGACCTGATTTTTTTTCTAACATATTAGGAATAACTGCTGCAGTACAATACAAAACTCCCTTTATGTTTACATCAATCATTTTGTCCCATTCATCAATTTTGAGATTTTTAAAGAAGCTTAGGGGCATGAGGCCGGCATTATTTACTAAAATGTCTACAGTACCCCATTTATCAATGGCCGCTTTAACAATAGAATCGCATTCAGATTTTTGTGTTACGTCTAATTTTTGAGAAAGTACTTGACCGCCATTTTGTTTTATAATTTCCTGAAGTTTATCTAATTTGTCAGTTCTTCTAGCTCCGATTACAACCTTTGCACCCGCTTTTGAAAGTGTTAGAGCAGTAGCATATCCAATTCCGCTGCTTGCTCCTGTAATTATTGCTACTTTGTCTTTTATCATTCTAAAAACTTCTCACCAAAATTCCAATCAAACATTGTAAAAATGTTTTCTTGATTAAATCTAATATTTGATTTTCATTCTAAATTGGAAATAATTTATTAGATAAGTGTGATTTAGTAGTTTAATGAAGCCAGTTAATTGTGCCTATTGTGGGGATCTTCAGGATATGCCGTTTGAGTGTAATTACTGCAAAGATCCATTTTGTGCAGAACATAGACTTCCTGAGGAACATCGTTGTGTTAAGCTAACATTAATCAGAGCAAAAAAGTTTGGCCAGCGTGGAGTAATTCGAGATGGTGATAAAAAATCAGGTTTTTTTAAAAAAATATTCGGAAGAAAAAAATGATTAAAATTTAATAAATTGATTTGTTAGGATGTATTTTTGCTCGTCGTGCTTGATAAAATAGGGCAAATGCTAATGCAAAAAGTACAAGTGAGGTAAGCCAATGTGCTGTTATCATTGTTACATATGCTATTCCAAATCCTGTTATCACAATTCCTTGAATGATTAATTTTAGCCAAGATGAAATTTTGATTGCTCTACTAATCATCTCAATTACAAATAGGGCTGCAACTGGATAGATAGTTAGTAAAAGAAAATCAATTACATCAACATCCAAATGAGACATGATATTTTTTACTTCCGAGCGTCTGTTGAGCTTAGTATAATTTGTATCTAATCTTCCCAACGGATTTTTGCGGCTATTTTTTTAGCAATAAGGGCTTGAGCATTTTCATATGGAATGGTTGCAACATCTTCTGCTCTGAATGGACCATATTTTTCTAGATCAGATCCTACCATCTGATCCATTTCCTTCAAAAATCTAACTAGAGTAGATTTGGTTTTGTGCTTATTAGCCACTGATTCTAATAATTTAGATTTACCATTGACTATACCAGATAGGATCATCTCTGTTCTATCATTTTTTTCTTTTTCAGCGTCAAGAATGAATTTTTCTTCATCAAGTAAATTTGAATAATCAATGTTGTTTGTCTTTATAGCTTTTGCCAGTCTAAATTCCAGAAGAAGCATAGTCAGCTCAGTAATCATATTTACTAGCGAATTTTGAACTTTAGCTGTAACTCCATCATAACCTTCACTTTTTAGCTTTCCAACAAAATTTGAAATCGATCTGTAAAAATCAGGATCTAGTTCTTGGAGAGAATCATTTTCAGCTTCACGCAAGACTATGTTATGCAACAAATTGACATCGATTTCTTTTAGTTTAGACATTCTAATACATCCAACAATCCTTAAATGACGGATCTTTTTGTGTTAGCTTTGGATGTAAATTGCCATATAAAGTGATTGGTGGAAAGCCAACTCAAATAAGTTATTCACCTGATGAAGTTTTTTCAAAAATAAAACACGATCAGATCAAATTCATCGATCTGCAATTTAGTAGTTTGACAGGACGATTTCATCATACTACCATTTCGGCTGATACTTTTACTTCAGACCAGATGCTAGATGGACTTCCAAAACTTGATGGTTCATCAATTGTTGGCTTTACAAGTATTAATGATTCTGATCTTATTTTGCTTCCAGATCCAAACTCATATGCCTTAATTCCATGGATGACTGATAACAAAACTGCTAGACTGTTATGTGATGTTTATTGGGGAATGGGAAGAGGAAGATTAGAAAGAGATCCTAGAGGAATTGCCCAAAAAGCAGAAAAATACCTCAAAACACAGGGTTATGATTATAGTAGTTGGGGGCCAGAAGTTGAGTTTTTCGTCTTTGATAAAGTTCATTGGGATGTATTAACTCCTTACAAGGGACAATCTTATTCAATTGAATCAGCAGAAGCTCCTTGGAGTCAGGAAGGTACTGGTTATCCAATGGGACTACAAGAAGGATATTATCCAAGTACTCCCTCTGACACTTTAACCCCGTTTCGAAATGAATGCGTAGCTGTGTTAAACGAACACTTTGGTATATTATGTGATAACCATCACCATGAAGTGGCAACTGCTGGTCAATGTGAGATTGACATTAGATATGACTTTCTGACCAATTCTGGTGATGCTACACAAACCTACAAATTCGTAGTAAGAAACATTGCAAAAAAATTTGGTAAAGTTGCTACAATGATGCCAAAACCAATTTCCATGGATTCAGGTTCTGGAATGCATACTAATGTGAGTCTATGGAATAAAAACAAAAACTTGTTTTGGGATGAAAATGATAAAGATGAGTTAAGTCAAATTGGTCGATATTTTTGTGGCGGTATAATTAATCATGCAAAAGCATTAACTGCAATTGCTAACCCAACAACTAATTCCTTCCATCGACTTGTTCCAGGATATGAAGCTCCAGCCTATATTGCATGGAGTGGAAGTAATAGATCTGCTATTGTCCGTGTTCCTCAGCACTTTAAGGGCGAAAAATATTCATTTTTGAAAAGATTAGAGTTTAGAGCGCCTGATCCTTCTGCAAATCCATATCTAGTATTTTCTTCAGTTTTAGCTGCAGGTTTAGATGGTTTAAAGAAGAAAACTGAACCTGGTGATCAAATTCACGAAGATATATTCAAGATGACTAGATCAGAACGAAAGAAAAAAAACATTGATACACTTCCTTCAAATCTTGGTGATGCTCTTGATGAGCTTGAAAGAGATAGAAAATTCCTTAACCCCATCTTTACCAATGATGTACTTGATAAGATAATTGAATTAGAAAGAAGAGACCAGAGGGAAATTTCTATCAGACCGCATCCTCATGAATTTTATCTTTATTTTGATGTGTAGTTTTTCTATAATCTCCCGGTAATTTGAAGAATGTATGCAAATGAGATGGCCATTAACCCAAATCCTCCGCCAAGATAAATTCCTCTTCTTTTTTCAGATGTCACAGCCTTGTAAACCAGAACCCCACCAGCTAGGCCTACAAAAAGAACAAGCACTCCAGTAATTACAGGATCAAACCCCGTACCAGTAATTAGTGGGTGGAAAAATCCAGCAAGTAGTGCAAAAAAGAATATCAAATAAACATATTTTGCGCCAGTAATTACTCTTGAAGTAATCTTACTCAATGAATTTCGTAAAATTGGTAATCAAATAAACTTTTGAAAAACTTGGAAATGATAAAAATGGTAAAAATTACATCATTCCGCCCATATCGGGCATTCCACCCATTCCAGGTGGCATTCCTCCCATTCCACCCATTCCGGGTGGCGCTCCACCTCCAGCTCCTGGTGGAGGAGCAGCAGATTTTGCAACTGCAATAACATCATCAATACGCAAGATCATACATGCAGCTTCGGAAGCTGCAGATACAACTTGGTGCTTTACAGATAATGGTTCTATAATATCACTTGATTTCATGTTGACTACACGAGCTTTTAAGACATCAATTCCTGCCCACTTTTCTCCTTTGATTTGTTTTGAGCGAAGAGTAGCTAGAGTATCAATTGGATCCATACCTGTATTTTGTGCCAAAGCTAGAGGAATAGATTCTAGAGAATCGGCAAATTTTTCAGCTGCTAGTTGTTCCCGTCCTTCTAGAGATTTTGACCAGCTTCGAATTTTAGTTGCAACATAAGTTTCAGGAGCACCACCACCTGCTACTATTGATGGAACCTCCATAACATCTCTAACAACCATTATAGCATCATGAATAGATCTTTCTACCTCATCAACTACTCTTTGAGAACCTCCTCTCAATAGTAAAGAAACTGATTTTGGATGTTTGCAACCTTCAATGAAAACCCACCTATCTTCTTCAATTTTTCTTTCCTCCACCGTTTCAGCAAAACCTAAATCTTTTTCAAAAAGATCATCAAGGTTTGTAACAATTCTTGCTCCAGTAGCTTTTGCAAGTTTTGTTAGGTCACTTTCTTTAACTCGTCTTACAGCAAGAATGTTGGCCTTTGCAAGGTAATGTTGAGCCATATCATCAATTCCTTTTTGACACAAAACAACCGTTGCGCCAGAACCAATTACTTGATCAACCATATTCTTTAGCATTTTATTTTCTTCATCAAGAAATGATTTTATTTGTTGAGGATTAGAAATATTGATCTTGGCATCAGTTTCAGTTTTACTGATTTCAAGAGCATTATTTATCAAGGCAATTTTTGCATCATTAACTTCCTTTGGCATTCCAGCATGAATTACTTCTTTATCAAGAACTATTCCTTCAATGAGGACAGAATCTCTAACTGAACCACCTGCCTTTTTTTCTACTTTAATGTTATCTTCGTCTACAGAAAAGTTTGTACCTTCTTTTTCTGCTACAGCAAGGACGGCTTTTACAACTAACTCTGCCAAATAACCAGAATCTTTACTAACAAGTTTTGTTTGCATTGCGGTTTTTGCAATTTTTAGTAATGTAGGTTTATCATTTGCGGTAACTGTATCAGCAATATCCTGTAGGTATTGTTTTGCTTTTTTTGCAGCTTTTCTATATCCATCAACAATTATTGTTGGGTGAACGTCTTGAGTAAGCAAAGATTCAGCATTTTCTAATAATGAACCAGCAAGAACTACAGCAGATGTTGTACCATCACCAACTTCGTTATCAGTTGTTTTTGCAATTTCAACAAGCATTTTTGCGGCTGGGTGTTGAACATCAATTTCTTTTAAAATAGTGGCACCATCATTTGTAATTGTAACATCTCCTAAAGAATCAACAAGCATTTTGTCCATTCCTCTTGGACCTAAACTTGTTTGAACGATTTCAGCTATAATTTTTGCAGCTGCAATGTTATTTCTTTGTGCTTCACGACCTTTAGTCTCACTTGTACCTTCTTTTAACAAAACAATCGGCATATTTCCTTTTGGGGAGAGTAGACTCATGATCGATAAACCCCTTTGTTCCCTTTTTATACGTTATTCAAAATAAGAAAAGTTTCCAAAAAAATTCTGATCGTCATATACGAATCGGTGTTTTTAAATTGGGAAAATTGATTGCTAGGTCATGGTAGGTTCTTCCTACAAGAATTCATACAAGAAAATTTTTTCGATGCTCAAAGATCATCATAAATGGTTTGAAAATTCAATTCCCTTAATAGCAAGTGAAAATATTCCGAGCCCAGCTGTAAGAGAAGCGATTATCTCAGATTTTGGAAACCGATATGCAGAAGGATGGCCTGGAGAACGAGTTTACGCTGGTTGTGTATACATAGATAAAGTCGAGATTGAATGTATGGCACTTGCAAAAAAACTCTTCAAGGCTGAATTTGCTGATGTAAGACCAATCTCAGGTGTTGTTGCAAATCTTGTGATATATTCTGCATTTACCAATCCAGGGGATGTAATGCTGGCTCCCTCCATTCCTGCTGGGGGTCATATTTCTCATGGAAAAAAAGAGCATTTTGGAACTGCAGGTTTAGTCCATGGACTGGAGATAGAATTCTTTCCATTTGATGCCGAAGAGATGACCATCGATGTAGATAAAACGAAGAAAAAGGTTGAGGAGTTAAAAAATTCTGGAAGATTACCCAAGATGGCGATGTTTGGTGGTTCACTCTTTTTGTTTCCACATCCAGTTAAAGAATTAGCAGATTTTCTAAAGGGACATAACATGCACATTAATTATGATGCTGCTCATGTAGCAGGACTAATTGCAGGTAATCAATTTCAAGATCCGTTAAGAGAGGGAGCTGACTCGATAACAACGAGTACTCATAAGACATTATTTGGTCCTCAAGGAGGTTTGGTTTTAGCTTACGAAAAATATGGGGATGTGATCAAAAAAGCTACATTTCCAGGTCTTACTAGTAGCCACCATATTCATCACATGGCAGCTAAGGCAATTACATTTGCTGAAGCACTAGAGTTTGGAAAAGATTATGCAAAGCAAGTCATAAAGAATGCAAAGGCTTTAGCTGAGGCTTTGAGTGATTATGGTTTTGTTGTACTTGGTGAAAAAAGAGGATTTACAAAATCTCACCAAATTGCATTAAACGTTCTCAAGTTTTCTGATGGAGGAAAAGTTGAAGTAGAATTAGAAAAGGCAAACATTATTGTGAATAGGCAACTTATTCCAGGAGATATTAAGGCTGGTCGTAATTATTTTCATCCAGGAGGAATTAGATTAGGAGTTCCAGAAATTACCAGACTAGGTATGAAAGAATCAGAAATGAAAGAGATTGCTTCTTTTATTAAAAAAGTTATAATCAATAAACATGAACCAAAAAAAATAGCCGCAAAAATAAAATCCTTTAGAAAAAATTTTCAAAAAGTCCATTATTGTTTTGATAATAAATTAGGTGCTTACGATTATGTTAAGCTGCGATAAAATTGTAAATTGGATTTAATTTGTATAGTCTGTTAGAAGTAATTGGTCACCTGCTTTTTTACCAAAAACTAAATCAATTTCATCAGACAGGTTGTTTATTCTTCCTGTAAGATATTTGCCAACTTCGTATTTCCCAACAAGCCGTTTTGCAAGTTTAAGGTATTTCTCAACTGAACCTCTCGTGATTGTTTGAATAAGTTGGTGACCACATGTACAATGTTGTAAAAGTGGAATTCTTCTATAGCTTTTACCACAAGCAGTACATCTGAAACTTTGTCTGCCATATGATCTCAGATTTCCCATTATGTCGGGTACAAGATGAGTTTTAATTACATAAGAAACAATTTCGTTTGTGTCAACGTTTTCGATAAGATCTGCATTTCGAATTTGCATATCAAGCTTATCAAGCATCGAACCAAGAGTAGCATAAGAACTTCTTGACTTTGATGTAGTGATAGTTGAAGTCGAATGTGTGTAATTATAGCCATAAAATTCTTTTCCTGTTTCTAGTTTTGATTTAATGGTTTCAATTGAATTAAGATCACCTGCTTTTTGTTTCAAAAGTGTAGATTCAAAAAATGATAGTGGAAAATTATTCATAATTTCAAAGTTATGAGCTTGTGGTTGTGATTCATGAGGTAGGACAATAGGTTGTATTAGTAAAGGAGCATCCATAAGACCGCCAATTTTATCTGAGAGAAATTGTCTTGAAAAATTCAAGAGACTATCCGTCAAAAGCATTATTGAATCTGCATCTCCATCAGCATCTCGTCTTTTTGCTGAATGCCAAATTGGCGTAGCAAAACAAACATGTGTTTCTGTAAAGCCAACAATTCTTCCAATAATTCCAACAGATGTATGGGGTGCTAAACCAATAATGAGATGCCCGATTAATTCTTCAATATTTTTTACATTATAGAATGGTTTTTCCCCATAAAATTTTGCTAGTTGAATATCTATGTATTTACATATCTCAATAAGATATTTGCCACTCTCATAAGGAATGATAACATCTTGCATTCTAAGTTCGATTATTTGATCAGGATTAGTTAGTGGGTTACCATCTTTGTCGTGAGAATAACCTATTTCTTTTAGTTTGTTAATTGATGTTCCTATCCAAGATGGTTTAAAGTGGGTAAGAGGTGAATTTGTTGCATCGAATCTGACAGTACCATCTTTGAAAACGGTCAAGCCAAGGCTTTGTCGGATCAATCCTTTTTCTAGTGGTTCAGCAATTTTTCCCTGATTAATTAATTCTTTAACTCCCTTGAAAGGTTCGTGTGCACGAATTCCAACTTTTTCTTGTGCCATCATTAATTTTTGTTTTAATGGAAATGGTTGGTAGGAATGTGAGCTAGCTTCTTTTTTACATTTTGGGCAAAAAGGAGAATTTAGTTTAGCTCTACAAATTCTACAGATGTAAATGACTGAAGTTTTATTGCCACATTTTTGACATCTAATTCCAATAGATGGTTCATTACAATTTTGGCATAAACGATTGTTTATGTTTGAATAAAATATTTCAAGGTTTGAAGCTTTGAGTAAATCACGAGTAGGACCGCCTTTATCTCCAATAGGAAATAAAATGTGAACGGGGGGCTTCATCTGCCTTGGCGCAGCTTTTTCTGGTCTTCCTATTCTTACACCGATTGAGGTTGAAAATTTATTTCGAATTTTTATTTCAGATGTTTCAGAGATAATTTCGGGAATAGATAATTCTTCGTTTAATTTGATTGATTTTTGAAAAAGTAAATTAAAGAAAATTTTTGATTCTGTTTCTTTTAGTAAAATAAATTCTTCAAAAGATTCATGCGGGACACCAAGTTTTTCTAAAATGGATTTACAATTTTTTGGATAATGAATTGAATTTTCACTAACAATTGTTGGTTGCAAGATTTTTTTAAATTCCTTAATGGAAATTTGATCCCAATAATGTAGATATTTAGGATGTAAAGGAATTTTTAATTCACGAGAAATTATAATTGCTTCATCTAAAGATGGTATGATAACAAGAAATTGTGAAAATAGATTTGATTTGTGTTTTTTATCGTTTCTTACAAGTTTTTCTTTTAGTTCTTGTATCCAGATTTCTTCAACATATCCAGTAGGAACTAACTGTGCATTGTTTTCTAAAAAATCACCAAAAGAAATCAAAATGTCTCCTAAATGAAGAATTTTTTCTATTTGATTTTTTATTTTTATTCCGTGTAATGTGTCAATAATTTTTACCACATTTCCATTCTTCATTCTAACAATAGGAGTTTCTATGGAATCAACAAATGCAATTGTTGCACCTTTACTTGGAATGTCAAGTTTTACTTGTGTTCCAACAGTTATGGTATGATCTAAAATTTCAGCAACCGCAGGATGAACTCCAACTGATGCAAATCCTGTGTTACAAGCTCTTCCATACCTTAATCTAAAACCGCCAATTTTATTTGGCATTGAGAGAACCGATCTTCCTGTAATGACTTGTGTCATTCTTTTTGTTGCGGCATCTTCTTTGTCTCCAGTCTGAATAGCTCCTTTTAGATCATTAAGCCATTCCCAACCATCAAGATTGTATAGCTCAATTCTTTTTAGTAGTTTTTTTGCTCTACCAATAAGACCGTCATTAAGAACTCGTAAAGCTCCTCCTCGAACTCTGTCAGTGTCAATTCGAGTCATGTTTCTATGATTTACAACTTCGTAAGGATCAGTATCTACACCAGTAAGTTCTACTGGAAGATTAGAAATTACTGTAGTTATATCATCATCAAGTACATGAAATTGAAAGCTACCTTGAGCTTCTCTTTCGTATACTCTTAGTTCTTCAACGAATCTACCCGTTTCATCATCAAATGAGTTTGCTTGATATTTTGAAAGACCTGCAACTTTTCTTACATGGTCAGCTATCAATATTGTAACTGCTGATTCTGTTCCTCCAGCAGATCTCATGGGACCAGCAATTGATACAGATAGATACTCGGTTCCATCCTTGTTTTTCTTAATTTTTACTTCGTTAATTCCTTGCAAAGGTGCAATTGTAACACCTTCTGTAACAATTGCCAATCCAACTCTTACAGCAAGATCTAGTCTTTCTTCAAGTGAAGCAGTAAGGGGCATGTATTTTCCTTTTGCAATTTCTTTAGCCAAAATAAGTGCAGAAATTTCTTTTCCGTTTTCCTTAAGTAATTCTCTTAAAGGTTCTGCAATGTCAATATCATGCATTTTTGATACTCGGTCAGCTAAATCAAAAGCAATTTTTGGTTCTATTATTCCTGAAGAATCAACAAGAGAAGATTTGGCCTTTGCTGCCATTTCAAAAATCGAAAATGTTTCTTTTGAAATGTTGGTATAGTAATTGTGATAATAATCAGGCATTAAGACGTCCTTAATACGATTGACATCATCGTTTTCAGTCATTTTTTTTCTTATCTCTTTATGTTGCGAATGGTTTTGGCTATTTCGGTTAGTTTTTGGAGACTTGCTTTGTTTTCTAAGAGAGTTCCGATAACTAATGCATCTGCTCCAGCTTTGACAATATTCTTTGCAGTTTTTGCATCCCGTATTCCTCCCCCAACAATTAAGAATCCTTTGAAGACTTTACGAACTGTTTTTACCATTTCTGGTTCAACGCTAGTAGCTGCCCCAGAACCTGCTTCAAGGTATACGAATCTCATTCCCAAAAACTGAGCTGCCAAAGAGTAAGCTGCAGCAATTTTTGGTTTATCAAAGGGTATGCCTCTTGCAGAACCAAAAAACCAAGCTGAAGAACCTACACCAATTACTAAATATGCAGTAGGTAATGGTTCTAATCCAAATTTAAGAACAGAAGGCGCTCCAAGAGCTTGAGCTTGAGAGATAAAGTATGGATTCTCTGAGTTTAGGAGTGAGCTAAATAGTATAGCGTCAGCATGAGGGACTACTCCTGTAATATTTCCTGGGAATAAGATTTTTGGAATTTTAACTGCGTTTTTTAAATTTTTTACTAGATTTGCCATTTCAAATTGATCAGAGGCAGATGAACCGCCAATGAGAATAGCTGAGGCGCCTATTTTTTCAACTTCTTTTGCAAGTTTTACAGAAGAGTTCATGCTAGAAACCTCTGAATCAATTAGAACGAAAATTAAGGCAGATTTTTTTTTCTTTAATTGAGATTGAAGATAGTTTTCTACCCTGCCTGCCATCCACAGGGTGTTTATGATGGACTCTTTAAAGTTTAATTGGAGTTAGGTAATACAGTTTTGTATAGCTATGGGAGAACCTGAAGAGTATAGTTTTAACAATATAATTAAGAGAATAATCAAAAAATCTTTGTTTACTGAGAGACAAATTGAAATTATTTTAAATCATAAGAATTTAGAGGAAATCAAATTCAACATATCTAAAGGGGCATATTTCAGGCAGGTAAATCAATCTAGGAATAAAGTTGTTGGACTTTACTATTCTAATATTTTGCTTCGAGGTTTAGGAATAATACTTCCTGACGATATTGATGTGATATCCCGTCTTTCCGAACAAGTTTCTGTGATACAAAATAGTGATGTTTTTTCTGAAAGGGAAGATGAAATCATTAATGTGATGGATAAGGCCATCCGTCAAACTAGTGCGTTGTGATAATGGTATGATGTTTTTGATAACGTAAAATGTGAAATTATGTTGTTCTATCACGATAAATCACGATGTTAGAAAGAAAATAGTGATGTTAGTAGAAATTCCCGATCCAGAGGTGATTTTAGGAAT
>SDBV01004905.1_pt1 | contig 19018 bp, 29 predicted proteins | sample 2277081 | NCBI WGS metagenome assembly SDBV01 (sample SAMN10402039, study PRJNA504765) | marine sediment metagenome | isolation source: marine sediment core GS10_PC15, 223 cmbsf | place: Arctic Ocean: Southern Knipovich Ridge | collected 2010
CTCAACCACAATAATCAAAACTAATTTTTTCATATATTTTTTCTCGATAGAATATTCTTGCAACTTTAGTCTATTACACGTTTCAAGACTATCATATTTAAAACTTTTTAGTCTGTAGGCGTTCAACTACATTCCGTAATTGAATTCCTTTTTTATTTGTAATCGTATAATGAAAATCCTCATCAGGGAAGGAATCTTCTTTACCGTCCATACTTTCTTCATACCAGCTCGGAGAGCGCATTTCCAAAGTATTTATTTGAGGAAACAAAATTTTATCCCATTTCCATCTGAGAACTTCTTTTTGACCCGTTTTTTCATCGATAATATAGTCACCTCCTCATCTACAGGCCAATCAAAAAGTAGAAGGGGTTTTCCGTCCACCTCAGATCAAATGTTACCCGATGAAGTGTAACAGATCGAAGAGCATCATTAATTATTGGAGGGAGAATCAAAAGTTTGTTATCAAGAGAGAGATCTTGAAAATTCATTTCAGGTATCACTTTTTTGAGATAGTCACTATTTCGTTAATATTTCAGTGTCGGATATCACTTTTCTGAGATAGTATCTGTTGTTCGTGAAGATTCAGATCTGAATTTTTACTCAGACGGAATTTAATCGCCATTCCTCTCGCTTCTTCATAACTGCGTGTACCTTCAATGATGCTGAATGATTTACACTTACGTTTTCCTCCTTCTGGCCACTGTACTACCCACAGATTATTTGACTTATTGAAACTCACTCCTGTTACACCGGATTGGTTATCATTGCGAATCGGGTAGTTACGTGGATTGCATACCCTCCCGTCACGAAGATTGCATCTTCTGTTATTCAAAGGATTTCCATCAATATGATCAGTGACTTTGTAGAGACCAATCTCTGTATGGAATCTTCCTCCTCCAGAACGGCCTATTTCATAAGTTTGAGAATTACTTCTCTTGCGGATGTGCCATTTATATTTATATACAAGATATAAATCTTCAATATCACAAAAGAACGACATACAACTATTTTTATATTTTGCTTGCACTTCAAGAAATTGTTCGTTGTCGGGTGTATAATGAATTCGATAATTATTCCAAACACAATTCCTCTTTTTGGCTTCTGGTATCCGAAATTTAACAGCTGCTTGGTAAGCCGGTACTTGTCCTCCATATGTTGTAAAGAAGAAACACTTTTCAAGACAGGGGCTCTGGAAAATAACTCTCCAATACTTGTTCTTGCATTTATACAGACTACCTCCCAGTTTTCCAGTCGCCCACTCGCTACACCGCTCGCTATCAAGGGAAGATTTAACTGTTTCCAAGTCGGCCTTCTCTACTATATAGTCTGTTTTCGGATTTATCGGAGCTTTACGTATAGAGAGATTAGAACGTCTATTATCAAGAGTATTTCCATTAGAATAGGCAACATGACCATCCGATATATTAAGAGCAAGACGTGCAAAATATAATTTTAGTATCTTTTCTCCCTTTCTTACACTTGTTCTTACATAAGATATATGATTAGTAATTATAACATTCCAGTGATATGTATTCAAGAGATTGATATCTTGAGTATCGCACCTAGCAATATGATTTCCAACCTTAAACTCGAGATAAGTTTCGCCTTCACTCGTTTCGACAGATCTTCTGTCGTTTAGTTGTTTTCGGCCATGTTTACCTCCTTTTTCCCATTCATCTCGGAAATTGAGTACAATCTTCTCCATTATTACTTAGTAGAGTGACCACTAAGTAATAGTATTGACCACCTTTATATCAGTTAAATCTGTATCTAGTACCGCATTTAGTGCACACAACATATGTTGACATGCCTTCATCCGAGCTACGATCTTGAGATTGATAGTAGTAACATTCTCTTGATTTGCAATCTTTGTTGCGGCAAGGAAATTCTCCTTTTTCAACACGAACTCCTTCAGCAATTTGAGCATTATATGATATTTGGCGTTCACGAAAATCCTTGTAAACGCACGATTCCCAATCTAATACGTTTTTTTTAAGATCATCTAATATACTTTTTGTATCTTCGGATGTCAATAATTCTCCAACTTTTTCATAGGCATACTTGCCATAAATTTCTTCGGCACTTTCTTCATACTTAAGAGCCAGCCGGCAGCACATTTCAAAAATCAACTTTTCATATTCGGGTGCGTTGGATTTAAATTTAGTTATCAATGCGTTTTTTGTTGCAAGTCTTTCGGGTGAAAGTTTGGCAACGCTCCGCTTTGAAACAGATTTCTTTTTTGATGGCATTATCTCTTTTATTTGATCTTATGGAAATTCAATTTCATTTTTAACTAACCAAATATTTTTGCCATGGATTCATGGGCTCTTCCCATTTTATTTGTTCATAACACTTCCATTTTATTCGTTTTTGGGGTAAGTCATAAATTAAATCGGATATGTTCAATTTACTCGGTGTCAATACAAACCATCCTGTATCATAACATTGAATACAAAAATTTTCTCCCTGACAATACAGTTGTCTGGGTATCACTGTAGTTTCTTTTCCATCGTTACTAGGAAGTTTATGAAATTTGTATAGCTCTCCATACCATACCTAATCTGATCGTATATACTACTCTGATCTTCTGTATCACTATCTTCTATTGGAAGATACATCTTGCAACTAAAATCCCATTTCATAACATTCACTCCCGCATAATGATCACCATATTCAGGATTGTAAGTTGGATAACATGCCTTACAACCGTGTTCATAAAACTTAGGAATATTTTCTTTCATTTTTTTGGCTTCATCAATAGCTTTTTTACGATCAAATGTAAAATATATGTTATGTATAGGACATAACGTAGATTGTGTTTCAAAGCGGTAGTTTGAAGTCACACCAACTACATAGATATAAGATTTCATGTTATGTCGAATATATTTATTATATGCTTGTTTCAGATTAAATTTTTCTTTGTATTTACCAAAATCTTGCAAATATCTCTGTCCCCAAAACTGATCACTGCATAACAGTACATTGATTTTTTTACAACTCAAACTTAAGTTTAAAATATCTGATAAAGATATTCCCAAATAGAATGTGATATCTTTGTATTTTGTGAAAAATTCTGTCACAAATTTTCTATCTTGTATTCCTTTTTTCACGATTGATACCCAAGATTCCATACCAGACAATGATGAACATAAATATTTATGTTCATTTCTCATTTTTTTATGAAGGTGTAGTATGTCTCGGTAAAGGTTGATATTTATAACCATGATTCCAATAAGTCGGCCTTACGATGTGCAATCTTCCTGTTTTATCTACAACTTCCCAAGGTGTTTTGGACGGATATTGATTGTAAATATCTAACCAATACCCGCAGGTTGGTTGAGCAGTTTGATACAATCCGTAATTAAATCCTGGTCCTTCTGGATCGTATAAATAAACACTCCTAGCTAATTCTTCTTGTTCAATATAAGGTCGAAATTCCCTATCTCGGGTTCCGTCTGCATTAAGCCAAACGTTCATTTTCTCTTGCTAAAGAAGCAAGAGAAAAAAAAGCTAATTATGAAAATAGTGAGTATACTTTAAGGCGTTTTGTCATTTTTTATGATAAAACAAAAATGGTGACTTCTATCGTTCTCCTGTGAGTTCCAGAGTCTACGACCTGTGAATTGGAGAGGGAAAGAACATCTAGCCTCTGTAAAGACTACTGCTCGCGTCCATGGAGAACGAAAACGGCTGGATCTGTTTCTGATAGTAAGGAGGGTTGGGACCCTGCGGTCCTTCACTCCAGGGCATGTTAGTGGCCGTATCGTAGTGACGGATCATGTTGCCTTGATAACCTTCACCGTACAAATTCTGAGGAAGGTTATCGCGACCTTTTCCCATATAATCAGCTGCACCACGAAGACCAGCAGCGCAAATGGGCAAATATGGTCTTTCCAAATTTTCAACCTCGATCCGGCGAGCAGAAGACCATTTAGTATAATGAGAACAAGCGGAATCGTTTAAAAGAAGAGTATTTTGATCTGCCGGGCGTCCATAGACATCAAAAGCAATATCTCCAGAACCAGCCGGGCACATCAACCCTTCGCCAAGATTTTGACGTTGAGATCCAAGTCTCTCCGATTGGTCAATACGTACACGAGCATCAAGAGCAGATTTAAGTGATTGGGTTGTACCACTGCCAAAATTTCCAGATACTTGATGTGACATGTTTATGAATTATCCTGTTAACTACCAACAAGATTTATTTTGCATTTTTTATCTAAACAACCGTTTAGATAAAATGACTATTTATCACTCTCGTGATGTATAATGATCCCAATTTTTACATTCTTTTTCAGAACAATTTGGCTCTGTGTGGTATCCAGAATAATCTGGTAGATGTGCCCAATGTCTTTTTATATTTTGTCTTTTAGAATTTGTTTTACATTGATGACACTTATAGATGGGTTTACCATCATGATATTTAGATAATGGATGAATATGATAATCCTCATTTTCGATATGAGAATTGAAACAATAAATCATATAACTTGAATATTCGATTAATGTTTTTCCACATGCACAACATGGAGTGGATAAAATTCGAGAATGTTTAAATTCGTCCATTGTACATGTTTGTTTCAACGGAAGTTTTTAATATTAATTTCTCATTTTTTTAGAATAATTGCATGGCCCTCCCAATTGCTGATAGTCCAACACGTCCCTTTTTCTTTACACATCTGTTTGTTGGTTCATTTAAAATTTTGCCACGTGGACATTTCACTGGAACTAATTTATTCTTTCTCGCAACAGCTCCTGTTTTATTTACACATCGACCCGATTTGGGATTGAAAACTTTATCACGTGGACATTTCTTCGAACCTTTTGGTTTGGTAGACATTTTGTTGTTCTTATTAAATTGCGGCGGAAAAATTATTTAGTTTTTTTAAACTAATAAGAATTATATGGCGAAAACGTGTCTTGGCAATTGTGACGGAATCGTCTGTTGAGTCTCTTTTTGTAAATTCGCATCATATTTTCTTGGCGAGCTAGGTCATGTCGCAAAAAAGTAGAATTAATATATTCTCTAGCTGTCCTAGCTCCTCCACAACCTAGATGCGTATAGTATTCATCAGAAGGGAGAAGATTTGTTCTGGTTAGATATTGACCATAGGGATATGATTGCGGTTTCAACGGTTTCTCAAATTTATCTTGTTCAGCTCCAGGATATGGTACCTGGGTGTAGATATCATAAGCGGGCGGAGGAATCTGCCATTCCTCCGCGAATGTTGGTGAAACAACTGTTTGTTGAAAATCTGTCCCTACATATGTAGGAACAATAGTAAAATCTTCAATGTTATCATCTTTAGAATCCTTTTTTGAACCTGCGTATTGTAAAACGATAATTATAAAAACTGATAGTACCAAAAATATAAACCAATGCTCATACTTCATAAAATACATAATAATAGTTATAACGATTGCCAAACGAGTCAACGCATTAAGTTTTTCAGCTCGTGACATTTCTGTTATTGGGAATAGAGACATATTTGTAAAAAGAATACATGGATCCTCGATCCAAAATTTTTTCTTCTCTGATTCGTTGGACATATCTTTGGTAATAGTAGAAGAAAAAGTGATTTAGTTTTAAATTTTAGTTATTGACAATCGGAACCGTATACTTAGCTCCGAAAATGTCCTCTTCCGATAAAGTTGTAATCGTGGGTGGTTATACCGTAGACGGTTCTGGTATGGTCTGGAACATTAGTAATACCTCATGTGATGTATGCAAACAAAAATCTGTTATTTACTAGATCTGAAAGCGTCAAAGACGTATTACTAATAAAACTTTTTATTAGTAATAAATAGAATAGCCAAATATAGAAAAATGATAAAAAATATTGAAAATGTTGAACATTGATGAAAATGAATGAGGAAATGAATGAAAATGAAAATATCAAACCCTTGATTTTCTCAGGCGTCGAAATGAATGAAATGTTGAAAAGGTTTAAAATGAAGAAACTGCTGAAAATGGTTAAAATGAAGGAAAGGTCGATAATTGATGAAATGTTGAAAATTGATGGATTTGATGAAAAGATGAAAATGTTGAAATCGTTGGAAATGTTACAAGTGTTGAAAATATCGAAAAATATTGATTGAAGGATGGTCAAGCCCTTTAGGGCTCTCAACCCTTAATGTCTAAATGTTGTAGCCAATATACGGCAGCGTTCATATCCTTTGGTTTATTATCGAAACCATCTCTCCCATATGAGCTAATCATATTTAATACTTTATCCTTCGTATTTAGAAATCCTAAGGTCCACGTCTTGCGATCTGTCTTATCCAGTCCAAGAATGTTTGTAGTATATTCTCTGATGTATTTAAGATATTCTTCGGTTAAGGGATCATGGTTGCGGATTTTAAGTATCAAGTGCCTAATTATTGATAATATTTTCAACATTTTGTTGAAAAAGTTGAAAATTTATACACCTAAGGTTTCAGGTGAAATTGAACTTCTCCCCCCTTAAATAATTGTTCGAAAACGTGCACCGTGGAATGTATAAAATGTTGTCCTATTCGCTAGGCCGATTTTTCTTTGACAATAAAACTTTTCAATATATCAAGGAATTATGATAACATTAAGAGAGGCATTTGCCTTTGCAATGAGAGCATTTTTGGTCTCGCGAGATGCAAAAGATATATGTTGTGATTTCAAATAATTTCGAAGTTTAGTAACATTCATTTGACTAAAATTCGGAGGAGGTGTTGGTGTGGTTCCAGTTGGAACAACATAAGTTTGAAGAGCTTCTTTTTGCATTCTACGTCCTTTTGCTCGAGGCAATTGTGGAAGTTTACATTCTTGTTTCATGACCGAATTACTTACTGCTAGTGCTAAAGGTTCTAAAGAATGTTTTTCTACTTGACGAAGATTATCCAAATCAATATCCATCAGAGTAAGAAGTGCCAAAATTGTTGAAGTTGCACGACAACCGCTAAAATAATTAATAGCAAAATCTGTTGCATAAGACCATGTAGCTCCTAGTTTATTAGAAAGACAATTCATCAAATCAAAAAATTTGTACATACGTTTCATATCAGGATCTTGATCAAATTTGGATCCATTGGGTTCAAAGCGAATAAATATATTTTCTTGAGGGCGGTACAGCACCCAATTTTGATGAGCTTCTCCTCCAAGATACGGGCTAGCGTTCATTACCGTATATATTCCTTCTGTGAAGGGATATTGTTCAAGTATATCTTCGTATCTTTCCGTCAATAGTTTACATGCTTTACGCACCATATTATCAGAATTATCAATTAACATAACACCTTCAGTTAGTCCTAGGGTTGCCCCCGCCCGATTTTTTTCATCAATCACATACCACAAGTATTGTACTGCAATATCTGAACTCATGAAATATGCACTTCCTCGCGATCCAACACCTTTCATAGGGGAAATTTTAAGTTTTGACGGATCACGTAGTTTTTCAAGAATTTCCATGATGTTATCTTTCTAAATAGAAATATATCATTACTTTCTTTCATTTTTTTTTGATGAATAATTATAAGATGGTTGAATATATTATTAGTCCACAAAGTGGACGAAGAATTTTAGTCGGTGGACCAACTTACCAAAAGCTGGAAGCTTCTCGATACAGCGTTCAAATCAAACGTGCCAAGCGATTTTCTGGTACCAAAACTCGAAGAACTCCTTCAAAGGGTCCTCCCATGAGAAAAGTTCTCGCAATGCCAAAAGCGAAACCAGCGCCTCTTAGAGAGACATTATTACGAACTCCTCCCTCGCGTAAAGCAAAAAAAAGAACTTTAGAAGTCCAAATAGCGAGAAAGAGTAAGGGTAGAGGTATAAGAACTCGCGGATGGAGAGCTGCAGCTCCGCAAAAGGGCACCGAAAGACATGAACTTAAGCAAAAATGTGGAGATAAATGCTTTCTTAGACCAGAGAGCGAAGGATTTCCTATATGTGCAGCCCTCCGAGAAGGCAAAGGATGCGCAATAGATTGTCGCGGAGTTGTTGCCGCAAAAGTTCGAGCCAGGCAATATAAATATCCTAAAGTAGCTCAAAGAGCTGAACGTATCAGTAAAGAAAAAGCTTGTCTAAGAGGTTAAATGGAGTGGATTAGCTACAAATCTTCAGATTTGTAGCTAATCCCAGGTAGAATGGCGATTGTGTATTCCCCTAAGTTTAAAACTCAAGGAATCTAATTTGGTTCTTTGTTCCACAATCTTATATATCCCTCTTTGACATACTTATTCTCTTTCAAATATTCTCCGGTGTAAAGACGGTAATATTTTTCGTCCCCTGGTTTACCTCCGTATCCCATGTTGTCGATTGGTTTATCCGGTTTGATGCGAACCCAATTTGCCATAACGTTATTCGGTTGACGTAACCACTTATACAAATTTTCACCATCATAGCAGTGAAATATTTTTTCCCTTCTGGACGGTGAAAATCGATAAAAACCGTAGGGTATTCGTCAACCCAACTAAAGAAACCATATCGTGACCCGACGAACATTTATTTATACCCACTTCCATTTGAAAATTACTCTTAAAGAAAAAAATACAAATAATAAATATGGAAAAGATTGTAGAGCAAACTCTAAAAGAAATCAAAGTAGAATCTCTTTTAAATCGAGAAGATGATTCTCTTCCTTACGCATATTTCAGCCCTCAATCAGAGGGGAAAGTAACATGGATCTGCGGTCCCGATGCGGAAGGACATATTACCAGTATATTTTGTTTTAAGGAAGGTTTCGACGGAGACAAACGATGTCAATATATCAAAACAATAGAAGAAGCTCGGTATATTAGAGATGAGTTAGTTAAGGATGGATGGCAAAAACTCAAGGCACCAACCATCACTTTCAGCTATCCAGGAGAAAAAGGTAAACCTTCTGCCCGAAAAGAGAAAAGATTTTTGCAAAAAGAAATTAAAAAGCTTGAACGCAAAAATCCTTTACGTCAGAGTACAGGGGGCTTCAAAAGTTGAAATCCCTCTTCAACAAGCAACCATATGTCTAAATTTAAATGCTTGTGCCTGAGTACAAGCATCTCCAATATCATCAAGTTTTTGTCTCTCACGAACTACTTTTTTAGCAAGTACTTTTACATCGGCATCTTCTCCTTTGAATGATGCAAGATATGTTTGCATTTTTGTTTCAGTGTTAATATGTTTGCGATAAATTCTATCTTGAAGACAAAATAATTCGATCATATCTGTATCATTTCTCATTTCATAAATTTTTCGAGATTGGGTTTCTGCCCATTTCTTACGTTGATGTTTTGTCATTTTCCATGGAGCACCAAGTATTTGTGTTTTGAATTGACTTCCAAAATACATAGTTGTTTTAAAAGGATAACGTTCAAGAAACCACATTAGAGTTGCTTCTCCAATTTTGATAGCATCAACATTTGCTTCGGTACCTGCCGATCTTTTTTTTCTTCCACTCCACGTTTTGAAATATTGTTGTTCAATAATGAAAATATCGCATGTTCTCCACAAATAATCGTATTTTTCTAAATGTAATAAAAGATTTACTCTAGTATCCATGTCAAGATTATCAGAAGTTTTGTCATTTCTGAGATCATATACCCCTGTTTGAACTCGCATCCCTGATAAATAAATTTCGTGTAAAATTTTTTCGATTTGAGCGTTCGTAACCCCTTTCACTTTACGTCGATGCGATTTAGGGATAGAATTATAGTCCTTCTCTAATTGCAATAATTTGTCAACAGAACAGTCTTCCACATATTGAGCAAAATTCTTTTTACCAATATCAATACTGACAAGCCGAATTGAAGTCATAAATTACTAGTTAATGTAACTAGTAATTTTAATATACTTTAGATTCTATCTATTAATAAAATCATATTCCGAATCGAATGTGGGTTTCAATTAAAGACTGAAATTTTTATTATGAACAACAATAAAAACCCACGTTTACAAGGCTCCACTCATCCTTGTTGATTCGTGATTGTTGGTGAAGTTCGTTGATCCACCTCTTCGCCATATTTAATCGATATTTAATCGATTTCTTTGGTTTATAGCAATCACCATTAACTATATCTACAATAATACCTTCGAAACAGAATGCATTTCCAATAAGAATATCGGGACATTTCTTATAAGCAAGCACATATTCCATCGAGCACTCATCATAGTTCTCCAACGTCACTGATCGCATTTCAGGATTATACGGATTGATAACGATAATATCATCATACAATTCAATCTCCCAAGTCTCCTCATTTTCAAACTCATTTAATATTTTTTCAGTAAAATCGAAAAATTTACCATTGATAGACAGTTTTTTAGCTATTAAATGAATAAAATCTGTAGTAGACATGCAGTGATGTCCGTTGCTATTGCTTAACTTCGTAGTATATCCGAGAACAGTTCCCAGATCATCCATTATGAAGGTTGGTTTAAAATCTTTTTAATAAAGCTCATTTATCATTTTTAATCAACTCACGTCAAATAATTACATGCGGCGCCAACACAATCAGGGCTATCTGATGTGCACCAATACTCTTGACCGGCGAATACAGTGTTTGATGGGCACCGGATGTATTTACCCCACTCATCGCCTTGAACAGCTTTGTGATGATAAGGTAAACACCGACATACTCTATGAGAGGAAGTATCTGGGAAATTTTGCGGAAAGGAAACATACTTATCATAAGTCGAATATGCATATGTAAAAATACCGATTCCAATAATAACGATTAATACTCCTACGATAGGTGATATCATATTAAAACATGTCAATAAAATTGAAGCTTGAAAATGAAATTAATCTTATCATCACGAAATCATGTTTAAAGTATACAATATTTCTGATGAGGATATCCTTATTGAATATTCTCAGATATCTGATTTAGAGAGGTGGCTTCATAGCCAATCACTACGTAATATTGCAAATGTATTAAAATATGCTAAAGATAATCGAGGTATACTTGTACTTAAAATGTCTAAAAAAACAGCTCAGATTATCGAGCGTCAGACTCTAGTATTTCACGATTCTGATATTTCAGATTACGAAGATCTGGAATCATCTTTGGATGAATCGGAAGATGATGAATTAAATTATCCTGAAACATTTACTCTTCCAATTCTTTTTGTACCAGATAAATCTGATCAAGAGAGAATGTGGAAAATATGGGTAGTAAACGACACAGTCCATAGGCTTTCCGGTCTCGTAACAGGAAAGAAAGTATCGTGGAAACGAACTTATAAAGGAAAAAATATTGGAAAAAAGAACGAAACTACCCCAGAAGAACAAGCTCGTCAAACTGCAGAGAGTAAATGGGCTAGTCAGCTTGATAAAAATTATAGACCCAAATGCAAAGAAGGAATAGCTATATTCAAAAGGGTAATGGCTGAAAAGAAAAAAACAGGAGGTCATAATATTAATGCATCTGCCTCAATTCGAGGAAGGCAAACTAAAAACATCAAAAAAACTAAAAACTTCAAAATTGGTGAACTGCACAAACATATTATTCCAATGAAAGCCAATGAATGGGAACTGAAAGATAAAAAAGATACTTCATCAGTTCTTCCAAAAGTTCTCAAATATTTTAATTTTGATGAGGGTGTATATTTACAATGGAAATTAGATGGATGGAGATGTGTAGCTCGCCTGCAGGGCGGAACGTCCGTTCTTACTACCAACAGCGGTAAAGAGTATCCGTGGTTTGGTTCGCTACGAACAGAACTTTTAAACTTTCTAAGAGGGCGGGAAGATGTGTATATCGATGGTTTAGACTGTGAACTTTATGCCCACAGACTTGAAGAAGACGGAATAGGCCTTGATGACAATAAGAGATTTTCTATGATTCAATCGATATGTGGACTTTCACGTTCAAATCCTCATCCTCTTGAAGATCAACTATGTTTATACGTGTTTGATTTAGTAGACATGTCAGGAAAACACGATCAAGATTCTCGTTTCAAGAGGCTTAAAAAGTTGTTTAAGTCAAAACCTAATAATTGCAACCACATCATTATGACTGATACACGCGTTGCAAATTTTCAAGAAGATGTTAATGAAATTCATGATATATATGCTCAAGAAGGGTATGAGGGAGTTATAATCAGATCAAGAGATTTAATGTATAAATGTAAATATCGTGCTCAAAAAATGCGCAAATATAAGCATTTTGTTGATCGAGAATATCCTGTAGTTGATGTAGAAAAAAATTCTGGTGTTGATAAAGAACATTTTGTATGGGTATGTGAAGACTCTGATCTAATAGATTCAAAAACTGGGCGAATCAAAAGATTCAAAGTTAAACCTACAGGATGTAAAGAAGATAGAGAATATTGGTACGACAATTATCTTGAATATCTAGGTTGCTTACTCACAGTTAAATTTCAAGAATATACTGAGGATGGCATTCCTCGTTTTCCCACTGCAAAATGTTTCCGGGAAGAGGGAGATATATGAAAACGTAAGTATTTTTATACAACAGTACAAGCTGTCTCTGGTCCTTCTTCGTATTCTCTTTTAAAATTTTTTGTTGTTTTCTTCGGGTTGACCTTCGGTTTCTTCAGCCTTGCGGCTTTCCATTTTTGCAAGAACTATATCAATAGACTTTTCTCTTAAAACACAATAAGCGTAAAGTTGTTTTTTATTCAAGCGACTATAATTTGCGAGACCATCACGTTTACATTTCTGGCGTAATGTGCAAACAGTATATTTGTCAATACTTTTTTGGGTAGACATATTTTAAATAGAAAAGTGATATCTTTAATTGACAAATACTAATCTCAACGACTAGTTATGTCTTGTTCACATAACGTAGATTTTTGCGTGTGCAACCTACGCGCTATTTTGGCCATGAACACACAAGAACTCCATGATTCAGAGCTTATGAAGAGAGTAAAAGATGTAGTACACCGGTGCAATGACAATACCGCAGCTGGTATAAGCGCCATTATGGCTAGGAATATATCGGACAATAGCGGAGATCGTCATGATGGTACGAACAAAGCGTATCTGGTAGATAATGAATTACGCGTAAAACATGGATTGTATGTAAAGGTCTTCAAATACAAAGGAGAGTTAACACGTCTTGTAGCAATATCGGACGAGTTAGCGTGTAAAATTGAAAAACAATTGTCGGATTAAGTAATGTGGAAATAAATTTATCTAGTAAAATAAATTTATAGAGATGACGTAAGATGTCTAATCCTAATACTTTTTTAGACAGTTTTGTGATATTCTTTAATTAAAATGTCTTGGATTATGTTATAATAATTTATGAAGGGCAAATTTCAAAGGAGTTTTCAAGTTTTGCTGATGAGAAGAAGTTCGCTGCGAAACAAGCTGTTTTAAGTCGTTGGCTATAATCTATATTTTGCGAAACAAAAATAAATTTATCTAGTAAGATAAATTTTTTAAGATGTCTAACCAAATCGCAATTCAAAATGCATACGATCCGGTTTATCCCGCTCAACCAGGATACAACCCAAATTGCGGTATTAACGAAATTTATCAAACAATTCCAAGTTCTTCTCCGCATAACCGTACGAACTGGGAACACACCGCAGTAGGTCCATCATCGATTAAACACTTATACACTGGAATTCCAAACTGGTATCCAATCAGAAAAATAACTCGTCCTGTAGGAACACTTTATGAACATGATTATAGTCAATTTCACGAAACTGGTGTAGGAAAAGGTAAACGTATCTCATATCAATACAAACCCTATCCACTAACAGATATAAATGTCCGAGAAGTTCACGAATATGCCGACTATATGCTTCCTTATATGGATTTTAGAGCATGGACTAAGTATCCTGTTAGAAGAGATGCGAGTGTTAATTCTCCACTTCAAACATACCCTCAAGCATACATCCCAGATAGAACTAGTCATTAAGTAGAACAAAATGTATCATGGATGGATTCATGTAAATTTTATTTAATTTAGTATGAAGACGAACATGTTCGCATTCTAAATTTCCCTCGTTTTTTGGCGTCATATCATAAATTATGTAATTTGGACGTAGTGAACTAATGCGATAAATGGTAAATCCTGAAAAACAACTTGTAACTTCTACGGGAGGTGTTCCTCTTTTATATTTAACCCCAAACCCCTTTTTCAGATCATGAATAAGTTTCATATCGATATGGAATTTATCGCTTTTATCAATATGTGCATATGTATCATAGTATAATGTAAATAACCCCCATCGATAAATACCATATGCACATATAGCGTCAGTATCCGGCATTTTTTCGAAATGACCAATTGTATTTGCGACACCGTCTAAGTAAACTGTTCCAACAATATCCAAATCCCACACAGCCAAATAATCAAACTGATTAAGGTTCATTTTCACGTATTCAAGATAAATATTTCTTAAACGCGTCATTTTCTCTATTCTTTGTCGATCAACTGAATGTCCATAAGTTTTCTTTGCGGCATTAGAAAGTGAGCAGCTCTTAACGTTCTCCCCGCAACCTAAAATAGTAACTCGAGCATTTCGGTTGGTCCAATTCAAAAGATATTTTCGAGTATTGTCCAAACTGTCATTTTCAACTATGAGTATTCGGTAATCCCTAAACATTTTTCCGAGATTCTCTGCTCGTTTTTCAATCTCTGGTAATTTTACTTCAACATCACGAAGAAGAGAACAAATAACAATTGTCTTTTCTTTCATTAACTGAAAACCTGTTTTAGTGATAGCATTATGCGTTGCAATATACTGTAAAGGAATATTAAAACTATCTGGAGTATATAGTGACAATATACTAGAATTGTACATTATTTGAATTCTCCAATAACATTTCCATATCACAACAATGGCAACAAAAAACACAATAGCGAAAAATAGTGTGTGTTTATTTTTGCTTGACCACATACTTTCCGTTCGAAATCTTTTTACTATTAAGTAAAAAGATTTTATTTGGTAATCACTCTTTCATTTCGCCATTCATACATCTTTTTCTCGCAGCCCACCACCCTCGTCCACGAGGAGAAAAATCAAAATGATCTCTACGGTTCATCATCCCTACATTTCTTAAACCCCCACTTACCACGTTTAATGTAAAGTTGGTTGCGTTGGGTTCCGCATACAACGACCGGTTTATCTCCAACTATTTTTGTAAAACCGTCCTTCCATTTGTCCAGAGATTCATACGTCTTTGGGCGAGACCCATCATGAAAGAAGATGGCTGCGTCTGCGTTGTAATAATATGCTTCTTGCATACCTATCATTTTAGGATCTCCAGCAGTATCCCATAGCTCAAATTGAATATTCTTTCTGTCTATTTTTAATGTTAGATAGTGAACTTCTACTCCCACGGTAGTGGATCCTACTGGATTGAATGTCGTTCCAGTATGTCGACAAAGAAAAGCAGTTTTGCCAACACCACTATCCCGAGAAATACAACTTTGTAATTCATTTCATAAAATGGAAATGAAAGTTAAATTCAGATATCAATTTTCATTTTTCAAGGTGTAAAAACACTTCACACTATACTACAATTTGCAGATGGAAGTGGATAAAAAACATATCCGCGTTCTTTAAGATATTCGTTGAAATCATTCCACACTTCTTCGTCTAGATTATTTCCCATCTCTTCCGTGCTGGGAAAAGGTAGCGGATCAAAACTTTGATTACAAATAAATGCCTTACGATTTGTGAATGCTGTTTGTATCGCTAAACAACTAATGGTAGATAGTGCACGGAACAATGGGTCTTTCTCGTCTAATTCAATTACTTCTGTTAGTTTTGCGAGGTTTTTGCGCGTTAAAAGTACTAACAAATATGCAAGCATATCCCGTAAAAGATATAATACTCTAGGAACCATTAAGAATATACATAAATAAGTTCGAATTGATTCGCGAGTTTTTTCTATATTATATTCTGCAAGCTCTTCTTCAAGATTTTCGAGAAATTCATCTATTTTTAAAATCCACTCTTTTTCTTCTCCTGGTTTTAAGGAATTAATGAGCTCTAACAGTTCAAAAACAGTAAATTTCCTCCCTATTGTTTCAAAAATAGTAAGTATAAACTGAGGATCAGTATCAAAGATATTCATATTTTGATACTAAACAATTTTTTATAACTCTATAAGTTCATTAATTGAAGACTGATAGTTATTCAACAATTCATCTGCAAAATCTCTTAATTTTAATAATTCCATATTAAGCTCGTGTGTAGTTTCGCGTGTTTGCGAGTAGATTGTTTCAGATTCAGTAACTATTTCACCATATTTACCTGGATTTTTCTCAACATGAGTCTTTAAAATTTCTGCTTGCGCCAAAACAACAGTCAACCTCATAAGCTGAAGTTTCAATTCTTTTTCTTCATCATTAACTTTTTTTAGTCTTTCTTCAGCATGACTCAGAAAATTTATGACAGTTTCTCGAAGTTTAGAAAGTTTTTCCTTACGAATATCAAGTTCGTTATCGTCAAGATGTTCGTTAAATGCAATAACTTCATCTTCATAACTAGCAATTTTTTTGAAAAACGTACCGATATCAATCATAACGTAAATAATTCCTAATATTGTATCACTATCTTCCAATTTTGGAGGAAATGCATTGTCGCGAGTTACAAGATTCTCAACTTCATCTTCAGAACTGTCATCAGAATCTCCAAAAGTTTCAGCATCGCGTTTATTTATTTTTTCCTGTACAACATGAAGTTTTGATTCAGCAGTATTAAGCGTATGTCTAACTTCATCGAAAACTTCACCATTATCATCTTCAAATACTAATTCAATTTTATCGTGACCGTCGGTTTCTTCTGTGGATTGACCTTCGGTATTATCGTTGGTTTGGCCTTCGGATTGGCATTCGGTTTCTTCATTTTGGCGACCTTCGGTTAGACCTTCGGTTTCTTCATGGATTGGGATTTTTGGAAGTTGTGCGCCGGGTTTTACTTTTTGAAGAACTTTGACGGTTTTTTGTTCGAGTTGCGTAATTTCATCAATTTCTTCATCTTCAGTTTCAGAAGATTTATCCTCATTTTCGTCAACAATGAGATAACATTCAGTGTCTCCAGAATTTCTATACATACAAACCATTTGAGATGAAATAGTTAAAAGATCACATTCTAATAACGGTCCTTTCATATCTGACATAAATTGAATTTGTCTAGGAGAAGGAGGTAAATTAGTTGGAGTAACATTAAATCTATTCAATAAATATTTTTCACTTAGGTACATAGTATATTTTGGTGGTAAATAAACTATAAAAGTCTTTTGTTGTTTCGGAGTTCGACATTCTAAAAATCGAATGTTGGCTTCTTCACAATAAGCAGCCACCAAAATATATTTGTGACGCTGAAAAAGATTAGAAAGTTTTTCTAGAGATAACTTTATTTGAGACATTTGATAAAGTAACTTTAAACTTTAAACTATATATGATGAAAAATGAAATAATATATTTATTCAAATTGTATTTGAATAAATGGAGATTGATTTTGATGAAGCGCAACGACAATGGAGAAGAAATAAGATAGATCTAGGCGGGGAATGTTCGAGTATTGCTGCGGTTATCTTAAAATTTTGTAAAGCTCCTCCCCGACGTTGGTCTGTGGTACATCGACCTAAGAGCGAGTTTCATAGCTATCCTAGAAGTCCAGGTCCTTGTAAATATCATTTCAATTTATCGTTCAATTTTAATTAAAGAGTAGTTTTAAACATACAAATATGGATAAACTTGATCAACTTCCCCCAAAAGCTGATACGGTTATTACGCCAGAAGAATCTGAAGTAATTAACCAATTTTTCGGCCAATCTTCAGAAACCCCTCTTCAAAAAGCTAATGGGGTGGATTGGAAACTTATAGGATATTCTATAGTATTGTTTGTTCTTTTGGCTAATCCATGGATAGATCAAATATTATGCAAAATTCCTTATTGTAGTAATAATGCAATGTTTTCATTCGGAGTAAAACTTGCAATTTTTGTTGTAGTGTTGGTTATTTTGAGTTTTTTTACTTGAAATAGTGTTAATTTTTTAATCATCCCCCTCATAACCATGAGGACAACTGCCACCAGAAAAAGGTCCCGAATCGTGTATTATACCCAACACCGCATCAGGAGAGTAATAACACTTTGAATCGCCAATATAAATTCTGTATCCTTCTGTGGGGTTAATACATGTTTCTCCTCCATAACTAAATTTGATAGGAGGTTCAGCTTTACAAAAACGTAATTTATACTTTGAATTTTCCATTTTAATATAAGTAATCTTGGTTTTAAATGCATCCTTTTATCCTTGATATTCGTACTCGAGAGGAATATATGTCTGGGCACCTACAAAGAGCGATTTTAGTAGATACTCTTTTGCCACCTTTATCATTCTCAGATATTGAAAAGTTAAAAACAAACTTATTGTCAACTGTCCACGGATTACCGATGGGATATCCAATCAGAGTATATTGTAAAAAAGGAATTCGATCCGGGGAGGCTGCAAAAATTCTTCGAAAATGGGGATTTACTAATGTTATTGATTTGGGAGGAGTAGAGACTAATCCGTTACTGAAGAAACTTGCGATTTATTAGAAAATAAGACAATATCTCCCCAATCATTACCCACATGAAGAATCGAATAAGTTGTGTCTTTTGTATTATTTGGGATATCAATCTCATCGCAAGCCTTAATTATTTTAACATAACACCATCCTTGACGTTGATAATCGATCCACCCGTCAGACATTAATTTTTCATCGAGTCTATCAATATTTAGTTTTCGGCAAAGACGTTTAGCCCGATCGGTAAGAACGATGTGCGGACATGTGCTCTTGAGTCTATTCCATTTGGTGTCAAAGATTGAGGGTGTAGTTTTTTGTTTTTTTCCAACGAGTGTCCATTCATCTTCCATACCTTAAGACTGAAATTAATAATTGAATCTCTAAATTAGTTTCGATAAGAGAAAAATATTTGCAATCTACTTTCTGGGAATAAATAGAAGTTTATACAAAAATGCCTTCTTTCGTATACGTGGTTTACGATGCCGGAGAATCTGCGGTCGTTGCGCTTTTTGATACGGAAGCCGGGCCGATGGCGTTGGTCTTTGGAACGAAGCAATTACAC
>SDBV01004906.1_pt1 | contig 19017 bp, 19 predicted proteins | sample 2277081 | NCBI WGS metagenome assembly SDBV01 (sample SAMN10402039, study PRJNA504765) | marine sediment metagenome | isolation source: marine sediment core GS10_PC15, 223 cmbsf | place: Arctic Ocean: Southern Knipovich Ridge | collected 2010
GATACTATTGACCGGGACATCCTCAATCTGGCCAACCCCACGGAAGTGAAGCGGAAGCGGAGTATGGAACGGGCAAGGTTGCAGTCCATAGAGTTGGACTTGTACATGATAGCCGAAGATATATTGGCTCAAGCCGAAATAGAGAAAGACGAGAAAAAGAAACTTGCACTGGAAAGACGTGCCCGGATCATAGCCCATACGTTGAATATGACACTTGAAGGATTACAGCGCGGCGAGGTGCCGCCGAGGAAACAAGGGGAGGAACCCGCCCGGAACAAGATAGGGCAGGCGCTGAAGAACACCCCGGGGACAAAGGCCAACTCCAACATGGTTTCTCAGCGGCAAACCAGCCAACCGAGGGAAGGTGCATAATGACACTCCAACGCCAGGACATTGACGGCTTCGATGATGACCCCTTCACCATTGATTCCCTGTGGACTAGCACTCAGGCCTCCATGGAGCGTGCCCGGAGGAACATACAGGCACCCGTGAGCGGCGAGGGCGGCATTGAGGGGATCATGCGCCAGCAACTTGCGGCCAAGAACCGTGGCGGTGTACCACGCAGGAACCCCACGGGTGACCTACCGGCATTGAGATAAGGAGTGAATTATGGACACGTATGAACCCGAAGTTTCCATTACCGAAAAGTTACTCACCGCCACTACATTTATGTGGCAGCAGGCTATATCAAAACACTCCGGCCTAGCATCGCCAGCGAAGATGCAAGTCTTCGAATCCCTAGAAGATTTTGATGCCGTGGGCGTTCGTTTCAGTGTGATGGTTTACGGCGAAGATTTGGAACCTATAACAATCACAGTCCCAGAAGACTGGTGGCAGGCATTCAAGCAACGATGGTTCCCACAGTTCTTACTGAAGCGGTATCCGGCTAGAACCGTTACACATACTTGGGATGTGAAGCAAATGTACCCCGACATTCCGTTTATCGAGGGTGGTGAGTTGAGCCGGAAATACACGATATTCAACAAGGTATTGCCCGCTGACCGTTGGTAAACAATGTCCACTGACACTGCCCAACTCCAGCAAGACCGCCTTGAACGCCTCAGAAAGACACGCCAAGAGGGCGGGACTCTTACTGCCTCGGAACAGGCTGATCTAACCCTTGCGGGGAAGCAAGCCGCCAGACCACAGCCGGAACCCGAGCCCCAAGTTGTACGTGGCCGGGAAGAAGCCTTTGCTATTGCCGGGCAACCAGTAACAGAGGAAGTATTCCGTGAACAAAGGGTTATCACGGAAGCCCCCCAACCTCAGAGGATCGAACTCCAGGAGGAAAGAAAGCAGCGAATCCAAACAGAGGCAGCAGAGGTACAGAAGGCCGCATACGAGACTGTTAAGCGGCTACACCCCTTGCCTCCCGAAGAAGAGGTGCTGCGTGACAAAGACCAAGCCATCCGAGACCTGTGGAACGAACAGGCGCAGGCCATAGCCACCGCTTTCCCCGATCTAGCACCGGGGAAACCTCCGGGTCTCGCCGCCCCACAAGAGGGGTTTGCGCGGGAGACCTTTGACGCCTTCAGGCAGAAGCTCATAGAGATAGAGGCATCCCCTGATGCTGCCTCTCAGTTCACCGATGACTTGCTCCAGATGGGTCAGACGCCCGACACCGCGCTTATTCTGGACATGATGGGCATACAGGGTGGGTTGGCCCAGGAGTTTTGGGCGCAGGCCCGACCATGGGAAATTGTCGGACAGGAAATGGTTGATCTGGTGTTTCCAGGCCAGGAACTTCAAGACGTGATAGACCTGATGGTGTCTGACCCCGAAGCCGACGTTAGCCAGGACTTCCTTAACGAAATGCGCAAGGGTCCGGCGACCGATGAGAAACGGGAGTTGCTTCGGCACCTCGGTTTCACACAGGCTGACGTGGAAGGGGTGTTGCGGTTTGAACGTATGGTTGTGCCATTGGGCGGAATTAGAACGCTTATCACCGTTGACTCCAACACTGGCCGTGCTTTCGACCTGAGCAATCGCCAGGTGGGGTCTTATAACGCTCTCACAGGGGAACTCGACGTTTTGCCAGAGGAGGCTGCGTGGAAGGACGTTGGGGACTCTCTCCGCGTGTCTGTCACCAACCTATGGCACGGTGGCAAGCAGGCCATCCTAAACTACCTCCCGGAAGTCATTGATGTGCTTATCCCTGACATGAAGGTAGCCCCTGGGACTGACCTTGGGATATCGTTATTTGTCAGCGGCATGAATGCTTATGTCAAGGGACTAAAGGACAATTTCAGGGCAGAATATGCCAGGAATGCCGAACAGCACCAGACATGGTTTGAACAGCACCCTGAACTACAGCAGCGCAAGGAGTGGGAAGTAGACGAATGGCAAATCGGCCTGCTTGCAGACCCGGCCTACTGGGCAAATGAGTTTGCCAAGACTGTCCCGTACACGCTAGCCACATTGGCGGTACAGGGGGGGGTCACGCTAGCCACCGGCAACCCATTCGCGGGTTTTGTCGCAGGCACCGCCTTTACAGCATTGGTTACAGTCGAGGATGTAAGGGCTCAGTTGATAGAGGCTGGTGCGCCCGAGGACGATGCGAAACTGTGGGCCGTTCCGATTGCGATAGTGATGGGCGCTTTGGAGAGTGGGGGCAACCTGCCCATGCTACACGCCCTTTCCCCTGCAATATCCGGCCTATTCAGAAGGCAAATCGCTAAGGAACTGATTAAACGTTCATTGCCCAAACTCATTGCCCACAAGGTATCAAGGGGTGCGGTTACCGGGTTGACCATTGAGTTTGGCGAGATCATAACGGAGAACCTTCAGGCCGCTACGATTGAAGCGGCGCAGATGGTATGGGACGAAAACCAAGGCATTTTCGAGGATGTCTTTGCCACCACAATTCAGACAGCCGTTGCCACAGCACCCTTCGCGGTGATTGGTGGCGGCTCTGCCATGAGGCGGGCGGGACCATCTGAGACCATAGGTAAGACGGACATAGAACTCGAAACGCAGGGCTTGGAGAGGGATGCTAAGTCAGGCCAGTGGTTTGATCGGGCCAATCTACCGGAGGGTGTGGGAAACAACAAAGGTTTGCTCAGCTTGACGCCGGAACAAGTTGTGGGATCTGCGGCGATTGTTGAATCTGAGCGGGGTAGGTTTTTCCATGATAATCCCAAGGTGGCTGCCGACTATGTTTTCAGCGTTGATGCTGAGGGCAATCGCATGTTGAAGGGCAGCGTTGGGTATGTGGATGTGCCACAAGGAATAGCCGATGCCTCCAATAGGGAACCTAGGATAGGGGCGCTGGCAGAGGAATGGCTTATTCCCAGGGAAAATGCCGCCAATGTAAATACCATCTGGAACCAGCGCGAAGGCGTACGTGAGATAGTAGGCCGTGCGGAAATTGACAAGGCCATCGAGGGATTGCCGGAAGTGCCCGAGGGCCATGTGCGATTGTTCCGTGGCGTGTTGACACCAGAAGCGGGGATTGTGACGCCGGGTGTACCCGAGGCCATCGAAGAGAGAGTAGGGCCGGTAACGTCTGAGCAGATACCGCTTATTCTTGAAGAATCTGCTAAGGGATTATTCCAAGCCGCATCTGCCGATCTTACAGACACACAGTTGGCAGAGGTGATGCGATTAGCTGTGGCAGATGCAACGCAGCAAGGGAAGGAAAGGGTCGGAACAACCGAGTTGGCGGCTGCAATCCAAGCACAAGGCGTTGCCATCCCCGTAGAGGCCCCTGCCGTGCCGCCCGCACCACCTTTAACGGCTGAGGGTATTCAAAAGCTAATAGACGATAAGGTTACAGAGCTAATGGCGGGGGATGAAACTGATGATTCTTTTGAGAGAGCTGAAGCATCCCCGGAGGTAAAGGCATTATATGAACGTCGTTTTGCCCTTGATGAAGCCGATGTAGCGGCTCTTATAGCCAATATAAAGTCTAGGGTGCCTTCCAATATAGACGCACAGCTTGTTGATGATGTGCTGAAGAATATTTATAGTATCAGACCTGGGCAACTGGGTGCATATTTTGCAAGTGAATTTGCGGTGCCGAGATTGTCTGAGAGAGAGGCACAGAGAGCCAAAGCAGCGGTTGCTAAACGGTTGTTTAGAGATTGGCTGCAAAAGCAAGGGGTTGAAGAAAGCGCGATCAGGGATAGGGATGCCGTAGCGGAACGATTTGCCCAACAAGCTGAAGAAGTGCATCAAGCAATAGCTGAAGGTTTTGCTGTTACAAAACCCACCGCTGAACCGCTTGCCGCTGCTCTCGTGAGACCCCCTGCCGTGCCCCCCACACCGCCTGTAACCACCCCAGTGGTGGAAGAGGTTGCACCTGCACCAGAAGGTGCTGGAGAGCAAGCCGTCCAACGTGTTAAGGCCCGCATTTCATTCAAGCCACGTAGCCCAGGCATCACAGAGAGATTGTCAGGGGTGCGCAACCGGTTGATGGCGGGTTGGATTAACGATCGCGCTGGCCTTGATAGGGTGATATCGCAAGCACAGAAGGGGGGTCTCAATGTATCCGTAGAGGAGAATCCCGCTATCCAGGCTCAACTCTTGAAGGGTGTCACTGGCAAGGCCGCGTCCTTCTTGGAACAGGGTACCTTTGGCCGTAAATATTGGCGTGTCCGTGGAGGACGCACAGAGGCTAACATCACAGGCGAATCGCTAACAACAATACTCAAGGACGTGCCAAGCAACGCAGACCTTGAAAACTTCTCGACATACCTGGTGGCCCAAAGGACTGTGGAGTTGGGTGGCCGGGGTATTGGAACCGACGAGGAAATAGCAGATGCGAAACTGGGGGTCACCACGCTTGAGGCAAGCAACCCGCACTTCCCCGCTTTGGCGGAACGCCTTTTCGCGTACCAAGATAGGCTACTGATCTACAGCCAGGAAAGTGGACTAATTGACAAGGCCCTGCTGGATAAGTTCCGTAGTGTCAACGGTAAGTATGTGCCATTCTTCCGTGTCTTTGAGGAGTTACAGGACAAAGGGTTCATGGGGAAGAAGATGGCAAACATCGCAGTCCCGTTCAAGCGTATCAGGGGATCAGAACGAGACATCATCAACCCTCTTGAGAGTATTGTTAAGAACACTTTTGCCATCATCAGTGCGGCTGACCGGAATATGGTGGGGGTGCAACTGGCCAACCTCATAGACCAAAGCCCAGAGATAGCCGAGGTCTTTGAGAGAGTGCCGACGCCGATGGCAAAGGTTGCACAGGTTTCGGCCAAGAGCTTGGGTATTGACATCGAGGGGCTATCCGAGGCTGATATAGACAGGGTTATTGACATCTTCCGCCCATCATTCGCTGTGGCGGGAGATCAGGTGACGGTGCTTGTCAACGGCAAGAAACAATTTTACAGGACAGACCCGTTCTTACGGAACGCCCTGCTCAACCTCAACACCACTCCATCCGATATGGGTATCATCGGGACAATCCTTTCGGCCCCTGCCAAGTGGCTGAGGGCTGGTGCGCTCCTAAGCCCGGACTTCATGGTGCGCAACCCCGCTAGGGACCAGTTGACCGCTTTCGTTTATTCCAAGTATGGGTATTTGCCTGGGATAGACTTTACAAAGGGCGTGGCGGGTATGTTGGGGACAAGCCCGGAATATCAGCTTTACAAGATATCAGGGGCGGAACACGCTACGCTGGTGTCTGTTGACCGGGACTACCTGAGCCAGAGCTTCAAGAGCGTACTACGGCAGAAGAGGGTTACGAAGTACGTTAAGACCCCGATTGAACTACTCCAGATCGGTAGGGACTTGACCGAGACTGCGACAAGGTTGGGCGCTGCCAAGAGGGCCATCGCCGCGGGTGCGAGTGGGCCCGAAGTTGGCTACACTGGCCGGAACATCTCCCTTGACTTCGAGAAGGCAGGATCATATGCCCGCGTGATAAACCAGTACATCCCGTTCTTCACGGCTGCCATACGGGGCAACGCCATGATGATAGAGATGTTCAAGTCGAACCCAGTACGGACATCCTTGCGCGTCTTCATGGGAATCACACTCCCGTCCATAGCTTTGTACATGCTCAACCGTGATGAGGAGTGGTACAAGGAGACCCCTCAGTGGCAGAAGGACTTGTTTTGGTTGTTCCCGCCGCCGCCTGGGAGTGATACCCCCATAAGAATCCCCAAGCCCTTTGAACTTGGCATCCTTTTTGGCTCGACCATAGAACGATTCTTGGAGTATGTGGATACCCAGGACATAAGCAAACTCACGGGTGTTGCGAAGTCTGTCATCGAGGCGGGTACTCCTGGCTTCATGCCACAGGTGGCATTGCCCATAATTGAAAACCTGACCAACTTCAGTTTCTTCCGAGGCCAGAAGATCGTCCCGACAAGCAGGGAGGCAGACCCACCAGAACTCCAATACACTCAGTACACCAGTCAAGTATCCAGAAAACTAGGCGAGTTGTTGAAATTCTCTCCAGCCAAGATTGACAACCTGATAGCGGGTTGGACTGGTGGCTTGGGGAGATACGCAGTTGACATTCTGGATGGTTTGCTCAAAGCGACTGGCATCAGCCCGGACATCCCTGAACCATCCCGCACGCTTGCCGACACACCCGTTGTCAAGGCATTCGTGGTGCGTAGCCCCATAGGCTCTTCCGGGAACACAGTGAATGAGTTTTACGATCTCCTTGAAGAATACACCGAGGGAGAGAAATTCCTTAAGGAGATGCTTGAGAGGGGTGCGGAGAACCGATACGAGGATTTCAAGGGCAAACACCCTGAGCTCCTTTTCTTCTCTGACTTCGACAGGGATGTGTTCTATTCTGCCTCTGCCCGATACCTACGTAAAGTAGCAAGGGAGTTGGCGGAAATACGGAAGAAAGAGGACGCGGTATTCGACGACCCTGATATGAGTCCTGCCGAGAAACGGCGCATCATCGACAGGATGGAAAGACTGAAGACTGAGGTTGCGCGGAGGGCATTAGCCCTATTCCCTGGCGAAGACCCAGCGGTATTGCAGCACGAGATAGCCGAGACCGTGAACATGCTAGGGGATGTGGTTGACGAAGTACCGGAGCTTTCATTGGAAGAACCTGAGATACATGACACACCTGCCCTGAGTGCCGACCTTGGGCAGATATTGGTGGGGATCACCCCTGAAGACCTTGAAGGCATGAGGGGAATCCCCAAAGAGGCACCGGCATGGTTTGAGAAGGAAGAAAGTGAAGCGGAGCAACTATCCTTCCCGAACACCCAGATATACAAGATCAACGCAGACCCATCTAAGGGCACCACATTTGAACTGTACCATGAGCAATGGCAGCGGCAGCAGGAGATAACCGACCCCGAGGAATTGAAGGAGTGGATGGCAGACCACCCCAATGCGTCCCTTGGCAACTTGACCAAGGTGCAACTGGAACTGCTGCGAGAGTTCCACGCGGCTGATGAAGAAACCCAAACCGAAATGCTGGATACGATACCCGAGTTGAAGGTGGACCCACGGGAGAATTGGCTGCGTGATAACCCGATAGACAATGCCCGCCTTGCGCTCTGGGGGCAGGCGCGGATATACACTCGGGAAGCCTACGACGCACTCCAACGTATGAAAAAAGAGTTGGGCTGGGTGGATAGAGTTATTCCCAACTTGGTACTCCCTCCCGAGGAGTCGCTTGATACGCACTTTGAGTACGTGGCTTCGCTAGCAGAGGGTAGGGCGTGGAATAGCTGGGAGACCCAACTTCTGCTCCTCAACGACAACGCATACCGTGAATGGCGTGGCTACGATCCTATCGAGGATACCAAGTGGTATCTGGAGACTCAGATCAAATGGCGTGACACCAACGAGACATTTGCGGAGATAGATCCTGACGACTTGGAAGGCCGCAAGAGTTTCGCACTGGGGAATATTGAGTGGTTCAACGACCAGAATCGGATTGAGGCGAACAGGTGGCACTTGGAAGAAGAGGGCTTCGATGCGAGGGCGGTAACGGCGATGACAGAGAAGCACGTCGAGTATTCAAGTCTGCTTCTCACCAACGCTCCCAATAGTCCGGAGGTGATGTTGTTCCGGTCCAAGGACAAGACCGGTCTGTTCGATTGGAGGGTGGAACAAGGTGAGATACAGTCCCTTCAAGAGATCGCCGGTGACAAAGGTCTGGATGTCCAGTTGGTCATATGGGACATCAACGCAAGGAACAAATCGTTTGATGCTCAATACAACAGCCTGCCCACGGAAGGGGATGCACGGGATGACTTCTTGGCCAGCAGCGAGACATACGCTAAGGAGCGGTACAAGCGGAGCGGCCTGACCGATGGCGTACCCATGGAGAGCATTAACAAGTTTGTAGAATACAGCTTGATTCCAGAGCGGGGATTCCGCCGAGAACGGTACCTGGAGAAGAACGCCGAATACTACAATGAGGTTTACCTGAACGACGATATCCAGATTCATAGTGCCGTGGACTTCTCCAAGACGCCCAATGTGGAATACGACAATCTGTACGACAAATGGACAGATCAGATCGTCCGGTACCACGGGTCAGTGACGCAGGTGGGGTCCATAGCGCATGAAGTCCGACTGCTTACCGGAGAGGCACAGATAAGAAAGCGCCGGCAGTTACGCAACACTCTGTTCCGTGCCAACAGGAGATTCTTTGACGACAATCTTAGATGGCTGGCCCACAGAGCCTTTGTGCCCACAAGGGCCATTGACGGCTATGTGGACTACTACGGAGTGCTGTTTGAGGGTAAGCCCAAGGGTGCCGAACTCTGGTATGCGGACGATAGGGTACTCAGGGATAACCCGTCCTTCTTCCGGTGGGCTCAGACCAACTGGGGCTGGGAAGACAGGGACTTTGACCTGATACCCAATGAGCAATTCGAGAGAGCCTACAACGAGGAATACGCACCCCTGCGGCATGATGACGGCACTGCCAACCGGGCGGCACGGGCAGCATACCGTAGGAAGCACAAAGACTTCAATGCCGAGGGTGTGAGGGTGTTTGGGTGGCAACCTCTGAGCAGGGCACCAACCCTGGGCCGTGGTGGGCTTAGTAGTAGGCTGAGAACACGGTGAATAAAAACTTGACACCGGTTTTGAAGGAGTATATGCTTTCTCCCAAGGAGCATAATCTAATCCTTGAACTACGTGAGTTGCCCTACGCCGAAGTAGTTGTAGTGATGCACGACGGGCAGCCTGACCGGATAGAGCGGGGAATAGAGAAGAAGAAGCTATGAACATGGCAAAGGGCATATGGCTAGATGAGGTTGGTGGCGACATCCCGCCTGCTATGTGGGCGAGGCTGGCGAAGCACATTTCGTCTATGAGTTTTGTGCTTTTACCTCATAAGGAACAAGCCGAGTTTATGGCTAGCGAACACCCCTCATTCCCTGCGGGGCATGGTTCGCTGAGAGCGTAAGGTTATGAGGCTTTTGTTTTGGCGCAAGAGAAACCACAGTGATTTTGAGAGATCAATGCGTGAGGCCAATGATTGCCTCATATATGGGTCAAAGCAGTTGCGCGTGGCAAGGAGATATGTTAGCCAAGCCAAGCGACTCATGGCAAAGTTCTAGCACTTTTACAACTGAATAGCTACTGGTGGCGGAATAGGTAGACGTTAGGTCAGGGGCTGAACCGAAGACTCCGGCGATTGAAGAAGCCCCATCCTGGATGCAAATCCTGGGCCAGTAGCAAACAGTAATCACCGACGGAAAACCGAGGCGATTGACTAGAAATAGTCGTCGCCTCTTTTTTTTATCCATTTTTAAGCGGAGGTAGACAAAACCATATGGTGGAACAAGCTTTACAGACGGACCTGACAGGGACTCCTACGCAGGACTCACCGCCAGCTCAAGAAGAGAAGCAGGAAGATCGCACATACACGCAGGCAGAACACGACAAGCTGCTCAATGAATCCCGTGCCCAAGCAGGCCGGGACGTTAAGACTCTGGATGTAGAGCGTAGGGCTAATGAGGCCACAAGGAAGGCCAATGATACCGAACGCAAGAATCTCGACTCTGAACGTGCCACCCTGCGGAGGACAACCGAAGCAACCGAGGACGCAAATGCCAAGGCATCAGAAGATCCCGACGCATTCAAGAATCTCAACCAAAGGCGAGAGATTCAGCGAAGGGAAGAGGCTCTTATCAGCGAAAGAATAACCTTGGATGAGCAGCAAAGTCTTGTAACAGCCGCAGCCAGCGTGATGAACGCAACGAGAATCGCAGCCGAGTCGAATGTGGACGCCGAGACCCTTCTCAAGTTCACAGACGGCACGGAAGAGGCAATGAAGGAACTCGCATTGCAGCTACAGAGGCCAGAGGCCGCACCAGCGGTAGAGATAACCCCGGACCCTGCAACGGGTAGTGGGGCGAGGACACAGGCCCCCAAGACGGACTGGGACAGTGCCAAGAAGATCGTGGAACAAATAATGGCGAATCCCAGCCAAGACAAATCTAAGACGATGTAAGGAGAACAGCAATGGCTGACTCAGGTGGACATTGGGCGAACCTAGCGGAGGTACAAAAACTCACCGAATCAGATCTGATTCGGGGTGTGGTGGACGAGTCCCCCAAGCGTGGCGGAATTCTGAATATGTTGCCTGTAAGGCAGGCAAAGGGCCAGAGCATCAAGTGGAACCGGTCTCTCACCCGGCGTACAGCAACCCGTGTGGACATTGGTGCCGAACTGGTGTGGATGGACAACGTGGACTACACGCAGAAGGAGTCTGAACTCAAGATATTCTACGATCAGACCCCTCTCAACAAGTTTGTCCGCGACACGTACGACACCTTCAACGACTACGCCACGCAGCAAATGCTAGAGCTTCGGACGGGTATCTGGGAGACGTTGGAAGACGCTCACATTTACGACGACACCGACTACAACGCCTTGCAGATCACCGGGCATCACCACTGGGCCGTGGACAACACGGGCACCGATGGTGACATTGACGAAGGCGAAGGCCCGTTGTCTTTGATGAACATACGCCGGGTTATCACCTACATGCGGCATGGGGTGGACTTCATTCGATTGCCGTTCACCATCCTCAACCAGATAAGCGCATTCTACCAAGAGGCAGGGCACACCCCCGCCAGCCTGCTTGGTAGCTTTGTCTGGGGTCCAGCAGATGCGGGTAAGCGGATAGCGTTCTTTGATGGCGTCCCCCTCGTTCCGACCGACTATTTGGTGGCCGAACAGGCCAACACGGGTGCGGGTTCCAACGCAAGGGCCAAGAACACTTCCGGCACGAAGATGTACTCCATGATTTTCGTTAAGAAGGGCAGGCCCTCATTCTCGGCCAGCGACCCTGGCGTCATCATGACCTTCGGAGGGGATACCCATGCCAACGGCCAGTTCTTCAGGCCCGAGTTCTTCCCGACCTTGCAGAACTATGACGCGGCTGGTCTCCGGGTGGTGAACTACGGCAACCAGATCGCCGGTTCCATCCTGTCTGTGGGGCGCATCTACGATATCACGGACACGCCCGTCACAGAATGATGAACAAACCCTAGTTTTCCTGGCAACCGTATGAACACGGCAAACCAGAGGAGGATTAAATGGTAGACAGGAATCTGAACGAAACGTTCCGGTCCGCCAAGTACGTGACGCGAGAGGGGATGGAAGTCTACATCCCCCCTAGCGGGTTCGACTGGCGTTCCATCCAGAGTTTCCCTGCGGTGATTGACCCGTTCGGGGAAAGTTCCACACAGGAGTTCCCCTTGGGAACGAAACTGGTCTATGGAGAGCAGGTGTTTCGCTACGCACTGGCGGGGATAGCCATTGAGGTTGGGGCCTTGTGTCAAGCAGTGGTGCCGTTGGCAGGGCACATCGCTGAAGCCCTTGGCATCAACGCCATAGGCGACACCGTTGTCTCTTTTACACCCAACACCGTAACCACGGATGATCTCACGGCCAACGAATTGCAGGATGGGTACTTCTACGTCTACGACGGCACGGGCGAAGCTCAGAAGATGCGGATTCTCAGCCACCCTGCCATTACGGGTGCAGTCGCTGGGAACCTAACTCTTATAGACCCATTCAGACTGGCAACCGTCGCCGGTTCCACGGGCACGGTCATCCACAACAAGTTCCGTGCGGTCATCATCACGCCCGGTCCGATAACGGCTGTCCCTGTGGGATGGACAACAGGCGCAGTTACCGCTGCCTACTACTTCTGGCTTCTGACCAAGGGGCCTGGGGCCTGCCTCATTGACAGCACGGCGCAAGCAGTGAAGATAGGGCAGCCCTGTACGCCTTCTCACGAGGATGACGGTGCGGTACAGAAGTACGAGCCCGCTAGGGCCACTGAGGCTGACTACGGGCAGATCGGCTGGATAAAGCAGATTGGAGCCGACGCCACTGGTGGAGCGGCCACTTACGGGCAGGTCCATGCCCAGTTGGAATAATACCTGGCAACCGTATGAACACGGACAACCAGAGGAGAATACACAATGGTAGATAGAAACTTAATCGCTTTTTTCAGGGGTGGTAAATTCGGCACCCGCGAAGGGATGCTGATTGACCTTCCGCCCAGCGGCTTTGACTGGCGGGCTGTAAACCGAGCTCTCCCTGCGGTAATAGACCCGTTCTTGGAGAGTTCTTTCCAGGAGTTCCCGCTGGGCACCAAGTTGACCTATGGGGAACAGGTATTCCGTTATGCCCGGTGCAAGAGTGACACGGCCATCGAAGTTAGCGCCTTGTGCCAAGCAGTCGTACCCCTTGCGGGTCACATCGCCGAGACCGGTACCGTTGCACAGGCAGTGGGTGACACACAGATAACGTTCACGCCCAATACGGTCAGCACCGACGACCTGGCTGCCAATGAGTTACAGGACGGGGAGGCATTCTTCTACGACGGTACGGGCGAGGGGTACCAGCATAGGATACTCAGTCACCCTGCAATCCTTGGTGGGTCTGCGGGTGTGTTGACCCTGGTAGACCCCATCCGTTTGGTGAACGGGGCGACAACTGCCATCACCGTGACCCATAACCAGTTCTACGGTGTGATTATCCACCCGGCAATACCGACTGCCAAGCCGGTGGGCTGGACGGTCAACGCAGTCACCGCAGGGGCTTACTTCTGGATACTCACTAAGGGGCCGACCGGTGCGCTCATTGACAGCGGCGGGGTGGCAGTGGTCATGGGACATCCCTGCGTACCGTCCACCGAGGATGATGGGGCGGTGCAGGAGTTCAACGCTGACACGGCTACCGAGCCCGACTCTGGCCCTGTGGGTTGGATTCAACAGATTGGATCCGACGCTGCCGGCGCAGCCGCCACCTTCGGCCAAGTCTATGCACAACTTGAGTAATCCTGGCAACCGTATGAACACGGACAACCAGAGGAGAGAAAAAACATGGTAGATCGGAATTTAACACACTTTTTCAGAGGCGGGCGGTTCCACACCGATGAGGGCATGGAGGTGGAGATTCCACCTAGTGGCTTTGCATGGCGTGAAATCGCTAGTTTCCCATCCAGAATCGACATCTATACACAAAGCGTGTCCCAGGTATTTCCCCTTGGGACCAAGTTGGTCTACGGGGAAGAGACATACCGGTACGCACAGATGGGTGTTGGAGGCGTTGAAATCGCTGCCTTGTGTCAGGCGGTAATCCCATTGGCAGGACACATTGCTGAAACCGGGTCTGCTATAGCGGCAGTAGGGGCTACTGAAATCACCTTCACGGGTGCCGCAGACTCAACCGATGACCTGGCAGTTAACGAGTTGCAGGACGGCACGATTCTCATATATGACGGTGCGGGGGAGGGTCACCTGTACAAGATCAAGAGCCATGCCGTCGCCGTCAATATCAACACCACTCCAATCTCACTCACCCTGCTAGACCCAATCAGGGTAGAGGTAGCAGCGGCAGCTGGGCTTACAGTGACGCACAACAAGTACAAGAGCGTCATCATCGTACCGGACACCAGCACGACTGCTGTGCCGGTGGGCTGGACGGTAATTGCCGTGACAACCCTCTACTACTTCTGGCTCCAGACCAAAGGGCCGACCTGCTCTCTTGTGGACGGCACCATAATCATGGGCCAAGAGGTTCGGCCTTCCGAGGACGACGCCGGGGCCGTGGCCGCGATGAACTACGACGAGGCTGTTGGTGCCACCGGTGAGGACAGCGGCAAGGTTGGCCGGGTATTGGAGATTGGATCCGACGCTGCCGGCGCAGCCGCTACTTACGGATTCATCGAAGCGTTGCTGGAATAGCAATACTGGAAAACTGAATATAGTCCGCTGGCCTCACGTGTGTGTGAGCAGGTCTGTGAACGCAAGTCAAAGGTGGGGCCATGCAAGTTTGTTATGTGTGGCCTCATTTTATTGGAGGTAGGCAATGGTAGGAGCAAGATACGTAAGCCTGGGCAGCGAAAGGGTGAGTGCGACCTCGGGTATCACTGCGGAGGGGATTGACCCTATCAGCTCCCTTGGTCTTGATGATGCCAAGATTATCAGGGCGATAGTCAGGGTAGAGGAAGGCCCGCTGCGTTGGAACTCTGTCCCGGAGAAAACAGCCACTCAGGATGGAAGCGACGGTAGCACCATTGAATACAGGAGAGCGGAGTTCATCCTCTGGGGGACAGCCGAAATAGAAAACTTCCGGTTTATCCCCGTAGAGGATGTTAAGCGGGCAACACTGATGATTCGGTACGAAGGGACACAGTAATGAGTGTAGAGAGCGTTCTTGCTGGGATTGAGGGCCTGACCGATGACGAGAGGGATGCCATTCTCGCTGAGTCTGTGGCTGCCGACAATATTCAGTGGCAAATCCTATGTACTCTAAAGGAAATCGCAGGTCACTTGAAGGTGGGTAGTGACACCACAACCGAAGACGCGCTTGAATTAAGCAAGCTGTAAAAGGAGAAAAGTCATGGGAATACTTAGTGGAAGTTTTGCCGAGGACGGGGGACTGCTGGTAAAGCAGAATGGTAGTGCCTACGAGGAAGCAGTGGAGCGGGGGAACGTGTACATGGTGGCCAACCAGACCACGGTGACCACGCAGGCGGGGCTTTCGGTCACCACACCAGCGTTGACTATTGCCAACCGGGTCACCAGCAAAAAGGTCGTGAAAATCTGGTACGCGGGCTGTGCCAGCCTTGTGTCGGCTACTGCGGCTGCCGAGGTGTGGGCTGCCCTCGGAGGCTACGACGCCACGGCAGTAACGGAGACTACGCCGGCCACCATCCGGAACGCTAAGACAGGCGACAACGGGGATGCCCCAGGTATTGCGACCCTTGCGGTGGCGACCCTTCCGACTGCCCCTGTGGCTGTGGCGCAACTAGGCGCACAGTCGTCTGCGGCCATCACCGTGGCCATCACGGGCTTTGCTGTGGGCCGTTGGTTCAATGGCTCCCTCTGGGTGCCACCTGGATTCAACTTCTCCATTCAAACGTCCACCGCATCGACCCTGTTCTGTGATTACATCTTCGAGGTAGTTGACCTCGGATAAAGGGGGAGAAAGATGACTACTGCATTAACCTTTGAAGGTATCTTCTCCCGCGATGAGGGGTTGCGGGTCAAGCAAGGCGGCACCCCCTACGAAGAGGCCGTTGAACGCGGCAGTGTGTACCACGTGGCCAACCAAGCTACGGTGGTCACACGGTCCGGGCTGTCCGGTACCACCCCTGTACTCACCATTGCCAACCCCGTGAAGAGCGGGCGAAGGGTAAAGATGTGGTACGCAGGCTGTGGGAGCCTGGTGAAGCCGGACGACGCTGTTGCGGTATTCGGTGCCCTCGGTGGGTGGTCAAACACCGCTGTAACAGGCACGAAGGTAACAACTACACGGAATGCCAAGACAGGCGTTCTCGGCGATCCCAAGGGCATCAAACTGTTCCTGGTTGCGACACTGCCCGCTGCACCCGTAGCCGTGGCGGTGTTGGGTGCTCAGACGACAGCCGACATAGTAACCTCCGCGTCCATCTTCGCGTTCAAGGCTGGCCGGTGGTTTGACGGAGGGTTCTGGATACCGCCCGGGTTTAACTTCTCTATCCAGACCTCCACGGATACCTCGATATTCTGCGACTACATCTTTGAAGTCGTGGACCTGTAAGGAGGGCGTGCAATGGGTGGTTGGAAGATTGCCCTCGTTAAAGAGATTTCTGGCCTAGTCAGGGTCAGGAGCGAGCTGGTTGTCACTGATAAGATTGTGATACCGGGCATTGTTGCCGGCGCATTCACTGCCGCAGACGCCTTCGGCAGCATGGGTATTACAGACAAGGACGTACGTGGCGAACCTCTTCCAGAGGTAGGTTTCATTGTGGGGGCCAAACTCGTTGACAGAGACGATGATACACTGTCGTTGACAGTTCACATATTCAATTCACGGTTTACCCCGACAGCAAGCAAGGATGCACTGGCTATCACAGCGGCGGACTCCCTACGTTGGATAACCTCTATGGGGTTTGACGACGGGACAGACATAGGATCAGCCAAGGTGCATGAAATACAGGTCTGGAACTCTCCGTTCTACCTTCCAGAACGGCGTCTCTACTGGCAGTGTTCTACTGCCGGTACCCCAAACATAGCGGATGCCCTACACCCGCTCATTCAGTTCTTCATACTGCCATTTGCATAAGGAGGAGCCTTGCTATCAACGCAATTCCTTCTCCTGCATGAGGGGAAGATAGACCCACGGCGCATAACTGGCCTGACTACCTACATGCGCTCCGATAAGGGCGTGGTAAAGGCCAGTGGCAGCCCTACTAACGTCCAAGACTGGGTGGACCAAAGCCGTGTGCCTTACACCTTTGAGGAAGCGGTGTATGAGAACACCGGCACCAACATGGGCTTTGAGGCTGCACTGGGTGCGGAATGGGGAGAAGTTATTGTTGGTGCTACCGGCACCTCGGCACGCAGTACAGATACGGCCAAATATGGCGATGCTTCCCTGAAACTGGTAATGACTGACTCTGCAAACGCTGCTGACTATATAGGTCGATACCAAAACATAGCTGCTTTACCTGGAGAAGTTTGGTCATTTGGTTGGTGGGCGAATTTTCTAGCAAAGACAACTTGCACAGTGCGCGTTTATATGCGGTTTCTGGATGCAGCCTTTGGGCAAACTGCCGCCCCTGTGCTTGTGGAGCTTTCAACTCTAACAAGTGGGTTTGTTCAACTCTCGGTGTTAAATCAGACCGCACCCGCTCTTACAGCCTGGGTGCAAACACGGGTTTATCTTCATGCAGGTGCCGCAAATGATACTGGTACTTGCTACTTCGATGGCATTCAGGCCGTCAAGTCCACCTCACTCCCTAACATCTACTCCCAGGGCAACAGCATCAAGAACAGCTTTGAACAGAGAACTACGGCCAATCAGCCGGGGGTGACTCCTGCGGTGTTCAGGGGCAAGCCAGGGGTCACGTTCAACATTGATTTGCTGAGGAGCATCCTTGGGGCATATTTGACAGGTAGCAGTGGGTTGATACTGGTATTGTCGAGATTGTCCGCTGCTGGCGAGTTTACCGCGATATTTAGTTCCTCTGATGAGGCTACCGACGTAAAATATATTTTCGTCACAGGGCGGCGGGCAAATAGTGTACCCAATATCTATCAACTTCAACTGAACGATGACCCCGGAGACCAAATCAGGGGAGACACGGTAGTCGAGGTTGGGCTAGATTATGTTGATGTTTGGCGTAGCACGGGGGCAGCCTACTCAATTCGGGTGAATGGTCGGGAGGAAACTAAAGAAGTCCTTGGTGGGGCTGATACTGGAGACTGGTTTGCGGATACAACTGACCGTGACAATACGGTGATTGGGATGACCAAGAGAACAACAGAAAGCGCCTTCTTTCCTGGCCATATTGGACTTGTTCTTATCTACGAAGGCGACCCTGGCATGGGGGCGAGGATGAAGCAGATGGAGCGCATGATACGGCAGCGGGGTCTGAGGGCGCTCAGATGAGATACACCCTCACAGTCCTGGCCGACGAAGCCCCAAAGGTGGAAGCCGTCATCTCCAAACTACCCTCCCATTACATCACGGCCTGGGTAGCTGAGACTGAGGAAGGTACGGTGCAATACTCTGAGCCTACGAATGGCGCAAGGAAGGTAAAACTGCCAGTGGGCCAGCTAGCCTCTCTGGTAGCCGTAGCACACGAGGAAGGCACAAAGCCTACACACTTCACCCTAAGTGGGGAGTTCAACGGAGAGCAGTTGCAAAGGCTCAAGGATGCCGTGAGAGGACTAATCTAATGCCTTTCGTAACAAGAAAACACGGCGGCCACTACGACATAGTGAACAAGGATACCGGCAAAGTGAAGGGTCACTCAACCACCAAGGCTCAGGCACAGAAGAGTGCCAACGCTGCCAACGCTGGTAGCCGTGACAGGAAGAAATAATGCCCAAAGCCTCTGCAACGCTGGTAAATGAGGTCGAGACAGAACTTCAGGACGATAGCAATGTTCTGTGGAGTGCGGCGGAACTTGTTATCCAGATGGAGGACGCGCTCCGCGAGGTCAGCGAGTATTCCCCCCATGTGACCATGGACACCATGGAGTTCGAATCTCGTACCGGTGCCGATACGGCCGGCACGGCGGGGTCGCTGACAGATACCGACAAGTCTCAGTTCCTGGCCACGGACGTCAACAAGGTTATCTACAATCCTGATGACCGGACATACGCGATAGTCACGGCCTTCACTTCCACATCTGTGCTTGTCCTCTCCGCTGACATCATGGACTCGGGTGAGAACTACAAGATGTTCCACCAGGACTGTTGGAAAAACACCCAGCTATATGTCGGCGACGTTGAGGACTTCGTGGGAAGCGATAACGGGGTCGAACAGGTGGAATATCCCATAGGGGAACACCCGCCAAAATACCGGAGCTTTGAAGTTGAGAACAGAGTCCTCACGGTGGACTACCGATCAGGGATTCCAGACTCGGGGACCGCTAACGCGAACATTGAGGTGAATGTCTGGTTCAACCGGAAGCACCAGGTAAACCAACTCACCGACCTTGCCGGAGAGGTAGACTTGCCAGCCGGAGGGTATGCCGCTGGGATATCTACAATCCACATAGACGGCATGGGGGCCTCCGATGTACTGGCAGAAGACTCCGAGTTCACCATAGCG
>SDBV01004908.1_pt1 | contig 19012 bp, 14 predicted proteins | sample 2277081 | NCBI WGS metagenome assembly SDBV01 (sample SAMN10402039, study PRJNA504765) | marine sediment metagenome | isolation source: marine sediment core GS10_PC15, 223 cmbsf | place: Arctic Ocean: Southern Knipovich Ridge | collected 2010
GCTGGGGCCTCGTATGTCATGAATTATTCCGATGTGACAGGCCAACATGTTCGGCAGGTATTTCAGCAGCCATATCGGCGTCATGAACTCAAGGCCGTCCGTGCCCCATTTGCGGATATCGAAATTGCCGTCTGTGATACTCTTTGCGACCGGTGTTGCTAATTCGATGAGGTCACATGAAATTAGCCCGGCGCCGATGTTGATAGCCATTTGCTCCGGAGCAATGTTGATATTGTCAGGGTCGATTGCCTTGGTAACGAATCCACTGTCGGCGATGGCTTCATTGGCTGCGATGATGGATAGCTCAATGTCCCTGCTCATAAGCTTAAGAGCCTTGCGGTGACTTTTCGGGACATGATTTCTGATTTTAAAGTCGGGAGCTTCACCGGCGATCTGGCATGTGAAACCGGCGGGGTCAAATGCTTTTATTCTGTCGATGCCGCACTTGCCTTCAAGGAGGCCCTGCCACATGGCATCTGCGCCGATACCAAGAGGACTTATCGCTCCGAGGCCCGTTATTACGACTTGTCCGCTGTTCATTGCCCTTGTCCTGGTTTTGACTCCTGATCGACAAAGTCCGTCAGCAGGGAGTTGAACATATCTGTGAAGACGAAATTCTCTTCGGGGAATTTCTTGCCGGCAAGGTTGTTGTCGATGTGACTGAACATGAGGCTTATCTCGGCGATGAGTTTTTCGCCGCAGAGGATCTTGCCCGTTGTGCTTGCAGCTTCGGGCGCGATCGATTCGATCTCTGCGCTGAGCGTTATCGTATCGCCGGGGCGTACATAATGATGGAAGATCGCCTTCTTGATCTTTGCTAAGATGACTTTTTCCTGGAATTTTCTTGCTTCGCCGACGAGGATCCCGGCAGTCTGTGCCATGGCCTCAATCATCAGGCACTCGGGCATGATCGGAAAGCCCGGAAAATGATCGTGCAGGTGCTCTTCGGCAAGGGTGACATTCTTAAGCGAGACAGCCCTTTTGCCGCTTTCAAATTCCAGAAATTTATCTATCCAGATCCATCGCATATTTTCAACTCTCAGGCAGCGTTATTGATCTTTATATCAATGAAGTTTACCACGCTGCTTACGGTGAAGAGATCGGCCATTTTATTTACATCCGGATCGTTCTCGAAATCGGTAAGGTCCGTGTGCGGCATTTTTTCTTTCAGTTCGGCCAGGCCCTTTTCGGTAAGCTTGCCGCCGCTGACAAAGTCCGGATTGCTCATGAGAGTTTCGGCTGGGAATAGCTCTTCTCTCGGTATCTTGATCTCAAAGGATTTTTCGAGTCTGAATACGATATCGAGAAAGTCAATGCTCTCTGCGCCGAGGTCACCCATGAGTGTTGCGTCTTCTGTTACTTCGTCATCATCGAGTCCAAGGGCGTCGATAAGAACTTCTTTCACTTCCTCAAAGATTTCATTGCGGCTCATTGCCATAATTTACTGCCTCCATACTATTTTACTTTTTTAATAGCGTTTCCCAAGCCTGTCAGTGCTTAGGTTCGGCCATCCCGTATACCGGCTGTTGCCGGATTTATCTATTGAGTCAGCAGTATCCACCGCTGCTTCATACTTTCTATTACTTTGCCGTCCACCATTGCCATCTTCGGGTCGTCATCAGCAAGGTTAAAATGCCGCAGCCCGAACTTGGCTTCGACTATTGCCTCGTTACCGCACATACCGACACCAGTAAAGCTGCTGACATTTTCTTCGATAGCCTTTGCCTTTACCGAATATTCTATCTGCATGCCCGGGGCGGCGAAACTCTTATATTTAACATTTCTGGCTTGTTCAAGCAAGACCATACTATTTGCAAAATTCTGACTTTCACGAACGAGCCACGAAGCGGCTTCGATGAGCCCTTCCAGCAGCAGCACTCCGGGCAGAACCGGGAATATAGGGAAATGGTCACCTAAATACTCTTCTGCTAACGAAACGCTTTTTACTGCTTTGATCTCGTTTCCACTGTTAAAATGAACGACTTTATCTATTAAAATGAATTTCATATTTAGCGATTGTAGTGATATTTTCAGATTTTGCCAGTTTTTTTTCAATTTTTGGTTTCAACTTCCAAAAACACCTCAGATATGCAGTGTTGTAAATTGTACTGTTTATGGCTATAATGGGCTGCATGAACGTACGCAATGCCAAAATAACCGATGTTGACGCGATACATTCGCTGATATCCTATTATGCCGAGCAGGACAAGATGCTTTTTCGCTCACATGCCGATATCTATGAAAATCTCCAGATATTTAAGGTTGCAGAGGGACAAACGGGGCAGGTTGTCGGCTGTTGTGCCCTTGGTGTGGTGTGGTCCGACCTTGCGGAGATAAAATCTCTGGCTGTGGATGAGGACCATTCCGGCAAGGGGGCGGGTAAGGCGCTCGTTAACGCCTGTATTGACCAGGCGAGAGACCTGGGGGTGGAAAAAGTCTTCACACTGACGCTGGAACCACAATTTTTCGAAAAACTCGGGTTTGTTACGATCAGTAAGGAAAGCTTCCCAATGAAGGTCTGGAGCGATTGCGCCCGCTGTTCAAAACAGGACCACTGCGACGAAACTGCTATGATTTACAACCTGAGCCAATAACATACCAACCGGTTGGTAGTGTTTCGAGCCCCTTGAGGTTTTTTATCCGACCTGTCGTCTCTGGAAAAGGACGATTGCCAGCGCGAGTATTCCGGCTGTGTAGAGGAGGGCGTAGCTGGCGGATAGAAGAATATATCCAAAGGTGATTACGCTGCCTTCGTAAATCGCGTCGCTAATCCAGAAGACTTGCAGGCTTGGCACGAGAATATGGCCTATTTTTGCCCAAAGGTGGGTTTCTGCGAATCTTCCGAAGACATAATCGCTGATAAGGCCCATCAAAAACGCCCCGACGCAGAATGTAAGCGTTAGTACCACATTAAAACGTGTCGAGAACATGACCGCCAAAGCCACTAATATTAGTACCGCCAGCAGCAGGAGTATTGATCCGTAGATGTCGAATGTTGAAATGCTGTTGTTTTTTGGATTGAATTGCCAGGCTTTGTCGATGAAGGAAAGAAATATGATGCCTATAGTGGCAAAAATTGTAGTAAGGCTCATGGCTGTGGCAGGAAAAGACCAGTCATAAGTATAGTTTAGAAAGGCGGTTAGCAGTAATGCGGCTATGAGGACGGTGGAAGCTGTTGCTATTACCGGCCAGTCGTGGGTGTCCGAGGCCGATTCGAGTACGCCATGGCGGATGACCATGATCATCGTAATAGTAAGGAGATAGTGTGCCAGGGCAACGGCTGCTGCGACTCCGAGGAACTTACCAACTACAAATAAAGGGCGGCTTACGGGCTTGGAAAGGACGGTTGTTATCGTTTTTGACTCGATCTCTTCCGTAATCGCCCCTGAGGCCGCAAAAATGGCTATGAACAAACCAGAGAGAAAAAGCGTAGAGAGACCTATCTCGCGCAAGAGTTTTATGTCCTCATCAAGGGTGTACATTGTGATAGAGGGGCTGAGAATGAACATTAGCAGTGCAGAGGCGATAATGACCGTGTAGACGGGTTGCCTGAGCGTTTCGATAAATGTATTTTTTGAAATTGTAAATAGTTTATTAAACACAATTTTCCCGAAAATTATACTATACTTGAAAGCAGGATATTGTTATAGTGTGTAACTTGTGATTTGTAAAGAAACTGTTTGTTTATCTATATTATTTCCCGTTACATTGTTTAACCGTGTAATGTTCATTAAAATTGGGTCTGATCGATGAATGTATCTTCAAAACGTGCCGAACAGGTGGCTCTTACCGCACTCGTGCTGAGCGTGGTGTTCTTTGTTGCATGCTTTGTAATCGGCGTCAGGAGCAATTCCTTTGCGGTTATCGCCTTGAGCTGGCAGATTCTTGGGGCGGTTTTTATCTGGCTTGTGCTTGTATTGCTCTTTCACCAGCGGAGCCTTGCCGAACAGGAAAAGCTCGATATGGCCCAGCTTGCCTCGGATCAGGCTTCGGATACGATATTTCAGGCCAATGCAAGCCGTCAGGCTCTGTTTGCTGTTTCGGGCAAGAGGCTTGTCGTATTTGAAAAGTGGTTTATCCCGATCTTTGCGGCTCTGATAGCTGTTTACGAGATCGTCATTGGACTATTATTGCTTAAAAAAGCTTCGGCAGCCATGGATTTTGCGGTTAAGAACCCACAGGTTACCGCGGTTTTGATGGTCGTATTTGCTTTCGTATCCTTTTTGATATCCCGATACGCAACCGGCATGAGCGTCCGTCAGGAGTTTAAGGCTTTGCGTGCCGGCGGCAGTTACCTGCTTTGTATCGCGATTCTGTCCTTTGCCCTTGCGATAGCTCTTGCACTTGTTCAGTTCAAGATCCATATAGGGCATGTGATACTCAGTTGGTTCATACCGGGTCTTATCGTAGTACTCGGAGCTGAGATCGTTCTCAACGTTATTTTGGATATATACCGCCCGCGGATCGAGGGGCAATACAGTAGAAGCGCCTTTGACAGTCGTTTGCTTGGTATGCTCAATGAACCCGGTGGGCTCTTGCATACGTTTGCAAGCGCTATCGATTACCAGTTCGGCTTTAAGGTTTCGCAGACGTGGTTCTATCGACTGATAGAAAAAGCTATCATCCCCTTGGCACTGTTTTCAATGCTGACGATCTACCTGCTTACCTGCTTTGTCGTAGTTGGGCCCGGTCAGGAGGCGATAATCGAGCACTACGGTTCGTTTGAAAATGGCGGCAGGCTTGTCGGTCCCGGTATCGCGCTGAAACTTCCGTGGCCGCTGGATGTAACGCGTAAGTATTCGACTAAGGAAATCCACCAAGTCAACATAGGGTTTGTTGAAGACGATTCTCCGGAAGCAGAAGACAAAAAAAACCTGCCGATCCTCTGGGGCGAAAAACATTATGATGAAGAATATAATTTGCTCATCCCCGCAAATACAGAGGGGTCCGATCTCGAAGAAGGAGCCGTCCCGATAAGTCTTGTTCGTGCGGCGGTGCCCGTTCAGTACCATATAAAGGATCTGTACGATTTTGCATATAACCACCGTGATTCGGAAAAAATGCTCGAATCGATATGTTACAGGGAACTTGCCCATTTTGCCGCAAGTGCCAGTATCGAGACGGAAGATGACACCTCTGATACCAGTTTACTCGGGGGCGGAAGGAAAGCGGCTGCGAAGGAACTGACCGGGCGCATTCAGGAAGCAGCCGATGGGGCAGGGCTCGGAGTTGAGATCGTCTTTGTCGGATTGCAGGGAGTTCATCCTCCGCCGGAAGTAGCTGAGGATTATCAAGCGGTCATAGGCTCGATACAGAATAAACAAGCCGCTATACTTTCAGCACAGGCTCAACGTAATAATATGTTAGCCGCTCTTGCCGGTTCCGTTGGTCAGGCGAACGAACTTTACGATCTGGTAATCGAATTGCAAAAGGCCAAGGATGCCGGTGATACAGCTTTGTCCGAAAAGTTAAGTGCAGAACTGAAAGATGCTTTTGATAATGCAAAGGGCGATATTTTCAAGACTCTCAGGGAAGCTGATATCGCCGCTTTTGAAAAGGTTCTGCTGGCAGAAGCTCAAGGGAAGAGATTCAAGGATCAGGTGCTTGCATATAAGGCTTCGCCTGATATTTATAAGCGACAGTTGAGGCTTGCGATGCTCGAAGAGGCACTTGCCAATATTCGCAAGTACATAGTTATAGCTGAAGACGAAGACGCACAGGTATATATAATCGATCTTCAGGAGAAACTCGCTCCGGACCTTTACGACCTGAATCTGGATGCGATCCAATAGATCAATCGGAGATATAATTTTAATTTAAGGTAATATGAGATGAAAAATTTATCAGTTATTATTTTTGTTTTGCTGATCATTATTGTTCTGGGGCTTTTCTTGGTCTCGTTTCAGGTCAGGGAAACCGAAAAGGTTTTGATCACGACTTTCGGCAAGCCTACGAAGACGATTGATGAGCCTGGTTTGACGTGGAAATGGCCTCCGCCGATCCAGCGGATTCACAGGTTCGATTCTCGCGGGCATCTTTTCGAAGGCGCTATGGAAGAGACGACTACTCGCGGCGGTGAAACGATACTTGTAAGCAGCAGCGTTGTCTGGACCATTGGCGATCCGAAGGGATTTCTCGAAAAGGTAAGCGATGAGAAGGGTGCCGAAGAGTATTTGAGAAGTTTGCTCAGGCATACGCAGAATGAGGTTATCGGCGAGTATTACTTTAGCGAATTCATTAACTCCGACCGTGAAAAGATCAAGTTTGCCGAAATAGAGAACAAGATGTACGAGAGCCTCCGTGATAAGGCTTCGGATGCTTACAGCATTGAGATCAAGAGCGTAGGGATAAGGCAGCTTGGCATTAACGAGAAGGTTACGGAAAATGTTTTCGCAAGGATGCGTGCCGACCGTCAGCGAAAGACCGAGACGATCCTTTCAGAAGGCGCTGCCGAGGCTACTCGTATCAGAACCGATGCCGAATTAAAGAAAACGCGTTTGCTTACGATCGTCGAAGCTCAGGCGCAGGCTTTGCGAGGTGAAGGTGACGCAGAAGCCGCGAAATATTATAAACTGCTCGATGCCGACCCGGAGTTTGCGATGTTCTTAAGAGATATCGAAGCCCTTAAGAAGATCCTTGCCGAAAAGTCCACTATCATTTTGGGTGCGGAAACCGAGCCCCTGAAATTGCTCAGGAGTATACCGGATATAACGCCTAAGTAGTGATCATATTTGCGGAAATATTAACGAACTTATTAAATATCAAAGTTAAAGTATAGAGATGGCAGACGAAGAAATTAAACAGGATCAGGATCAACCATCGCAGGTTGCGCAGGATGCGCTCGGTTTTGACGATGCAGGGAAATCTCTTGCCAAGGCTCTGGGATTAAGCTTTGCCATTCTCAAGATAGTTATGGTTATCCTGGTCGCCTTCTTTCTTGTTTCGGGGATTTTTGAAGTTAAGGAAGACGAGCAGGCTATTGTACTGAGGTTCGGCGAGATATGCGGCATCGGCAAGGATAGGGTGCTTGGCCCGGGTTTGCATCCTGCATGGCCGAAGCCGATAGATGAGGTCATTGCTCTGCCGGTAAAGCGGGTTCAACCTCTGGAGATCAATTCCTTCTGGTATTATGAGAGTCCGGCGGAAAAGCTTGGACAGCAACCCAGACCCGGCAAGACACTGAACCCGACAAGGGACGGTTACTGCCTTACCGCAAACGACAGTGTCGCAGGAGCGGGGACGAGCGATTATAATATCGTTCATGCTCAATGGATCCTCGATTACACGATAGATTTTCCGGAACGTTTTTTCAGAAATATTTACTATAGGGCACCGAAGCCGGGTGAAGATTTTATCGATGTGATGGCCGAAACGGTTAACCCGCTGCTCGAAGCGATGATAGCCGATGCGGTAGTTACCACGATGGTAAATTACACCATTGAAGAAGCCATTAAGAGCAAAGCCGATATCGCAAGAAATGTCCATAGACGCCTCCAGGAAAAGCTCGACGCTATTGGCAGCGGTATCAAGGTTGTTACAATGCAGGCGAAAAAGATCACATGGCCGAGGCAGGTTGACGACGATTTTCAGAAATCTAACAAGGCGAAACAGGAAAGTCAGCAGAAAATAACCGAGGCAAAGGGTTTTGCCGAAAAGATTCTCAATGAAGCAGGTGGATTTGAGGCCGAGCAAGTCCTTGCGGCTCTCGAAGATACGTCAATAACTGCCGAGCAGCGTCAGTTTCAGCTTTCACGTCTGGCAGGTACCGCGCAGGAAAAACTCGCCGAAGCAAAGGCTTATAAGACGAAAGTTGTAGAGGCTGCAAAGACCAACGCCGATTATCTCCAGAAACTGCTGCCGGAATACAGGAAACGTCCGAAACTCGTTTTGCAGGATATATATCGGGATGCGATCGAGCAGGTGTTGGCCGGCGCCGACGAGAAAATATTTATAGAGTCCTCAGGAGGCGACAAAGCCCGAGAACTTCGCGTGCTGATAAACAGGGATCCGTCGATCAAAAGGACAAAAATAAAAGAAAAAGCTCAGGGCGGACAATAATACCCTTATAGGGTAATAACTTTTCGCATTGGAAATTGTATATATTGTTGTAAAGATATTTAACCGCGTATTAAAGCGCATTTTATAATTGTGATTGGTATAAGGCATGGCTCATAGACATTTAAATATTCAGGAACATGAACTTGATCATCATGATCATGGCCACGTCAAGGCTAAGCAGGTGCGTGTCAGCATTGCTTTATTAGGCACACTCGCGGGCGGCGTGCTGCTGCTTAACAGCATCATTGCCCAATACATCTCCGGGATCGACCCGGAAGTTGTTCAGTTAAGTGCGATGTTAGGTGCGATACTTCTCGGAGTGCCGGTTGTGTGGCATGCGATAAAGTGTATGGTCAGCGGCCATATGCACATGGACGAACTTGTGGCTCTTGCTATTGTCGCCGCCTTTGCAGTCGGTGATTATCAGATCGCCGGGATCGTGGCGTTTATAATGTTGGTGGGTGAACTGATGGAAACGCGAACGGCCTTAGGGGCGCGTGCTTCTATCGAGTCGCTTATCAAACTTACGCCGACGGTCGCAAGTCTTATCGGTTCTGATGGAGCGGAAAGCGAAGTTGAGGTAAGCTCCCTTACGACCGGCGATATTGTTCGTGTTCGGCCCGGCGATAATGTTCCCGCCGACGGTGAGATCAAAGACGGTATAAGCTCTGTCAATGAGGCTACGATCACGGGCGAATCACTGCCGGTCGATAAGGTTGTCGGCATGCAGGTCTTTGCCGGGACGACGAATCTTACCGGAATGCTGGATATCACAGTGACAAAAGCCGGCAAGGATACCACGCTTGGCAAGGTTCAGTCGCTGATTATGGCAGCGGAAAAAACACAATTGCCGATCACCCGCATCATCGACCGTTATGTGAAGTGGTATGTTCCGACTATTCTTATGATCGCTGTGATCATATACTTTTTTACGAATGATATAAACCGGTCGATCTCAGCACTGGTCATTTCGTGTCCGTGTGCGTTGATCCTGGCGACACCTACGGCTATGGTCGCTTCACTTTCGGCAGCGGCGAGGCTGGGCATTCTTATCAAGAACGTATCCCTCCTTGAAATTGCCGGAAAGATAACGGCGATAGTCTTCGATAAGACCGGAACGCTTACTACTGGTAAGCTCTTTGTTACAAAGCTGGAACCTGCTAACGACACCGATCCGGCTGAGCTGCTTTCTCTGGCGGCTTCTGCTGAACAGATGAGTAAGCATCCGGCTGCGAGAGCGCTGGTGACACTTGCCAAAGAAGCGAATGTTTCGTTATCTGAATCGGCGGGTTTCGAGGAAGTTCCCGGCAAGGGCGTTACCGCTTCGGTGGGTTCGCATAAGGTTCTCGTAGGACGCGATACCTTCCTTAAAGAAAACGGTATCGACATGAGCAATGTGTCCGACCCCTCTCTTCATGAAGAGCAGGGCTTTAGCACTCTTTATGTTGCAAAAGGCAGCCAGTGTATCGGCTGGGTCGGTTTGCAGGATAAGGTTCGACCCGAAGCCCGCAGTGCCGTCGATGAGTTACTTGCCACGGGGCTAAAGAGGATTACGATGCTTACAGGCGACAGGAGCGAAGTTGCCAGCAGGGTTTCGGCTGAATTGGGCTGCACGGATTATAAGGCTCACTGTCTGCCGCATGACAAGCTGGCCATTGTTGAAAAGATCAAGAATGACGGACACATTGTCGCTGTCGTCGGCGACGGCATAAATGATGCCCCGGCATTGGCAGCAGGTGACCTGGGTATTGCCATGGGTGCAGCGGGAAGTGACATAGCGATAAACTCAGCTTCGATCGCTCTTATGAGTGACGATCTGAGACGATTACCGTTCCTTGTTAAGCTGTCCCGCAAGACGAGAGGTGTTATAAACCAGAATCTGTTTTTTGGTATTTTGTTCATCGTTGTCGGTGTAGCTGTTGCCGCTGCCGGCGGACTGCCCGTAGTACTGGCGGCGGTGCTGCATCTGGCAGGTTCGGTTGTCGTAATATTCAATAGTGCCCGACTCGTGAGGTTTGGCGAAGAGCTTCATTCGCATAGTAATGGATCACCGCAGGCATAATAATATCAGGGTAACATTTGCATATCTTGAGAATTATCGTATAAGTTTATAAGAGGTTTTCCGTGGTAACAGAAAATAATGAATATGCAATAGAGACCTTGTCGCTGACCAAGATATTTCCCGATTGGTGGGGGCGTGCCAAGGTTATCGCCGTTGACGACTTGAACCTTCGGGTAAAGCAAAATGAGGTTTACGGTCTGCTTGGCCCTAACGGTTCGGGCAAGACCACCACGCTTAAAATGCTGCTTTCGCTGCTGCATCCGACAAAGGGCAAGGCTTTCGTACTCGGAGCAAACAGCAGTGACACCGCGATAAGCGCGAGGATCGGGTATCTGCCCGAAGATTCTTATCTCTACAAGTACCTGACCGCACGCGAGACTCTCGATTTTTACGGCAGGATATTTTCGCTGCCTTCAAGCGTTAGAAAAGAACGCATCGATGCCCTGCTCGAAATGGTAGGCCTGACCGGCATGGCCAATCGCGCGGTGGGGACATATTCAAAGGGTATGGCCAGAAGGATAGGGCTCGCCCAGGCACTTATAAATGACCCGGATGTTCTGATACTCGACGAGCCGACCTCTGGAATGGACCCGATCGGCACCCGCCAAATGAAGGATCTGTTCATCAAACTCGCCGAACGCGGCAAGACGATACTCCTTTGCAGTCACTTACTTGCCGATGTCGAGGATGTTTGTGACAGGATAGGCATATTATACGGCGGCAGAATGCAGGTAGAAGGTACCGTTGCTTCACTGCTGCAGAGCAAGGAAGAAAAAATGATCCGCACCGGCGGGATAAGCGATCAAGCGATAGAAAAAATAAGACAGATAATCCTCGAGGAGAATTCCCAGTGTGATGTAAGTATCCCTAAGGATAAACTCGAAGAATTTTTTATCAGGATAGTAACAACCGCTCAGGAGCAGAAACAGCGAACCAGCGGCGCTATCAGCACGACCGAATTGACAGGTTTTCTCGCCGAAGAGAAAAAACCCTCCGACGTACTTGACAAACTTGTCTCCGCTACCGTGCCGGAAGCAGATATTCCTGCCGCCGATGTGCGGACCGAAACGGTTACTCCTGTAGAAACAAAATCTGCGCACGATGCCGATCTGCTCGGCAAACTAACAGAAACGGCGCCGGCGATCTCGCAAACAGAAGCCGTCAGCCCGACAGTGCCCACGGAGGTTCCGATTGACGATGCCAAAGATGTAAATCGTGACATTCTCGATGACCTTACCGGCAAGGCTGGAGATGGCGAAGATGAGTAAGATTTGGGCTGTTGCAAAGAATACGATAGCTCAGGCCGTGCGTATGAAAGTTGTGGCTGTGGTTATCTTGCTGCTGCTTTTGCTGCTTCCGCTTATGAGCAGGGTTATGGTCGGCGACAATACACTCCACGGAAAGCTCCAGACGTTCATAAGTTATGGTCTGTCTTTGACGAACCTGCTTCTTTGTGTTCTTACGATCGTCATTTCATGCTACACATTGACAAGCGACCTTAAGGGCAAAGAAATTTTCCTCGTAGTGACAAAACCGGTAAGAAGATTTCAGGTCATCTGCGGCAAATTGTTAGGTGTAATAATTCTTGATATTTTTCTCCTTGCTGTTTTTTCGGGGATAATATACACACTGACACTGACTATTGGCAGGGTAACCGAAGCCGATCCGAAGGAAATTATTCAGATCAAACGTGAATTCTTTACTGCCCGTGACGGTGCTAAGGATCCCATTAATGAAAACCAGGTGAACAAAATGGTCGCAAGTGCTTATGCCAAACTCGAAAAAAACAACGAGTTACCGCCGGCGATGAGTGAAGGGAGAATACTTGCTCAGCTTAGAGATCAGGCCCTTGCTTCTATGCAGTTCGTGGGTGCTGGTGAGACGAAAGCGTGGGAGTTTAACAATTTAAAGATCCTTGGCTCCGATGAAACAATCTTTGTCCGATACAAATATGATGTTACCCAGGATACTCCCGACCTGAAAGTACGCGGTATGTGGCGTGTAGGCGACTTTCGGCAGATGCGTTACGGCCCCGGCGAATTGCAGACGCCTGTCTACAAGATCGAACGGGCCGATGCGATCGACATCTTTCACGAATTCGAGGTGCCAGCCGACGCTATAGCTAAAGACGGTTTTCTCTCACTGGGTTTTTACAATCCGCGGATAAACAACGCAAGCGTGATACCGCAGGAGATAGAGATCCTTTACCGGGCAGGTTCCTTTGGCGCGAATTATTTTCGTGTTACGGTGCTGATCCTGGCCAGGCTCGTATTTCTTGCCGCCCTTGGCATTTCTCTTTCTACATGGTTGTCTTTCCCGGTGGCTATATTGATATGTGTCGTTATATTTTCCGTAGGTACCGTAAGTGGTTTTGTGACCGAGTCACTTGAAGTTCTTAGTGAGTCTATACAGATGTTTTATAATTTTACCATAAGACCGATACTCTGGTTTTTTCCACGCTTTGACGGCGACTTTAATCCAACACATTTCATGGTCGAAGGAAAGCTTTTGAGTATATCCTTCCTCGTGAAAACGATCGCTGTGCTGGTTGGTATAAAATCGCTGGTATTGACTTTATTTGGGATACTTATATTTAGTAACCGGGAGATAGCCAAGCCGACGGCTTAGCTTGAATATAATGCGTTTACGTGATCTTGCAATTTGTTCTTTATGTACTGTCCTTGCGACAGGGGCGCTCTTTGGCGCGTCATTGCGTCTTGAGAAGATCCACAAGGCCCGCGAGGATATGGGTCTTGTCAGTAATGCTTCACTGGAAAACGCACCGCCTTCTCTTGCTTTTGCTACTGTCGCTATGGGAGCATTTCGCGGTCTTGTCGTTGACGTGCTCTGGATGCGAGCCGATAAGATGAAGGAAGAGGGTAAGTTTTTTGACGCAAGGCAGTTGGCCGAATGGATCACAGTGCTTCAGCCCAGGTTTGCCAAGGTGTGGGATTTTCAGGCGTGGAACATGGCCTATAACATCTCGGTCGCGATCCCATCAGCCCAGTGGCAACAGCGATGGCAATGGGTACAAAACGGTTATGAACTCCTTCGCGATAAGGGAATTGTAAAAAACCCTAAAAGTATCCTGCTCTATAGGTCCCTTGCCTGGATATTCCAGCACAAGATCGCAGGGATAAATGACGATTGCCACCAGCATTATAAACGTGAACTTGCACAGTCGATGGAAAAGCTCATCGACCCGATGACTAACGAGAATTTTCAGTTCCTTGCCGCTGCCGATGAGACTCTTTCTGAAATTGCCGTCGACCCTGATATTGCGGAATTCATTTCCGCATTGAGATCAGCCGACGGGGCATTCGCCGAAGATGACAGCTTCATCACCAACTATCTTGCCCTCAGACAGAGTCCCGACATATTTGACGATGCAGCCCATGAGGTTATCAACCGCTTTCGCGGCAGCGAGACACTCGAAAAATTCAACATTTTTGCCAGAGCCTATCAGCTTCGTAACATCTGGAAGTTTGATATTGACCTGATGGTCAGGCTCAATGGAAAGTATGGCCCGTTCAAGTCCGACAGTCCGGACGATCGCCTGCCGCTAAACTGGGGACATCCGGATGTCCATGCAATATATTGGGCAGAGAAAGGCCTTGAAGTTGCCGGCAGACAGGGGAAATATTCCATTGAAGAAAAAAATACTGACCGCATAGTCTTTCATAGCCTTCAGTCCCTCTATCGAAGAGGTAAGACTTTCATCTACCCGGTTGAGGGTAAGCCGCCTTTTGTATTTCTTCGCCCTGATCTACAGATGTTCGATAGCTGCGATCAGTATTGGAAGGACACGATCGCCAAATACGCGGTATTTGAAGATGGCAAACCCAAAGGGCTCAAAAAGGGCCACAAGAACTTTCTTGTAAATGCCGTTGCCTCATTTTACCAAACCGGTCAGATCGCCAAAGCGGGTGGAATATATAATTACCTCAGAACCACCTATCCAAGAGAAGAATTCAAAGTGCCACTGCTTACCTTTGTTAAAAAGCGAATGAAAGAAGAGCTTGCGGTTATATCCATGAAAGGCGCCACCGAGATGATCATCATGCCGCTCCGTGAAGCGTATTTCAGATACGCTGTTCGTGATGACGACCAGGCTTTTGGAAGGGAAAAATTCGCTAAGGAAGTTTACACTGTGTATCAAATGGAATTTGGCGGTTTACAATACGGTGAAGCGGAAGTCGAAAGGTCCGCCATGCCCGCTTTTGATGTGCTTAAGTACAGGGCTTTTGTTGATTTCCTCAATGACCCGTTTTATCCTGAGGAATTGCGACAACGTCTGGTTGGGCGGATGGCAGTCGAACGGCCCGATCTTCTGGAAAAGCTGGAACTCCTGCATGATAGTTTTATCAAAAAGGCTCAGGAAGCCGGTAACGCTGTTCCCTGACGCCAGCCCCATCTAAAAGATATGTATTTGCCTGCGATAACGCCTTGAAAATCCTATGCCCGATGTTATAATGAGGTGCGTGTGGTGTGTATTCAGGATTTTGGGACCCTTTGACGGGACCTTGTTTATTGCATGGATGGTTTTATTATGGAGCAGGGGGCATTTTCATCGTCAGTTGATGCCGGCATGCTTACGGAATCGCAGAAGAAGGCTGTTTTTCACAAGGACGGCGCTCTGCTCGTACTGGCCGGTCCCGGTAGCGGCAAGACTCGCGTCATCACCAATCGCATTATGGCTCTTATCGAAGCAGGCATCAGTCCCTTTAACATTTGTGCGATAACCTTTACCAACAAAGCCGCCGATGAAATGCGACAGAGGCTCAGCATGATGCGCGGTATTCATATTAGCACCTTTCATTCGCTTTGTGTACGAATTCTTCGCAGGTATGCCGACCAAGCGAAGATAAGTTCCAATTTCAGTATCTACGATGCCGGCGACCAGAAAAGAACCGTTAAGGAAGCGATCAAAGCCGCTGAGGTCGATATGACAAGTTTTACTCCCGCAAGGGTCCTCGAAGGAATATCGAAATTCAAGAACGACCTCGAAGCCCCCGAAACCGTTTGCGACCGCGCAGACGATTATGTGACGAAGATACTGGCGAAGATCTATACTCAATACCAGAGAATACTTACGAAGAACAATGCCCTTGACTTCGATGACCTGCTCCTGAGAATGGCTTTTCTGCTCAGGGATCGTCCCGATGTGCGTGTTGAACTGAGTAACCGTTTCAAGTATCTGCTTGTCGATGAGTATCAGGATACCAACCATGCCCAGTACCAGATCGCAAAGGGCCTTGCTCTTGACCACGGCAATATTTGCGTAACCGGCGACCCCGATCAGTCGATATATCGATGGCGCGGAGCCGATATAGGCAATATTCTGGCTTTTGAAAGCGATTGGCCGGATGCTGTGGTCGTCAGGCTTGAGGAAAATTTCCGAAGTACGCCCAATATACTTGCCCTTGCCGATAAGCTCATCGTGGCAAATACCAAGAGAAAACAAAAAAGACTTATCGCAACGCGTCCGGCTGGGGAAGATGTAGATATTGTAGCTTACTCAGATGACCGTGAAGAATCCGCAACGGTTGCTGAACAAATAAAGAAGCTCGTCGATCAAGGCACAGACTTAAACAATGTCGCTGTCCTGTACCGCGTCAACTCCATGAGTCGCCAGATCGAAGAGGAGTTCGTACAGCTTCAGATCCCCTATCAGGTTGTTCGCGGAGTAGAGTTCTATGCTCGCAAAGAGATCCGCGACATACTAAGCTATCTCAAACTGATCGCAAACTCTGACGACGATATAGCCTTTCTCAGGGCGATCAACACTCACCCGCGCGGTATAGGCAAGACCACCATTGAGAGACTCGCGATGTACGCCTCTGCCAACATGACAGGGCTTTACGATGCTGCTCGCCAGGGGTGCCGGATCGATTCTATTGCAAAAGGCACCCAAGCCAAACTCGCCGCCTTTGTCCAGATGGTCGAACAATTCAAAAAAGAGTCCGACGGGAAAGTCGCGCCTCTAATGGCCCATATCTTCGCCGAGACCGGATTGGAGAGCGTTTTGAGGGCAGGCAAGGAAAAGCAGGAAAGCGCGATCGAAAACATTAACGAGCTGATAAACGCCGCTTCCAGATACGACAGTCAAACCGAGGAGCCTTCACTCGTAGATTACCTCCAGACCATCGCACTCTATAGCGACACCGACACCTATGATGCTGTTTCCGGTAAGGTTTCCCTGATGACGCTCCACGCTGCCAAGGGGCTCGAATTTGATAACGTATTTATCATTGGCCTTGAGGAAGGGCTGCTGCCGCATGAAAGGAGCCTTACCGATGGACTCGATGAGCTTGAAGAGGAACGAAGGCTTTTTTTTGTCGGTATCACCCGTGCAAAAACCGACCTTCACATCAGTTACGCCCGCCATCGCGTCATAAGGGGCCAATTCCTGAGAACCGTGCCATCGCAGTTCCTCTACGAGATCGGCTTTAGTTACAATGAATATGAGCAGTTTGAAGACGATACGTTCGATGCGGATCGGTCCCAGGACTCTGCAGATCATAAACCGGCGACCGATGCCTTCATTCCCGGTGAATTAGTATCACACGACAAGTTTGGTTTAGGACGTGTAAAAGAATTCCTCGATCTTGGTGAAAACAGCATTGTCGTCGTCAGATTCAACACTGGAAAGACAAAATCGCTCATGGTACAATACGCCAAACTTACAAGGCCAGTAGGATAACAAGGAGAAATAGCATGACTGAACCGAAGATTAATTTTTATTACAAAAACGTCACAGCCGATGTGATAGGCCCCGAACACGGCATTACCGTCAATCAGTTTGACGAACTGGCCGACCAGACGGCGCCGCTGATCGAAGAACTCAATGACCAGCGAAAAGCGGGCGACATCCCTTATCGCGACCTTCCGTACAATGAAGAATATCCTGCTGCCGTTAAAGCCCTTGCTGCGCAGGTTGCAGATGGCTGTGAGAATTTTGTCGTTCTTGGCATCGGCGGGTCGGCTCTTGGCAACATTGCCCTCCAGACCGCTCTGAACCCTTACATGTATAACATCGATCCTGCTCAGCGCAAGGGGCCGCGTTTATTCGTCTTTGATAATGTCGATCCCGTCCAGCTTTCAAGTTTTCTTGAGTGGATAAGCGACAAACTTGACAGGACCATTTTTAATGTCATAAGCAAATCCGGCCGTACCGCAGAGACGGCAAGTCAGTTTCTGATCATTCGTGGGATGCTCATTGATAAACTCGGCCCCGAAGCTGCTAAGGATCGAATCATCGCAACGACCGATGCCAACCAGGGCACAATGCGCAAGATCGCCGACGATGCTGGCTATCGAACGCTTGTCGTTCCCGATGGTGTTGGTGGAAGATTCAGCGTTCTGAGCCCCGTTGGTTTGTTAAGCGCAGCGGTATGCGGCATTGATATAGATGCTCTCCTTGCAGGGGCGCGCGACATGGACAAGAGGGTAAGCGCAACTGATTTCTATGCAAATCCTGCGGCTATCAACGCCGCCATAAACTTTAACAGCTATAACTGTGACAAGAAAATATCCGTCATAATGCCATACTGCTATGCCCTGAAAGATTTCGCTGACTGGTACCGACAGCTTTGGGCCGAAAGTCTCGGCAAGTCAAAAGACATCGCCGGTAACGAAGTATTCGTGGGCCCGACACCCGTAAAGGCACTGGGTACAACCGACCAGCACAGCCAGGTCCAGCTCTATCGCGAAGGGCCCAACGACAAGCTCTTTACCTTCCTTCAGGTAAATAAATTTGCCGCCGATGTCCGTATTCCCTCCGGCCCGGATTGTGCTCCGGAGTTGAGTTACCTTGCAGGGGCCCAAATGTCCAAACTCCTCAACAGCGAGAAACTCGCCACCGAGTATGCCCTATTAAAGGACAAACGACCGTGCCTTACCATAGCTTTCGACGAGATTTGCCCTTCGACGATCGGCCAGTTCATATACCTTTACGAGGTAACGACCTCGCTTGCCGGCCTGCTTTTCGCGATCGACCCCTATGATCAGCCTGCCGTCGAGCTTGGAAAAGAAGCGACCTTCGCACTCATGAAAAGAGAGGGTTTTGAAGAGTTGGCCAAAGAAATAGAGCCAATAGCCGAAATTGATGAAAATTTTCTGGTTTGATGCTTGATGTTTTTGACTGTTGAGATAGAATAGTCTTTTAAGGCATTGTTTTGATCGCCCATGGGGCAGCAAGGCTGTAAAAACGCGTGAATTCATGCGTTTTTGTTATTTTATAAAAGGTGTGCTTATGGATTACGCAGTTGTTATGGCGGGGGGGACAGGAAAACGATTGTGGCCCCTCAGCAGGGAAAAAAGGCCGAAACAGGTACTAAAGCTTATCAACGGCAAAACGCTCCTGCGTCGGTGCTTTGAACGGCTTACCGGCATCTTCGACCATAGAAATATAATCATTCTCACTAATGCCGGCTATGCTAATGTTGTCCGTGAGAACCTTCCCGAGGTTCCATTCGGCAATGTAATAGCCGAACCGGCTGTTCGTGATACCGCCGGAGCGATAGGTTTGGCCGCTGCGATACTTGCAAAGTTTGACCCCGAAGCATCCATGGCAGTGGTGACCGCCGACCAACTCATAGAACCTGTAGATACTTTTCAACAGGTAATGAAAGACGGCTTGGTGTTCGTAAACAAAAACCACGATGCACTGATAACTTTCGGGATAGAGCCGACGTATGCAAGTACGCAGTTAGGTTACATTCAGCTTGGAGACGAGCAGAACTATGACGGCTGTAAAAATGCCATTTGCCCGGTCGAATCTTTCCGTGAAAAACCTGATAAGGATACCGCCGTAAAATACCTCAAAAGCGGCAAGTACTGCTGGAATTCCGGGATGTTCGTATGGAAGGCAAAAACCATTTTGCGTCACCT
>SDBV01004909.1_pt1 | contig 19012 bp, 27 predicted proteins | sample 2277081 | NCBI WGS metagenome assembly SDBV01 (sample SAMN10402039, study PRJNA504765) | marine sediment metagenome | isolation source: marine sediment core GS10_PC15, 223 cmbsf | place: Arctic Ocean: Southern Knipovich Ridge | collected 2010
CAGACTGCCACGATTGCCGCTAAAATGAATTTTAAACGCAGGACAGATACACCCGAAGCAAAAGCGTTTTGGGAGTACGTAGATCAAACAGTCGCAGAAGTGGACACATGGTCTGACTGGTTAAAGGGTGGCCCTTATCCAGAACCGGAGCCCCACGCCCCCGGCCGCTTCCCTGTCTCAAATTCTTCCTGCACCTGGTAGCCAGGTGGGGGGCTTCATCGTACAAAGCTCGCAGTCACACCTACCAACGCACCCACTGTGAACCACAGCACCGGCTGCCTGTACCACACATCTAGTTTAGCCTGCGCGGTGTCTGCGCGTTTCTCCACCTTGCGGGCTGTGCTCTCCCACAGATCGGCACGTTCTTTGGATGCGTCCACAGCGATCCGCACATGCTTGATCTCAATCTTGGCTAGCTCTAGCTGCCGATCAAGAAGCCGGATCTTGTTTTCCTTCAGCGGCGCAAGCTCATCAAGCGTGTTGAGCCGCTGCGCTTCTTTCAGAACGAACCACACCCCGTCTTTGCCATCGTGTTGCAGCGGCACCGCTACATCGTCGGCCCTGGCTACTCCTGTCAGCAGCAGGATGAAGATCAGTACCCGCACTTGATTAACTCCCTGAAGATGTCCAGCCCCGGATCGCTCTTCTTCGCGCTGATGTGAAAGTGTCCGCACACACCGTCAAACTGTGCAAGCTCACTTTTTGCCATTTTGCGGTTTATGAATGCTTTGTCAGGCGTGCGCGGTACCTTGCGCGCGATCTTGGTTTTGCCTGATTTGATCACAGCATCAATCAGGGCAACAGCGGCCTGCACCTGTGCTGGGAAGAAGTGAGCGAAGCGGCGATCGTGTCCATTCAAAACGCATTTGTAGTGCGTGCGGTTCACGCTGTTGCGGCCGGCACCGAAGCCGTAGTTGATGATCTCAACACCGATGCTGCGACGGTTGTACGGGCCCGCATCGAAGGTATCCACCTTCAGCGGATCGCAAAACTGCCAGATATCTCCCTCATGCCCGATCGCGAATTCGATCCCAAGCTCTCTGCGATCTAGTACCTTGAACACCTTTTCTGGGGGTGCCTCCCCGCCTGTCCAATGCAGCACGAAGAGATCTAGATCGGTCTGCTTGGGATGCCTGCGCCGGGCCCCGTCTCCCGCTTCAAATTCGAGCCCGTGATCGTGCCAAGTCTTCACACCCCCGGGGGCCGTGGGCACGGGGACCGGCTCCCCACCCAGGATGATGGCCGGCGTGGGAGGGCCGGCTTCTTCTGTCCCAGGCCATGTGTCGTGCCCCGGTGGCAGCCCCGGGCCCGGCCCGTACCGTTGCGGCTCGCTCATGGCTTACGCTCCCTGTGGCGCTTGTTGAAGGCATCTGCGACCCCCTGCCCTGTGGGTGGCGGCAGCTTCACTTCTACCGCGTGGATCTCGCTGTCTACTTCGGCCCGGGCCTTCTCTACCTGCACCCTCAGATCGGCTGCTGTGTCGGCATGGGCTAGCGCGTCATCCCGCTGTTGCTTGAGGCTGTCTGCCCCCGGCTGTGCGGCCCGCACTTCACCCCCCGCCAGTCGGCGGGACCGCCGGCCCCAAAGCCACCCTAGCCCCACCACAGCGCCGGCAAGCGCCAACACAGTGAGCAGGGCGCGGCCCGCCTTCTTCAGCCACTTCATTCCTTCTTCAGATCCCCCGGGGCCACCGTCTGCCCTGGCAGCGCGAGCACCACCCCCCGCTTTGCGGCTGCCCGGCGCAGTACTTCGAAGAGCCACAGAGACAGGGCCCCCGAAACGCCAAAGTAGGCTGCAGCCGGAACCACCCCCACTACAGCGGGCTCGGGGTTGCGCCAGAAAAACCCGATCATGATCCCCGACAGCACAGGGTGCAGCGGTAGCGTCTTGCGGGCCCAATACCACAGCCACCGGGGCCGCAACGTTTCGGCATGCTTCTTGGTGAAGATGTTTTTCACCATCACCTGCCCGATCACCATCGCAATCACAGCCCATGCGATGAAGGGCCAGTGTGGCAAAATGTGATCGTTGAGAAACTGCATTGCTGTGTCCATGTACTACCTCTTTTGAAAAAGTGCCCGGGCCCGGATCATTATAGCGCAGGGAGAGAAGGATTAAAACCCGACCCGCGCCACTCCCCGACCCCGGACATAAATCAGTGCTGCACCCTTCTGCGGCGTGGGGGTGGTGATGCAGCGTGCTCTATAACTTTCTGTAGCACATCTGCGATCTTACTATTTGATTGGATCGCTTGCTCCACGATTCCATCAACTTTGCTATCTAGCTTTTCGATCTGCACCTTCACCTGTATGTACTCACGCCGCTCAACCGCATCAACGTGGGGCCTCTCTTTGTGACCGCTCAACAAGAAGACGGTAACAGTGATCGGGATAGCTACAGCGGCGCAAAATGCGCCGAAGTATTTCCAACCGTCCCGGCTGCCATTCTTATGTGGAAGATCACCCATGCTCTGTGCCTACGGGATCGTGAAGGTCGGCGTCACCACTGTCTTGACACCAATGCTGTATCCGAACAGGAGTGAGCTTTTTGGACTGCCACCAAACAAAATCAAACGATTGTCGAAGTAAGCTACATTCGGTGCCACAGTCAGGTTGCTTGGCTTTCGCTGCGCAATCCAAGTGACGCCACCGTCGTTTGACAAAAATATGTGGCCGGTGCCAGTCATGGTCACAGCACCACCGCCATGCGAAACAACAGTCTTGAGGCTATCGTCAAACGTCAAACCGATGCTACGATCGGTCCAAGTGATACCGTCTGGCGATGTATGTACTTCTTGAGACAAACCGACAGCGACGAAGGCACCGTTAACAGAATCCCATGTTACATCCTTCAACTGAACACCTGCACCGATCGATCGATCCGTCCAAGTGATGCCGTCTGCTGATGATGCGATTGCACCGTTGTCGCCAACGATCACGAAAAGAGTCAATTCAGGCGAGAAGACGCACGCCCTCAAATTTCCGGCCGTGGTTGGATCTGTACGCGAAGTCCAGGTAATACCATCCGGGCTCGTAATGATTCCGATCGTTGGCATCACGATGATCCCTGCACCTTCTGCGATCCCACCGTGTGTTGCCGATGTACTCGGATCTGTCCGCACAGTCCATGTCAAATCTGCATCGACTGCCGTGAGGATCCGATCTGTTGATCCGGCAGTCGTCCCAATGATCCACAGTCCAGCAACACTCGAAAAGAAAATTGATCGCGAATGATCAACGCCTGTGAACGTTCCAATTGAAGTAACCTGCGTCCAACTAAGCCCATCGACACTTAGAAAAAGTTCAGAAGATGTTAAAAATGCAATGGCGTATCTATACGTAGGTACGCTGAAATGGTTGACATCTTCTTTGAAAGCGAGGCCACCGGCCTCACCTTCGTCGATCGTCGATAGACTAAATTCTTGCGGGTTGACTGGCATGAAATTAAAGAAGTCAATGTCTCTCAGGTAATTTAACCATTGCCCGATTGCGTTCTTGTCAAAATTGAATTCTTGCGGCGGGGGTTGCTCTTCGGGCAGGTGCCCTTCAGCCCGCTTGCCCGCACCCGGATCGCTTTTCGTCGGTGTACCGGCTTTGGGGGGGCTTGTGTAATTTAGATCAGTTGCCCACACGGGGGGATCTACGGCTGGTCTAGGCATGATGTTTATCCTTCTTTGTTTCCGAACTTGCCACCCGAGGGGGTGTCTGAATTGAAAAAGCCCTTATCAGGATCGTTGGGTCCATCACCACCGAAAGTGAAGGTGTCTGCCTTCAGCGTGGTTGTGTAAATGAAATCGAGTTTGATCCCTGCACCCCGCGCATCGTTTAACAGATTGAAAACGATCAAAGGATCAAGCGGCCCAATGTCAGTGAGCAAAGAAATACGAAGAGCGGCCGGGGGTACATCTAGCAAAAGTATTTCTGCGGGTTGCTCCACACCTGTCAGCGTTGCAACTAACGCTAAAATCTCGATCAACTGCTCTGCGTGCCCATCCGATCGATTTACTTTGATGCGTGCCTTGATGATGGTGCGGTAGTCATCATCCGAAAGCCCTACCCGCTCTGGTTGCCCAACGATGTCACCCAAGATATCTAGCTGCACACCCACAGCCGCATCAATGGCGCGATCTGTAATCAGTTGAAAGAGCGCATCTTCTAGTTCCTGCACCTGATCTAAAAAGATCAACAACAACGAAGCAAGCCGGGGCTTGTTTTTGTAGCGATCAATGAAGAGCAACAACCCCTCTGCGGTGTGCTCCGTGTTTTTGGTGATCTCTTTAGGCATCTGCTTATTTTATATGACGGTGATCCGGCTTGTGTCCAAGTCTGCGATCTCTCGCGGGCCTATGGGTAGATTTGCTGATCCGTCTGTTGGAGTAACGAAACCGGCAGTGGTGCCCACGAGATCGATCACCCCGGGCACTCCGAAGACAGGCACGCAGTACGCAGACAAAATTACATCGTCTCCGATCCCCTGCGTTTTGTCTCCAAAGTCTGCAACCGCTTGCTTAAGATCAACAAGTACAAAGGGTGGAATTTCAGTGGTTAGATTAAATTCAATGAACACATTTTTGACGGTGGCCCGTGAGAAATTGATGATGTGATCCACCCCCTGTGTATCTGTAGCGGTGCCTGACTCACTGCCGAAGGCTTCGATCCCGGCCGGCTTGCTGTCCCAAATCGCTTGTGCAATCTCATCATCATCTGCAGTGGGTGCTACACCATCAAAGATCACAGCTTCAAAAGACTTGCCTGGTAATCCGTTGGCATCTACTAGAAGCGTTGTATTTTCAAATACGTTAACACTGATCACATCTTTGACCTGTGCCACGTCTGCACGAATTGCATCGACGGTTGAGCTACCCGCCCGGGCAAGCTCTTCTTCACGCCGGATGCGCAAGGCAACATCACTCTCTACGTTGTCACCTTCTGTGGCGTCTGCGGGATTGCTAACATCATTCCAACCCACCACAGGCTCTGCGATCACAATCAGTGTGCCTGCCAAAGCTACAACGGGGCCTGTGCTCTCTGCCTCGAATAGTTCACCCGGGTTAGATGGCCCCTCTCCCCCTGTAGAAAAGATCTCATTAACGTTAACGAAACGGGAATCTGGATCACCCGTAACGTGAGCAATCAGATCCCCGGGTGCGTAGGTGCCGGCATCTAGATCAACATCACAAAACACCTGCGACTTGGTTGCTCCATTGCGCTGTGTACCCGTGATGAGTGCCAACACTGTCTGTGAAAAATCTGAAACGTTATCAGGGTTGAATGAATCGTAGCTAGCCTGCGCAAGCTCCCAAAGCTCACGGATCTTGCTCGCAAAGATCCCATTGAGTTGCCCAATGGGTGAGCTTGCCGAAGTGTCAAGCGTGCTTGAGATTTCAGATCGCTCTTCGGTTTCTATTTCAGCAAGAGTCTCTTCTAGCGTCTTGGCTGAAAAGCCGGTTGGTGTTACGCCGAATGGTGCGGGCATTATGGTAGCTCCACAATCAGAGGTGGAAAGTCTTTTGACGAGAGCCTACCACCATCGGTCATGACCCCTTCAAAATTCACTTGTGCGCGACGATCTGAACCGATCACAATGTCTAGTGTTTCCACAGTTTCGATCCCATTGGTGCCTAGAATCACGTCCCTAAAGATGCCGCGCATGATGTCTTTGTTAGGATTCTTCTTGAAGACTTCTTCAAAGTACGGGATCCCTTCGCGCTTATCCAGGTGCCATTCACCCTTGAAGAAGTGCAGCTTCTGCCGAAGCTCCTGCACAACAGCTTCAGGGCTTGGCACCGTCTCTGAATTCTCAAGCAACACGATCTGTCCGGCGTCGAGTTGTAGATCCCCCTCTATGGGATTCGTGCCGTCTACAGTTGTTGTGAGCTTCAGGGTTGACATGATTAGCTGTCCAATTTGTGTTTGCTTGAAAGCTCTGTGGCTGTCATTAAGGTTGACGGATCAGGGACGCCTGAAACACCGGGCCCCGTTGTAACTCCTAGATGTTTGTGTGTGTTGAAAAGAGTAAGAAGCGCATCACCTTTGACAAGCCTTTCAGATGCACCCGTGCTGCCTAAGAAAACTTCAGATCCAATGGTGAGCTTTGATCCCACTTTGCCCGATCCTAGCTTCTCACCGTTTGGCCGTAGCCCGGGGTAAAACACTGCGCCGGCAAGCCCATGCGCGCGTTGGTCACCTGTGGTGCCAGGCTCCCCGGTGCTGCGCCACACACCTAGATCCCGCTCGCAGAAAACAGCAAGCCCGCTGTCGTTCTTGGCAAGAGGGAAGGTAATGAAGTGAGAGCCACCACCACCACTCGGCCACATGACAGGCACATCCGGGAAGGTGGGTAGGTCTTCAAGCTCAAACGGATCTGCAGCCTGCGAATCATTCTCTAGCGAGCGGCGAAACTGCGGCACGAGATCCACCGTCTCACGGCTTGCGTTGTAGCTGATCACGCGCACGGGCATCGCTGTATGAAGCTCCTGCATGTGTGCTTCAATCGCGCGCCGGATCAATTCAGCAGTTGTGGGTGTATCAGGCATCAGGCAGCACTCACCAAGGGCTCGCATTCTATGTCTACAAACCAATCTATGCTTGCAGTGTCTCCGGTGTACTCTGCTTTGTTGACGCGAAAAAATCCCGTCACTCTGTTGGTTTCAAAACGCACCGTGCGACCCGGAAACAGATCGGCAATCATCAGTGTACGAGCCCGTGCAATCCCATCGCTTGACACTGAGGGGGTATCAATCAATCCGGTTGTAGGGCTAAGGACAATCGCTTCACCTGACAGGGCTCTGCGCCGGGTGACGATCTGCACTGCTCCGTTTTGAATTGAATACTCAAGCCCGGCAGAGCGCAAGAGCCCGTCAAGCTCTGCAGCCACGTTGCCGGACACCACCGTACCATTCGGAAACACGGCACCTGCAAATGGAAACTCTACCTTGCCCAGCGCTTTGAGATTGCCCAAGCCCAAGCCCATCGCCGTCACCAGATCTTCAATGGCTTTTTTGATGCTTGTCCCTGGTGCGTAACTCTTTTTGATTCGGGCTTGCCTATGCTTCTTCTCACCATCCCCGCTCTTGACGTGGGTTATGAGATCTGCTTCTTCACGGGTCGTGTGTGCAGTACGTAGATCCCCTGCGAATATCAGTGAAGTTTCCGCAAAGCCTTCTTGCTCTGGTGTACCTGGTGATCGTTCGTAGCCTGCCTCGAAGGTGACAGCGGCTATCTTCTTCTCTTCCATTGCCTGCCGGCTATCCGGGGACAAATTTCTAACATTGATCTCTGCTGTATTTGGCTCACGCTTGAGAGACCGCGTGATCTTGAAATCAAGATCCAGCTTTTCTATCAGCAGGTTGTCGATCGTCAACCTGTAGGCACGTTTAAAAAGCGCAGCCATTACGTAAGCTCCGCTTCTTCAAAGTAGATGAGCACGAAACGATCCCCTAACTCAAACAGCCCTGCATCCCGCGTAAGTTGATTCAGAACGTCTTGATCGTCACCTGCGCCCTGCTGATCCACAACCATCAACACCCCGGCCGGCCGTCTCTCATCCCTGATGAAACGTTCTATGGGAAAATTCGTAGTGAGTCGCAGCCCTGAAGCGATTGGTTTTTCATCTTGATCTGTCACGTCTACAAACCAGCGATCCAGCCTTTCGTTGTACTGGAAGAACAACACGAAATCTTCCCCGTCCAACTGTGTGCGTTGGCTGTAGCTGGAAAGCTCTACGGATGTGGGTACGGTAAGGCTCAATTAAACAAACTTTCCACGAAATCTATACCAGCATCAGTAAGTTTTTTCGCTGCACTTGCTGATCGCTCTGGGGCTTTGTCTTCTTCTGTGCGCTTGTTGCCCCGCTTGCGGCTTTTCTCCCCACGCGTTTGCAGAGGCTCTGTGATCTGCACTGTCTCTGTTGAAACAACCCGCACCTGCACCACATCGAGAGTGATCCGCACTGAATCTGTAGCCTCTATGGGTGTCTCCATGTTTTCAAAGATCATGTTTTCGTAGGTGCGCAGACTTGTAACGATCTTGATGAAGGTGCCTGTAGCTATGATCTTGCGTAGCTCTTCATAGACTTCATTAACCCGGTTGAATTCCTGCGAGAATTGCAACACGGTTGCGCCCGGCCCATCTGCGGCAGCTTCAGGTATGATCGGCTGCGGTGTGAATTGAGGTTTGATCCCGGGGATCTTCACAGAGCCTGCAAAGGTGATCCCCAAACCTACAACAGCCGGAGCACCTGCGGCTGCCGCAATTGCTCCAATGCTCACCCCTTTTGTCAGATCTCGCACTGTACGCGGGGGGCTGCCAGGATTTGTCAGAATCGGGTTGCCATCCTGCCTACGGGGAGGTGAGGTAGCAAAAAGGATCGTGGGCTGGAACGCGCTTGTTGCACCGCTGGCGTGTGACCCGGGCTGCCGGATCGGTGTGTTCGTGATCATGACTGTAACGGTGTAACGGTCATTCTCTGGCCGCACGTTGTCACTGATGTTGGTTCCTTCATCAACCGCGTGCTCTGTAACCAGAGCCGCATTGTTGTGCGTCTCCTCTATGGTTGCATCAACACTGATCAAAGCTTCAATACCGCTAGGTTTTGTGAAAAAGATTTCCATCAGGCCCCCGATCCTTGTGGCACCAACGCTTCAAGCGCTGCGGTGTTGTCATCATCTTTCAATCTGCGCAACACTCGCTGTACTCTCGTTTCGATCTCGCGAGCGTCTGCACCCCGAGCATCTATGTTAACAGTGTTGGTGCTGGTCTGGTTGACTGTGCTTTGGCTAGAAGAAGCGCCGGCCGGCAGACTGACAGATTGCTGCAGTGGTGTCCGTTGCGTCTGTACCGTGCGCGGTGTACGAGAAGGCCCACGTCTGCGTGAAGCTTCTGCTCTACCTTGCCGTGTATTCCTAAATATTTCAGCCCTGGCTTCTTCAATTGTTTGTGTGCCGGGTGTAGTTGCGGACTGTTTTTGTCTTCGTGCAGTCTCTCTGATGTCCGACTGATTCTTCTCAAAAGGTAAATCAATACCCACAAAATCTGCCACTGCATTCACGGCATCCTTTGTTGAAGCTATGAAATCCCCGATCCCACCGATTGCATCTTCTATGACCTGGAATACCCCTTCCCAGGCAAACTGAATTTCTTTCACTACTGCTTTCGCAGCACCAATCCCGAAGAGCGCATCTATGAAATCACCGATCACACTCTCACCACCACTGAGGAATGTGAGCAGATCGTCAACCGCTAGAATTATAAGTCCGACAACCACAGTGATAAGTAAGAACATCCCAATCATTGGAGCCCATGCAATCAACGTTTTCACCGCTGTTGCGATCATCTTACGACCGAGCACAAGCGTTGCGATCCCCAGCGCAACCATGCCAAGCTCTACAAGGTGCGTCCCTTCCAGGAAGTTACCCAGGGCCGCAGTGGCTTTGGTCATCAACCGAACGAAACGATTTAGTATCGGGAGCACTGCCAAGGCGATCCGGCTTCGGATACCTTGAAGGGCAGTGTCTAGCCGTAGCTGTTCGTCCGTAAGCTCTACAGACGCTGCGATGGTTTCTTTAGAGAGCCCACCCCCCAACGCTTCAAACTCCTCACGGGCCAGCGCAATACCTTTGGCACCCTGTGAGAAGAGCGGTAGCAACTTCTTGCCGGTGCGCCCCATCAACGTCAGAGCCAGTGCAACCTTTTCGGATTCGTTATCTAGCTCAAAAAGCCCTACCCCTACATCCTGCAGAAGCGCATCCCCGCTCTTCAGTTCACCGTTTGAATCCTTGACGGATACACCTAGCTTTTGGAACGCTTCGGCCATGGCAGCCGTACCACGGTTAGCCTCGAAAGCATTCTTCTGCAGGATACCCAGGGACTGTGTAAACGCAGTGCCTTCAACGCCTGCAAGCCCTGCTGCGAATCTCCAGGACTGCAGAGCTTCGATGGATACCCCAAGCTGCACCGATGTTTTGTCTAGCTCATCACCGGCAGCCCGGACCCCATCGATCATGCGCGCGATGCCACGGGCTACGAAGATCCCCGTAGCTACAGTCGCAAACGTCTTCAGCTTTTCGGTAAACTTGGAAACCTTTTTATCGGCGTCCTTGACTTCCTTGTCATCTACCTTGATGCCGAAAACGGCTAGTAACTCGCGCAGCGGCATCGCTTACTATCTCCGTTTCCTGGGGGTGGGCTGTGCCTTTGCTTGTGCATCTTCAAGAGCATCTAGCAGCGCGTGAGCGTCTGCCAGATCGTCAAGGCTCCAAAGGTTTTCAATCTCGTGCAGGCTTGCGTTGTACTTTTCTGAAACTGCGATCCTGTGGATACTCCAGTCTAACTCGCTGGGGAGCTTGACTGTAACGGCTCCGGGGTTACTGCTTCGCCTGCGCGCTTGATCGCGTTTGTTAGTCCCCCGGACCCTGCGAAAAAACTAGAAAAATTCACCTCCAATGCGAAAGCGATCAGCTTGAACATCTGATCCAATTTTCCTGCGAAAAGAATATCTGAAGTTTCCAAGGAAAGCACAGGCCACTTGCCATCCACGTGATAGATGATCCGTTCACCTTCCAACAGTGTACTAACCACGTATTCAAAATCATCTTCAAATACATTGTTTGCGAGCAACGCAAGACCTTCACTGATTTTCTCCAGGTTGAGATCATTCAGACCAGCCTTGCCGTCTTTACCTTTGAGTGATTCAAGCACCTTGCCCAATGACGGGCCAGCTACCTTGAAGAGCCGCACCAAGAGCTTGCGCGCTTTTGATGCTGGCAACTGTGACACCTTGAAGGTGTGATTCCCTATCACCGTTTCTTTTGTTTCAATGCCCATGGTTGATCCTTCTCTTCAGTGGGTTTTTCAACTGCGACGGTTATCAAGTCCCGCCGGTAAAGTCGCGTAGCTTTGCAACACGGAAAGTCCATTCCCTTGACGTTGCTTCACGATCAAACGTGGCATCAGGGGATTTGCTGATCCACAACTCATCCGCTTCATACAGAGACGTGCCCTGCCTGTCCCTGATAAAGAGAGCCCCAACCCCTGCCCCGTTGGGGGCTGCACGATCTACCAGTGACAGCGCTGCAAGTACAGCGTTGCTGTCCGCAGTCTGCATCAGAACCACAGTGATCGTTGCCCGTTCGTCTTTGGTTTTTGACCGGGTGACTGATCCATCGGTGCCGACAACATCGGTGAAATCGTCCGTTTCTTTCTCGACACGCAGAAACTCACCATCTGCGTAACCCGAAGTGATCGGAATTCCAACCACGTTCAGGGTCACCTGATCAGCATCATAAATCTTGAATGACATTTCGTTGCTCCTGTTGGTTTAGATGGTGAGTACGCCGTCTATTTTGAGGGCATGAATTGCGCCGGCCAATTGTGAATCAAACTTCACATCTGGTAACAGTCGATTGACCCGATCCGTTGTCGAGATATCTGCAACCAGCGGTGCGGTGACAACGGTGGTACCTGGCACGATTGCATCAGGCTCATTACGCCGAATCGTTGCGCCGATCTCACCCTTGAAAAGATCCACACTGGGATCAGTGAAGGGAACCTTTGGTAAATTCACCAACAGCGCAAACACATTTTCTTGTAGCCGCGCACGCAAGAAGGAAATGAAACGAACGATGTCAATAAATTCACCTGCAGAAACCTTGCCATCAAAGGTGATATTAACACCGGCCACGGTGTTGTAGTGGTTGCCGTTCTTTCCCTCAACAGCGGCCTGCTGTGCGCTGCTCAGAGTGTCCACGGTCACGCTAGCAAGTTGCTTGAATGCCCACGTAGACGTTCCAGGATCTGCAGGGAACCGATCCCCCATCCATGCGGCAGCCGCGTAAGACAGCACCGATCCACTCCAGATGGGAAAGGTGCGCGCATGACCTGCAGCCTTCAGATCACTGAAGAGATCATCCACCACAACAGCATCAAGGATCTCCGTGTCGTAGGAGTTGCAACCAAACATGACTTCTAACGGCTCTGCAAATACAGCCGCAGCCAAGCACTCTGCTTCTGAATTTGAATCCAGAAGAAGCCCAAACCAGTCCGCATCTTCTGCACGAATCGCAGCCAGATCTGCAGCCAAGCCAGGATCAACAGTGGTATCTTTGATGTCCATTTCTTTGTTGACAACCACGTTAAACAGATCCCCGGCTACATCTGCAAGCAGATCGAAATCTGTAACGTTGTCAGTAGGTGTCATGTCCAGACCGCCCGAGAGTGCGCCGATAGCTGTGATCAACCCATCAATGATGAGTGCAACTGTGTCAGCCGTAACAACCTTATAGGTTGCCGTCTCCGTGGTGCCGTCCATGCGCGTGAAAGCCATGGTGTAGTCAAGCCCTACGGTGATATCTGTGGGAATAAAGTTGAGCTTCTGTATTGGGGCACTTGCCCTGCGACCAATCTTGATCGATGTCACCTTGGGGTTTTGCGAAAAGACTTTGTTTGCAAGACGCACAAGCGGATCGGTGGCTAGAAAACCATCAGTAACCATTTCAGCACCGCTGGCATACGCCCGCACCCGGTTTGCAAACACGGTGTGAAACCCTGCAGCAAGTGGAGTGCCGAAGCCTGCCCGACTGGGCGACGTGCTCTGCGCCGTGATGTTGATCTGCACAATTGTATCAAGAGACATGGTTTCTACCTTTCACGGAAGAGTGATTGTTTCGTCTATCTGAACTGAAGCGGGCGATCCATCTGCGTGTGTGAAGTTCGACTTGAGGGCAAGCGATCCGATGGTGTCGGTAGACTCATCAGGTATACACACTGCAATCCCGAAACGCACATCAAGCACTGCCCTAGATACAATGTGATCGTCTTGATCAAAGGGTGCATCCAAGATCGGTAACGTTTCAATTATCGCTAGCCCTGCACCACACAACAGATTGCGCACCCCGCGCAAACGCATAGCTGTGCGGCCTTTCTCTGCGTAGAATTTTGCTGACTCGTTGGCTTTGTGCGAGTAGCTGTCAACGGTACAGGACACGTTGACCACGCGCAGCCCGTTGACCGTCACATCACAGAGCAACGGATCTTCATCGTTGGGGCCCTCTAGCCGCTCCTCGTCATGCCCGGTACGCCGGATCGCAGGGAAATTCAAACGACAGACTGCGCCGGCTACATCATCAACAAACGGCTGCTCTTCGTTTTCTACAACCGTCTGGATCCCTACTTCTTCCCACCACGACTTGAGAGCGGTTTCAACTTTTTCAAAATCGATCATGCTTTCAACTTCCCGCGCTCAACCGCCCACGCGATCGACTGCACAAGCTGACCCGTGTCGATCAATGTCTTGCTGCTGCCTTTGCGCTGAATCGTTTTAGGTGACAACGCGGGACTGATTCCACCTTGAATACGCTTCTGGATCGCACCTTGCAAGAATACCCCCATCACACTCAACCCCTGCACCTCTGTAGTCTTGCCTTGCAAAACTTTACGACCTAATTGTACTTGCAGTTTTCTGATCTTAGCTTCTTCTGCATCCACCGTAGCACGAATGAAAGAACGTGTGGGGATCCTGCTCGTGCCGAATTCTTGAAAGCCTGCGATCTCCACGTTGCTTTTCTGCGTGCCTGCGTGCGCCTCGCTTGCACTGTCACCGAAGATCCCCACCTTGACAAAGTGCTTGCCGGTGTTCTTTAGATTTCGCTTGAGCTTTTTCAAGCCGCGATCTCTATCTTTTACCTTGACGGTGAGCATCTAGATCACTCGAAAACCTGAAGAAACCTGCAACATCAGATCGTCCCGATGCTGCTCGTAAGTAGTAGACCCATCCTTTGAAACCAGCTTCGCCTGCCGGCCAAATGGCGAGAGAGCAAGAAGGTGTGCGGCTGTGTACTTCACACCTAGATCTGTCTTGCCCTCCCACACTTTCGCATCCACCTGCAACACAGCTTCAGCTAGCTTCGCTTTGATTACATCAACGCTTGCAGACCGAAACTCCGGAAAGGATTCGATGAAGGTTTCTACGGTTACAGCCATCCCGTTCTAGTCCTACACAGAGAAGGGGGTTGTGCCCTTTTCGCTGTCACCTGCCGATGTGCCTTCGCTGTCACCTGCAGGATCTGCACCCGTCTCTGCTGTTGTAGCCGGTGTGGGTGTTGCTTCCTTGGCAAGCTCTGTAGCGCGTTTCTCCACAGCATCATGCACACCCTTGCGGGTGTCTGCTTTGTGCCACTGATCAAGCTGCTGCAGATCAGCGCATGACTCGATCAAGGAAACCGCATTCTTGACGTTCATCCCTATCAGGGTTTCCTTCACGTCCGGTGCGATCAAGGGCTCACCTTCTTCAACGATTTCCAGAAAGCCCCCTTTTTCAGAATCAAAAAAGGGTTCAATCCCTGGCTTTTTCACAAGGGCTTCCATGTACTCTTCTGACACTTTGTTGATACCTGGCTTGAGGGGCACAGGCCCCCCAACGCCTTTGATCGCAGGCAGCGTCACGAGTGACAACCTGGAATTATTGACTTTGACTGTTTCCATAGTAGCTGATCCTTCCTTCTCTTTACGGGTTCTAGGATTACGCGCCAACCGCTACAGAGCGATATCAGCGTAGGTCAGTGCAAGTGGGTAATGCACTTCGACACACGACACGCGTGCGTGACAGGGCACAACAAAAGACAGGCTCTTTGCCTGCGGCGGAAACTGCTCAAACTCCATGGGGATGTTGAACTGCAGAACAGTCGGATCCCTGAAGTAGGTAACAGAGCGATGGATGTTGGCAGCACCTGCGGTGTTGAGCTTTGTCCACTGGTCAATGTTCCGGATGTACGGGTTATTTTCCAGGAACGCTTTCAGGATCGTCATGCGATTGTCAACCGCGATGTGCTCCTGTGCGATGTGGTTGTAGCTCACCGTATCCAAAAGCATGGTGTCATTGTTGAAAGCTTCCAACGTTGCGATGGTAGCCGCTGATGCCATGGCATTCAGATTCTCGATGATCTGATCTGGTGTCAGCGTAGGCCATGCACCCAGGTTGGGTAGAATGGTGATCGGGATGTTGGGGTTATTCAACAAACCCAACAGCCCCGTGTTTGGCTCACCGAAAGCCCCAATGTCATCAATCTTGCGCTCGATTGCCATCCGGCAAGCACGCGCACGACGTTGATCAAGGTTGCTGTTGGCCAGCGCAGCCCGGCGCAGATCCTGAATGCTCCATTGATACGCAGAGCCCAGCGACTTGACGGGGCAGGTGAATTCCTTGACCGCGACATCAACCAACGGCAGATCATCAGCGTAGTTCGCAATGACTTTCGCCATTTCAAACTGATCCCACTGACGATAAGTGATGGATTCGGCACCCGGATCGGCAGAGCTATCCACGGGGATAAACATCTTTGCTTTGTTCGGGCCGTGTTGCACATCGTAGGTTTGCGCCTTGACGTGCTCCAACTGCTTCAACAGATGCGCGGTTTCGTTTGCGTCGAGACGAATGCCGCACTGTTGGGCAACCAACTGGATGTATTGTTCTTCGTTCATGTTGTGTGTTTACCTTTTCAGTTTGTTGCGACTTAGACAGTCGGGAAGAATTCAAGCACGCACAACTCACCGGCTCCGGCAAGCGTCATGAAGCGGGCACCCGGCAGGGCCACAGCCGAAGCTGTATCCACGTCGGTACGGAAAGCTCCCAGATCCGGGAACGTGTCTGCAGCAAACCGAACAAAAGCAGGCGTGCCTATCGCCGTCACAGCATCTTCAACAATGACGTGAATGCGGCCCCTGCGCAGGATCGACACGGCATCATTGATCGCGTACTGATTCACACCCAGGGTTGGCCCTTCCTGATGCGAAACATCCGCAACAGCAATGCCCATACCGTGACCGTCTGTGATCTCTCCGGTGGTGGATGGTAGTACCACCGAGACCGGGCTATCTTGTCCGTCGTCTGCAGTAACAAAACGACCAAACGGAATCACCTCTATGGCAAGGCCGCTGATCCTTTCCTTCACTGCGCTGTTGTCAGCCTCCATCCCCTCAATGGCTTCAGCCGGATCTTGTGTGTGTGTGAGTTGGCTCATCTTTCATTTCTCCGTCTATGGTGTTGACAATCGGGGATGTACCCGAAACGTTACTTCCTGAGTTGCAATATTTCCGGGGGGTAGGTTCACAATCCCCTGAACTTTCCAGAACCCTGGTACATCCAAGAAGGTTGCATCAGGGGTACGAAATTCCATCAGGCCATCTAACCCATCACCGGTCTGACCTGGCAGCGGAGGCGCAACAGTTGCGAAGGTTGCATCAACTTCAACGGGTGCATTTGGTGTGCCGTCTACGTTGTCTGGTTTGGTGAAACGCATCTTGAGATCATCAACCACAGCCGCACTGAGATCTGAAACTGGGGGTGTCTTCCGCACCAGAGGATCAAAGAAATTTTCTGATACATCATGCACGCGTAACAGGATGGCTAGATCAGTATCCCCCTCATGAATACGACGGGTTACCACCAAAGGCTTACCCTGATCAAGCGCTTTCTGAAAAACAGTTGTCACAGCTTGCCTACATCCTGCACGAAAACTTTTTGTAATCCTACATCAAACACGACTGCCTGCCCAAACTCTACAGCAACCCGGGTCAAAACCCCTGCAAGTGTAGTGGTTCCGCCCGAGGTTCCTTCGACAGAAGCTACCATCTGCCCCCGGCCAATTATGATACCTGCTGCAATGGTGCTGCCGGCAGCATCCCCCACTGACTGCCCTACACCTACAAGTACACCGGCCGCGATCGTACTGCCGACAGCAGAGCCGACAAGCTGAACGCGACCGATCAAAGCACCGGCTGCAACCGTGTTGCCGGCTGCATCTGCCACCATGAAACCACGGCCGATCAACACACCGGCTGCAACGGTGCTGCCTGCAGCATCACCAACGATTGCTGGATCCACTGCTTTTTTATACGTTACGTATCCAATCATCGTTGGATTCGACGTAAAGGTCCGGCTTACTCCTACTGTACCAATCGCCGTGAGTAACTGGCTCGCGCCCTCGATTCGTTTGAACGTCGTTGCGATGCCTCCACCTGTCAATTCGGTCATGTCCGATGTGGGCGTTGCCGTCCCCTGTCGGACCCACGCAGAGGTTTGATCCGTCGGTGTCCGCAAACACTCTATGGCGATCTTGAATTCGTCCGCCTGGGCAATGCTTCCACCTGATGCGCCGGTAGCTGCCGGACTGGTTGTGACTCTGCCACTGCTGTCTGAAAGATCTTTGGGCGTAGCTGCAAAAGCCCCTCTGACCAGAATGAATAAGAGCATGTGCTCGTTGTCAACGCCGTTGCCGCTACAAGTGACTGTGTCGTCGCCAGCGCCCGTGACAAGTTGGGAGTAAATCGCCCCTTCGTCGTCCTCAGTTGCATTCGTTAATAGTTGGTCCTCGGTGAAGCCAGCGGTATCAACGTTGGAAGTCGGGGCGCCTGTGAAGTGCAACGCGATATTCAGATCGTCGGCTGCTGGAGTAGCCGAAGCGTAGGTTGCAGTGACGATCAGGCCGCTGATTACGGCGGCCTCTACAACCTCGGCAATGTCTCCGAAAGCCATTATAGATCCCGCAACCAGTTGGAAGGCCTTGGGCCTCTCGCTTTGGCGTTCAATGCGATCACTGCCACAATCGCGGGCTGTTCATCCAGAGGGATCTTTGTCCCATCGGCCAAGATCATCGGGCCGTTTAGTTCATGGATTATTTGGGTTGTATATACCCGTTCGTATGTCCCTGGATCATCGGCAGGCACGCCGCCATGTTCGATCGGCAAGGACTTCACAAAGGCTTGATGTTTCGGAGTCCGGCTCACGCTGATTACGACAGATCTCCGTAGCCAGACCTTGGCGGCACCGTCCCAGGCAGGAGTGATGACCCAGCCATCCACTGCGAGCCTGTCCAGCACCGGCTGCATGGCTGCTTTGGATGCTGTGTAATCCGGGGGGCTAGTAACGAGCCCTAACACTTCGCCGTGTAGGCGCGTGTTCAAAAGGTCTTTTGCGGCTCTTGGGATGGACACTTTTTCCCAAATGGTGTGGGGTGCTGTGACCGGGAAAGAGAATGAACCCCCTCCCGGCCACAAAGCATCCTCTTTGGTTTAATCCTCTGTCAGCGTCAACGCGCCGATCGCGAATTCGGGCTGAATGCCTACGCTCACGGGTAACCCACCCGGGGGTGATGTGAGCAAACCGCTGTAAAGCAGCTTGTCTGAAAAACCGGTCCCCACACCGAAGTGGGTCTCAGTTTCTGATCCGGCGGTTGCCACGGGAAAAGTGATCGCAGCTTTGTTGCTGCCAACACCTAACGCCACATCCCAGTCATTCGCACCACCTGCCCTGACAATCGTCTGCCGCGCATACGAAGTGTATGCAGCTTCGCTGGTACTCTGATCACCTGCCTCACCTGGATCTGCAGTATGCAGTGAGATCTCCAGACTGCCGGCGGTTGCTGCCGCCGGCAATCCTGGTGCATCGCCAATGTTGGCAATAGCCGCATTCTGCAGAATGTGGGCTAGGGACTCGTTTTCATGTTCGTTGGTTTTTGACATAACGGATCACCCAATCCGTTACGCTTTCGCAACGGGTGCGTCTTTGGAAGCTGCCAGAGGCTGCTGCCAAGCATTCGCGCTGCGCTCCGAATCCTTGCGCTGCGCTGATGCAGCGTCCGTCTTCTCTTCGGTGGCACCACCGGTACCGCCATCTGCGCGAGCGGCTGCAAGGGCCTGTGCCGCTGCACCCTTGCCGGCTGTGGTAGCGGCCTTTGCATCGATCATGTCGAAGCGGGCATTAATGTAGTCAACGGTTTTGCCTTCTGATTCAAACTTGGAATCAGTGTGCTTGATCGCGGCGATCTTGATCGTCTGATCGTCCCCGTCCAACTTGGCATCCTTGCCCAGCACAGTACGTGCCTTGTCAAGAAGTGCGCTGCGGTCCTGCACCATCTTTGAAATGGCTTCAGGGTTTGACGCCGCATCGGCGCGAGCCTTTTCGGTGTCCCGCTCTTTGGTGAGATCCGCGATCTTGGCTTCGGCTGCATCTGCGCGGGCCG
>SDBV01004910.1_pt1 | contig 19011 bp, 15 predicted proteins | sample 2277081 | NCBI WGS metagenome assembly SDBV01 (sample SAMN10402039, study PRJNA504765) | marine sediment metagenome | isolation source: marine sediment core GS10_PC15, 223 cmbsf | place: Arctic Ocean: Southern Knipovich Ridge | collected 2010
GGCTATTAGCCGGTGAGAACACAGGCTGATAGCCTGTGCCACAAGTTGCGGGAGAGGCCCCAAGGCGGACGGGCCGTGGCCCGCGGCCAGTTCCCGCTCCGTCAAGTACATGGATGAGACCCAGATGATTGTGCAACCCCCCCTGCCGCCGGAGTACATCGAGCGATCGGACCAGGAACTTCAGCAGCGGATCCGTGCGGCCCGGGAGCGGCTCGGGACCCGCCTGGTCATCCTCGGACACCATTACCAACAGGACGACGTCATCGCCTGGGCGGATTTCACCGGCGACAGCCTCAAGCTGTCCCAGATCGCCGCGCGACAAGAGGACGCGGATTACATTGTGTTCTGCGGCGTGCACTTCATGGCCGAGTCCGCCGACATCCTGACGAGCCGGCGGCAACAGGTGATTCTGCCCGATCTGTCCGCCGGATGCAGCATGGCGGACATGGCGCATATTGATCAGCTTGAAGCAGCCTGGCCGCTACTGACGGAGCACGCCGGCGCGCCGCTCACGCCAATCACGTACGTGAACTCGACCGCCGCGATCAAGGGCTTCGTCGGGCGTCACGACGGGGCCTGTTGCACGAGCTCGAACGCGAAGCTGGTGCTCGAGTGGGCCCTCCGCGGCGCGACGCCCGACGACGCGTCCGACGCCGGCCACAAGGTTCTGTTTCTGCCCGATCAGCACCTGGGGCGGAATACGGGGTATGCCATGGGCTGGCCGCTGGAAAGTATGGTCGTCTACGACGCGAATCAGCCGTATGGCGGCCTGCTGGCGGAGCAGATTCGCGCGGCGCGTTTCCTGCTGTGGAATGGGCATTGTTCGGTGCACCAGCTATTCACGGTTGAACAAGTGGAAACCCTGCGAGCCGCCGAGGAGCCCTGGAACATCATCGTTCATCCCGAGTGCAAATGGGAAGTCTGCCAACTGGCGGACGACGTCGGCAGCACGGAGTACGTCATTCGCACGGTCACGGCAGCGCCGCCGGGCTCGTACTGGGCGGTCGGCACGGAGCTGCACCTGGTCAATCGGCTGGCAAACACGCTGAGCGACAAGCACGTTCGCTCGCTGGCCGGCATCCAGTGTCTGTGCAGCACGATGTACCGCATCGACCTCAAGCATCTGTGCTGGGTACTCGAGCACCTCGTGGCCGGGAAAGTCGTCAATCAGGTCACCGTTGACGAAGAGACGCAGCGCTGGGCCCGGGTCGCGCTGGACCGCATGCTGGAGCTGTGCAGTCCGCAACCCGTGTCGGCGAAGTAGCCCCCCGACCCGCGCAGGACCTACGCTCGGCGTTCCGCGGCCGAGACGTCGCGCGGGGGGCGAGAGCGGGCGGTCAATGCCCGCAGGATGAGGGGTGGCATCTCCTCCGGGGCGACGCTGTGCATCACGGCGCCGAGGTCAGCCGCGACTTTGGGCATGCCATACACGACGCAAGACGCCTGGTTCTGGGCGATGGTGACCGCGCCGGCGTGACGCAGCCGCAGGAGCCCTTGCGCCCCGTCGGCCCCCATGCCGGTCAGCAGAATGCCCACGGAATTGCGCCCGAGCGTGTCCGCGGCGGAATCAAACAGCACGTCCACGCTCGGGCAGTGTCGGTTCACCAGCCGCTGGTCCGTGTAACGCACGCGCCAGGGGCCGGTCACCCCCTGCACGACGAGGTGTGTATCACCGCGAGCGAGGACGGCGTGCCCCGGACGTAGCACATCGCCATCGCCGGCCTCGGCCACCGCCACGGCGCTGCGGCTGTTGAGGCGCTCGGCAAAAGACCGCGTGAAGCCCGTCGGCATGTGCTGGACGATGACGATCGGTGGCGAATCGGCCGGCATGTGCTCCAGCAGGTCGGCGAGGGCCTTAGTGCCGCCGGTGGATGCCCCGACGGCCACGACGTGGCGGTTCGGGTCCAGCCCGGCGGCGCGAAACGACGTCGCCTGCCCGGCCAGGCTCGAGGCCCGCGGAATGGAGGGCACCTCGCTGGCAGCGACACGAATCCTGCCCGCCAGGTCGCGGGCGAACGGTTTGAGCGCCGCCGGGCGAGTGTTTACCGGTTTGCGAAGGGCTTCGCGCGCCCCATCCCGCAGTGCCCGCGCCACGGACGCCTGGTCCCCGCACGTGGTGACGATGAGCGGCACGGGATAGTGCACCCGCAGCTTATAAAGCAAATCGAACGGATCGTGGGCGCGGAGTCCGAGGTCCAGGACGACAACTTCAGGGTGGATTCGAATAAGCTGATCGCGTAAACGAATTGGATCCGGGCTGCCCGCGAGCGCGTGCAGGTCGTCCTGGCGCTCCAGCTCCGCCGCCAGCAGTTTCGCGTAGACCGGCGAATCGTCGATAATCAAGACCCGGATGGGGCCGCTCCGAATCATGACCGCCGGCCCCCCTGCAACACCTCGGAGTTGCTGCGCAGTCGATCCACCAACAGCTCGCCCGTGGCCGTGTTGAAGAGAATTTTCCGTCCGTGGGCCCCGCCGGTTTCCTGGCGCACCACGCGAATGCCATGCTCCCGCAGGATGGCGAGGGCCATGGCGGTGTTCTCATCGCCGATGGCATTGGCGGAAATGGTGTCGACCGGGCGTCCGCCGCCGATTACCGACGCCACGAGGCGCGCCGCCGGGGCGCCGAGGCTGCAAAGTCGCTCGATCAACTGGATAGTGGCAACCGAGCCGTAGCGCGGACTGGGTGTATCGCTGCGTTGCGGACGAGCCAGCAGGAAATGGTTCATGCCGCCGGCCCGCAGCACAGGGTCCCAGAGGCACACGGCGACGCAACTGCCGAGAATCGTGCGAACGGTCGCCGGCTGCGTTTGCACGGTGACGTCTCCGGGCAGCAGGAAGATGTCCGCCCGTTGACGGCGAAGACTCATGACCCGGTCCGCTGGTAGATGGTCGGTTGCGTGTAGCTCAGGGAATGCTGGATGCTGTTCAGGCTCTCCGAATGGCCGATGAGCAGGTAGCCGCCCGGCCGCAGGTGGGCCGCGAACCTGGCCACCAGGCGTTCCTGCGTGGGCCGATCGAAGTAGATCATCACGTTGCGGCAGAAGATGTAGTCGAATCCGTGGCGGAAGGGAAACCGCTCGCTCATCAGGTTAAAGCGCGCGAAGGCGATTTGCGCGCGCAGCGCCGGCGTGACTTGCACAAGCCTGCGGTCCTGGCCAGGGACGCGGACGAAGTAGCGCTGCCGCAAGTTCGCGGGCACGGTTCCCAGCCGGTGCGATTCGTAGATTCCCGCGCGCGCGCGATCGAGGACCTCCGTCGAGATGTCGGTGGCCAGGATCTTCCAGCCCACGTCTCGGCGCGCGTACAAGACGTCATCGACCGTCATCGCGATCGAATAGGGCTCGTCGCCCGTTGAGCAGCCGGCACTCCAGATGCGCACGCCGCTGTTCGCGGCCCGCCACTTGTGGTCTTCGAGTTGGGCTCGCAGGGTTTGGGCCAGGAACTCGAAGTGCTGCTTTTCGCGGAACAAGTGGGTGGTATTGGTCGAGATCGCGTCGATCAACGCGCACAGCTCGTTGCCGGACTTGTCTTTGGCCACGTAATCGTAGTAGGCCCGATAAGACTTGAAGTTGCCTTTTCGCAGGCGTTTTCCCAACCGAGCCCGTACGAGCTGCTGCTTCTGGTCGCCCAGGTTGATACCGCTTTTTTCGTAGATCAGGCGCCGGAAGAGCTCGTACTCTTCCGCCGTCAGGTCATGCGCCATATCCGGCATCAAGGGGGTGCCGGCCAGGCCGCTCGCCGCGCTGCCCATGGTTAGCTTTCTCGGCACCAGGTGAACAGCAGCGGCTCGCCGTCGATGCAGAGCTGGCCCGCCGTGGGCGACTCCGGATCCAGGTCGGCCGGGGCTTCGGTGCACTCACAAACGGTGGGAATGGAAAGGGTGTAGACGTCGGCCGTGCCGTGCCAGAGCGTTACGAGCTGCCCGCAGAGCACATTCATGAATTCCTTGACGGCATCCTCGGCGCCGATCTGGGCCTCGGCCGCGTTCGGCTCGATGCCGAGCAGGTTGGCCGCCAACTGGGCGGCGAAGGCCCGCGTGCACCAGCAACGCAGGGTGCCCTGCGCGGACCCTTTATAGCCGATCTCACCCTGCATCCAGATGGTCCCGGCCGGCAGCTCATTCCGGCCGTCGTCGCTGACCATAAAGGCCAGGTCGCCCAGGACATCCATCACGACCGTGGTCAGGTCAGGCGTGTCGGTCGTCAACGGTGGCTTCGTCGGTTCCATCTTTCCTTCCATTCTCGGGAGCCGGATCGTCCCGCGGGGGCAGGTCGAGATCGACCTCGGTGCTCATCAGGGTGAAGATCGAGCCCGTCCGCTGGTTGACCACGGCTACTTCGGTAACGTCATTGACTTTCCGCAATTCGATTCTCACCGGCCCGTGCACGAGCTTCTGCAAGCGCACCTCCCGGGTCCCGAAGACCAGGTGCGTGCCGGGGTGCACGGCCTCATGCACCGCCACGCCGGCCGGTTTCTCCGGAGTGCCTTCGGTCAGCAGACGGTCGCACTCCTGTAGGAGCTGCTCCAGTTGGAGCTCAATCTCATCGGCCTTGCACATCAGTTCGGTCAATTGCTCGCGTTGGGGCGGCAGGAGTCGCTTGATGTTCACCGAGAGCGGCGCGATGGTCTTCCGAATCTGCTCGGTGGACTTGCTGAGCTTCTCGATTTCGCGTTGTTTGTGACGGATGCGCCGCAGGGTATTCACTTCGATCCCGACCGCCACGTGCGTGGGCACACACGCCTCGCTGCCGATGACGCGGACCGCGACACCCTCGCGGGCGTATGTCTCGCCACCGATGACCGTCGCGTTCTCCCCCACCAGCCGTCCCCAGGCCCAGACGCGGCTGTTGAGGATCTCCTTGTGGAAGAAGATGGTTCCACCGGCCCTCACGACGGCCTCATTCAGCAACTTGACCGTCAGGTTGCCGCCGACTGTCACGCGTCCGGTCTGCTCCTGTCCAAAGATGCCGCCGCGCACCAGGGTGTCCTCCTCGGCGCGCACGTCCGCGGCTTCGATCACCTGGTCCACGGTCAGGGACTTGGTCGTGTGGACGCTGAAATTGGCCCGGACGGTGCCATGCACGACCGTGTCCACGCAGGCGTCGACGCTGCCACTGCTGAAATCCACGTCCTTGCGGAGCTCGAGGACCTCACAAATCTTCAGCTTGAACGGTTCTTCGAGGACCCGGCCGGCGACCTTGGCGACGACCTGGTCGGAACCGTCTTCCGCCATCTGGAGGCCAAAACCCAGTTCGACGGCGGAACCCTTGCGTTTGCGAGGCCAGCGTTCCATGCCGCAGACATCCACCGTGGCCAAGCCGTTCTTGGGTGATTCTAAACGACCGATAACCGTCCCGGCGTCGACCGTCACAATCTCGTTCTGGGCGAAATAGTCGATGGTTTCGTCTTCTTCCGGAGCCGCAAACGCCGCCGCGAATTCCGGGGCCCATTCGAATTTTCCGTCCACGGCGTCGACCGGGAGTTGCTTACATTCGGCCACGAGGAACTTCTGCACGGGCTCGGGGGCTTGCTCACCTTCCGCGGTCACGTTTGCGCAGGCCTCAACGAGGGCCCGCACCTTCTCTTTTGCGGCATCGTCCACGGTCAGCGCGCTCTTCAGCAACAGTTCGCAGACCTCCTCCTCGGTGGGCGGCACACAACCCGGGGCTCCGATGCCCTCGACCTGAACCCAGGCCTTGTACCGGTCCTCAGCAACTGAGACTTCAAGTTTGCAGGATGTGCCGCTGCTCTCATCAGACACGGCCAGCTCCCGAACAAAGGCACGGCGATGACTACCGGGCGTCTCGCAAGCATTGCCCTACAGCATCACTATCGACCGAAACCCGCAGCCAGTTGCTTAGGGGCGCCACATCTTGGGGCAACCGAGCCCGGAAGCGCTTTCGGTCCGGCTCGCAGCCGGCCATGAGGGCCGCGACGTGAGACCTGCCGGCGGCGGTTGCTCCGATAAGTTGACGCTCGGCGTCGCGCGTAAACCGCATGGTCGCCCCCTTCCCAAGCCCCGGTATATCGAGCCGCGACCTACTCAGCCGCGGCATTCATGCCGCGCGGGATGAATCCCGCGGCTCCGGAGCCCCCCGGATTGAGCGTCAACGAGCAGCTACCCGATCCCCGCGTCCAGCAAGTCCATCAGGCGCAGCAGGCCAGCCGGCTTGCCCTCAGGGTCCGTGACCACCAGGCTTGTGATCTGGGCTTTGCGCATGATGCCGAGGCACTCCACGGCGAGATGGTCGCCGTGAATGGCCGAGATGGGCACGGGGGGCGAGACCGCGGGACGGCGGCTCTTGGCGTAGGCCGTGCGGGCGTCGAGATGGCGCGGGTCTGGCACGCGCTCCAGAACGCGGCGCAGGTCGCCGTCCGTGAACGTGCCGACCAGACGTCCGTCGCGCTCGACAATGACCGCCAGGCCCAGTCTTTTTTCGGTCATCTCGACGATCAAGTCGTTGAATGAACTGTCCGCCGGCACGAAGGGCAGGTCTTCGCCGGCGTGCATGAGGTCGGCGGCGCGCAGCAGCAAGCGCCGGCCGAGCGAGCCTTCGGGGTGGTACTGGGCGAAATCCTCGCGCCGAAAACCGCGGCGGTGCAGCAGGGCCATGGCGAGGGCATCGCCGGCGGCCAGCATCATGATGCAACTGGTGGTCGGGGCGAGCGCCAGTGGCCCGGCTTCCGGCACGTCGGGCAGCAGGAGCACGTGCTGACAGAACTCGGCCAGCCGCGATTCCGGATTCTGTGTAATCCCGATCACGGGGCCGCCCAGACGGCGGAAATGGGCCACGAAACGGAGCATCTCGTCGGTGTTTCCGCTGCGCGAGAGGGCAATCAGGCAGTGCCGGTCGGTCACGATCCCGAGGTCGCCGTGCAACGCCTCGACCGGGTGCATAAAGACCGCGGGCGTGCCGGTGCTGGTGAGCGAGGCGGCGATCTTCTGCGCGATATTGCCGCTTTTTCCCAAGCCGCTGACCACGATTTGCACGCTGGCCGGGCTGGGCGTGCCGTCGTCACCGGCGCGCAGGATCGTATCGAGGACCGCCTCGAAACCGTTCCCAAAGGTCGCGGTCATCTGGCGCAGGGCCTCGGCCTCGTCGGCGATGACCCGCCGGGCGATCTCCCGGGGCGTCAGTCTCGTCTCGCCAGCGCTGCTCACAGGGATTCCTTCAATTGCTGTTCGGCGACAGTTGGCGCCACCGCCGGACCTTCGTCCTGATCCAATGCTGCCAGCTTGGCCCGCAATGCCGCGCGCAGTACGGTTTGTCGGGCCGCCGGCTCGGCGCCATCCTGCTCATCCAACAGGCTCAGCGCCTGCTGCCATTGCCGCCGAGCCGCATCAGGGTCGCCCAGGCGATACTCCGTGTCGCCCAGGTGATCGTACAGGACCGGATCCTGACCGAAGCGCAGCCGTACGGCACGGGACAAATACACGCGCGCGGCGTCGAACTCCCCGAGTTTGTAGTATGCCCACCCGAGGCTGTCCAGGAACGCGGCATTGCTCGGCTCGGCGGCCACGGCACGCTTGATCATTTCGAGGGCCCGCTCAATGTGCTCGCCGCGATCCGCCCAGGTGTAGCCCAGATCGTTGTTGGGGGTGGGGTGGTAGGGTTGGACCCTGAGCCATTCCTCCAAAATCAGGCCCTGCTCTTCCTCGCGGCCGGCGAATTGCAGCACGTAGCGCTTGAGCAACAGGACCTCCAACCGCGCAAGCGGGTCGCCGACGGGAACTTCGTCCAGCCACGCGTCACACATTCTCAACGCATACTCGAACTCGCCGGCATCTTCCAAAAGGCCCAGGAGTACGCCCCGCAGGTCCTGCCGCGCATCCCGGCCATCGCGCACGTACCCGTGATTGAGCCAGGAGAGGAGCTCGTTGACGCCTTCGTCACGTCGGCCGGCCAAGGCGTAGCACCTGGCCCGCCAGGTCAGGACCCGCACCAGATCGTCCCGCGTCATCCTGGTCAGGTCGAACGTGCTGATGACCTTCCACGCGTCGTCGGCCTCTTCCGCGCCGAGTAGCAACTCGACCAGCCATTCCTGCAGCTTCTTTTTATTCGGCTCCTCCGCCAGCCATTGCCGTGCGCGTTGCGCCGCCTGCGCAAACCGGTCGGTGGCCCGGCAGGCCCATACGTACGCTTCGCGGCGCTCATCGAGCTCGGTGAGCTGCGCCTTGAAGTCGCGCTTCAGGGCCTGGAGTTGGGCCTCCAGTTGCGCATCGTCCGGCGTTTCTCTGTAGCGCCCGGCCAGCTCCTCGACATCGTCGCGCAGCTCGTTAAAGGCCGCGTTAGCGGTCTCCAGCCGCTCGGTCGCCAGCTCGACGGCCTCGTCGCCGTGCCCGCCGTCCACCAGAACCCGGAGCTTCTCTTGCACCCACGCCGGCTGCCGCGGCTCGGCCTCGATCCACTGATCCACGAGCTCGCGGGCCGCATCGAATTCGGAGAAACTCAGAAACGTCTGGAGAAGTTGCATCCGGAAGGCCGCGCGCTGGCCGCGGGCCAGGTCCAGCGCCAGTGCACGCCGCAACGCCTCGCGCGCCGCTTCGATCTGGAAGTCCGCCAGGTAGGCGTCGATGAGCAGGGCCAACGCATTGAGGCGCCGCGGATAGCGGCTCGTCAGCTCCTCGAGCATCGCGATCGCATCCTCGTATTCCAACCGCCGCAGATGGACGCGCGCCAGAAGGTGTGCGGCGCGCTCATCCTCCGGTCCACACTGCTCCACGCGCCGCAGGACGTCGAGCGCCTCGTCGTACCGACGGTGGAGGTACAGCCCGGCCGCGAGTTTTAGACCGGTGCGCACGTCCCGCGGGAACTCCGCGAACTGGCGGGCCAATTCCGCCAGGTGTTCGTCCTGCATCGGGGCCGTGGCGAAGCGCAGGACGGTGCGGATGCGCCGCAGGGTGTCGTCCGGCGCGGGGGATGCTTCGGCCTCTGCGAGGCACACGCGAGCGATCTTGAGCTTACCTCCTTCGAGATAGCTGTCGACGAGCTCCTCGACCGCTCCGCCCAAGCCGCGGTCCATGGACCAGGCCTGCTGCAGATAGCGCTGCGCGGAGAGCAGGTTGCCGGTGCGGTGGTAGTGGCGGGCGAGGGCCAGAACATACTCAATCTCGTCGGGGCGGTGCTCCGCGGCGGCCTTGTAGGCCTGTTCCGCCTCCTCCAGCTCGTCCAGGCCGGTGTGAGCCTCCGCCTTGACCAGGTGGGCCGAGGCGGAATCCGGGGCAAACGCCAGCGCCTGTTCGGCGTGCGCCCGCGCTTCTTCCCAACGATACTCGGCGAGCAACATCTGTCCCCAGGCCACATGGGCCGGCGCGAAATCGGGACGATCCTCGAGCGCGCCGGCGAATAGACGTTCCGCCAGCTCCGAGGCTCGGGCCGCCGCGGCCGTCGCGCCCCACACGAGGTAATCCGCAAAGTCGCAGTCGCCGCGCGCGGTGCTCTCCGTCACCAAGCTCATGAAATCCGCGGTCGCCGCCAGGTTAGGCATCCAGGATGCCGGCCGCTCCGGCGGGATCTCGACTTCGTCCGAATTCTGACGCACGAACGCACCGAGGGCGTCGAGGGCACCGGACAGGTCGCCGGTCTCCTTGACAGCCCGGGCGTGGGCCCAGGCGATGTTGGCATCCGCGGGCCGCGCGCGGGCCAGCGCTCGCCAGAGGATGACGGACAGCCCGTGATCGCCGGTGTCGCCCAAAGCCCGCGCGAGGTGTAATGCCAGGTCGTCCCGGGCGACCTGCACTTGCTGCACGGCCTCAGCCTCATCGCGCGCGGGCCGATCCCCCGACCCAGCAGCGACCTGCTTGGCAAGCTCATCCACCCACGCTTCCAACCGGCCGGCGGCGCGGGCGGTGTCGATCGCCAGGATCACCGGCAGAACCGCGGCGTTAATACCGCCGTTCTCGGTCCCCACGGGCAGCATCAACCGCTGCCGACAGAACTCGAAGGCCTGCGCGGCGTGGCCCGCGTCCAACAATGTGCGCACATAGAGCCGCTGCAGATAAGGCTCCTCCGGGCGGGTATCGATGATCCATTGCGCCGCCGTCGCGAGTTCGTCCGGTCGACCCAGGCGTCGCAACAGCTCCAGGCGGCGTTCGATCGCCCCCTGCCGGTTATTCGCAAGAACGGCAGCCAGCTCATCGTCCTGCCGGTGGTCCGGGTACGACTCCCACAGAGCTCGATCGAAGTGCTCGAACGCCGTGGCGGCCGCGGCCAGATACCCCGCTTCGGCCAGGCACTCGCCCAGCTCGTACCACGCCACGGTGACGCGCGGGTCATCGACCGGGTCGCCGCCGCCCTGCTCTGGCGCAGCCTGCGTGGCGAGCGTCACGGTGCGAAAGTTGGCGATCGCCGCCTCCGGGTTGTCCTGGTCCCGGTGCAAGCGGCCGAGCAGCAGATGCACGCCCACGCGGCCGGGGTAACAGTGGGCCGTGTACTCCGCGGCCAGGCGGGCCTCGCCCAGATGTCCCCACGCCTGTTTGGCCTGCGCCATCAGGAGCAGGACTTCATAGTCGGCGGTGGGAACCAGCTTCAGGGCGGCGTCCAACTCGATGATCGCCCTGGTGTACTGTTTGTTTTCCAACAGCGCGCGCGCCGTTTCGTAATGTTGGCGTGCCTTGCGCCAGGCCGGGCTCTCCACCTGCGGCGCAGCGGCCGCGCCCACGGGATCCACGGGCACCGCGAGACCCTGGATCTCCACCAACGGAACGTCAGCCCGTTGCGGATCGAGCTCGTCTTGCTCCGCCGCGAAGGTAGGCGACGCGAGCGACACACCCATCCCACAGCCGATCAGCAAGACTATCCGCGGCACTCCGGCTCGCCACGTGGAGCGATGAGCACCGGAGTCTCGTAAGGACCGCAGCTTGATGGGACCGAAGTCACACTTCATGCCGAGCATCCAATCTGGCCGGCAGGTATGGGACAAAGACCCGGCACACAGAGCCGGCGGACCGCATGAATCGCCGCCAGCGCCGCCTTCCGCGCCGACCGCCGCGCGCCGCCTGACATCTTAACGGCCGGACGTCATCCTGCTACCACAACGCAGAAACAGAGGCGCCAGGTGTGTGGCCGCGCGCCTCCGCAACGGAGGCCGGCAGGCGCCGGCGGCGTCAAGCTGATTTCACGTCCCGGGGAGTCCGCTTCGTGCGGCCCTTGGTACGGGCGCTGGTCGTCGCCGGACTATTGCGCGTGCGGCCGCGCGATGCGGAAGTGGTCTGCGTTCGTTTCACGCCGCGCTTTGACTGCTTTGCGCGGCGGGTCTTGCGGGCCGCCGTGGCCCGCCCGGCCGCGGGGGCTTTTGATCTCTTGGCCCGCGTCCTGGACTTGTTGGCGGAGGCCTTGGGTCGTCTCGCAGCCTTCCGGGTCTTGGACTTGCGTTTTGCCGCCGCCGCCTTGGTTCTGGTGCCGCGCTTCGGCGACTTGCCGCGCGTGGCTTTGCGGCGGCGGGGGGCGCTCGTGGCGTCGGACGCGGGGGCGGCATCACGCGACTCACGCGACGGCCTTGACGGAGGGACCGTTTGGGCGGCCACGACTGCGGGCCGCGCGCCCGTATCGCCGCGCTCGTCAGCCGTCGATGCACCGCGCGAGACCATCTGCAACATGTTGCGCGAGGTGCGGTCGGGTGGCACGCTGACAATTCGCGACACCTCGCCGCGCCTGACCGCCGTCCCCATCTCGCTCCAGGCGCTTTTTCTGAAGAGGGCCACAAACTCGCGGGCGTCTTCCTCGGCGATTTGCCGTTCCAGGAACCGCTGGGCCTCGAGCAGTGGGCAACGTGGATCAACGATCTTCTGCTGCCTCGCCCAGGCCCACATGGCCTCGTCCAGCGGGATGGCGTGTTGCCCCAGCCCGAGCAGCCGAATGCGGGCCCGGGTGTAGGCCTCGAGTCCGTCGACGCACTCGAGGATCGCGATCACCTCCTTCTTCGGCAGCCCCGCGAGCCGATCCAAAGCGATCGCATGTTCCAGCGCGAAGATCCCGTTCAGCGCGCGGGAGATATCCTCGCACTTCAGCCGCACATCCGGAAAACCACCCAGAATCTCGACCAGCTCGAGCACCGGGATCACCCGCAACTCGTTGTAGTCGACGACCATGGTGCGCAAGCGATCCAGCCCCTCCGCGGCCTTCGCCTCCGGCGTGTCGCGCGACAGGACCCCGAGAATCAGTTGCGTGATCGGGTCGGTCACCGGTGGACGGCCGACCTTACCCAGCTTCGACCGGAGCGAGCTAAAGAGCAGCTTCAGTCGTTTGGCACATGCGGTCGCACCCCTCATCGCTCACGCGTCCTCCTGCCGAGAGTCGCGATCTGACGCGGCAGCGTCACCAGCGTCGCTTGCGGGTTCCGCGGCACCCGCGTCGTCCTCACACTCCCACGCCGGGCGCTGCCCCAGGTCACGCATCGCCCCGTCGATAACGTCCACGATCGCCGCGCTGCCTTGCACGGACTCGTCGAGCCGAAACACCAGCGCCGGGATCTTCCGCAATCGCAACTGGGGCGCCATGATGCGGCGTAACAGCCCGGCCGCGCTCTGCAAGCCACGCAGGCTCAGCGCCCGCCGGGTCGGCCGCGCCAGGACGCTGACAAAGACGCGCGCCACGGAAAAATCCTCGCTGACCTCGACGCGGGTGATGGAGGTGAGCGGCAGAATCCGCGGGTCGCTCAGCCGGTTCTGGATGGCGTCCGCCAGGATCAGGCGGATCAGGTTCCCAACTCGCTCTGTTCGTCTCGACACGTCGTTCTCAACTTCGGCCGGCGCGTCGTTGCCGGAGGGCGACGCGCCAACCGTCACAGCAGTTCAATGTCCCAGTCCAGGAGCGACGCATGCGGAAAGGCCCGGATCTCATCGACAATCTTCGCCAGGGTACTTTCCACGAAGCGCGCGTCATTGGCCACCATGGCCAAACCGAGCGTGGCCGCCTGACGGTGGTCCAGATCATCCACCTCGGCCACCGACACATTGTGGCGGGCGCCCAGGCGGTCCTTCAGGCTCTTGGTTACACGCCGCTTGTCCTTCAAGGACCGGGCCTCAAAAAGACCGATCCGGACCTCCAAGACGCCGACCACCATGCCAGCCATGACTACTTCCAAATCGCCGGTCGCTCACGGCGAGCCGGCCCGATGGCTGCGGCCCCGGGGTGCTCAGAGCTCCTGGGCCACCTCGACGACTTCGTACGCCTGGATGCTGTCGCCCGGCTTGACGTCGTCAAAGCCCTCGATCTTCAGGCCGCATTCGAATCCAGCGCGCACTTCCCGCGTGTCATCCTTGAAGCGTTTCAGCGAGGCGATGCCCTTGCCCTCCAGCACCACGCGGCCGTCGCGCACCAGACGCACCCGGTGATTGCGGTTCACGATGCCCTCGGTCACGTAACAGCCCGCGATCATGCCGACGCGCGAGACATGGAACACCTGTCGCACGTCGACGACACCACGGATCTCCTCGTTCTCGATCGGCGCCAGCAGGCCGGCCAACGCCTTGTGCAAGTCGTCCAGCAATTCGTAAATCACGCGGTACGGCCGGATTTCGACGCCCAGTTGATCCGCCAATTGCCGCGCGTGGTCCTCCGCGACCATGTGAAAACCGATAATCAGGGCTCCGGACGCCTTCGCCAGATGCACGTCGGCCTCGCTGACGGCCCCCACGCCAGCGTGGAGTATCGTGAGCCGCGCCTTGTCGGAGGGGAACTCGGCCAGCGACTGCCGTAGCACTTCAACCGAGCCCTGCACGTCGGCCTTCACGATCACTTTCAGCTCGGGCACTTCGGCCTCGGCCTCGCTCTTTATCAGCGCTTCGAGCGAGCGCGGCTTGGGCGTCGCCTGCAAGACGGCGGCGCGGCGGGCCGCGCCGATTTCCGCGGCGATCAACTTGGCCCGCGACGGGCTCTCCACCTGATAGAGGTTGTCGCCGGCCCGCGGCAACTCGGCGAGCCCGGACACTTCGACCGGCGTGCCCGGGGTGGCCTCCTTGACCGGGCGACCATGATGGTCGCGCAGCGCGCGCACGCGCCCGGCGCCGGGTCCACAAACGACACTCTGTCCGGTCCGCAGGGTACCCTCGCGAACGAGCACGTTGGCCACCACGCCACGTCCTTCTCGCAGTTGGGCTTCGATCACGGTCGCGACGGTGGGAACCGTGGGATCCGCCTTGAGCTCCAGCAGCTCGCTGAGCGTGCTGAGATGGCTGAGCAACTCCTCGACTCCCTCACCGGTCACCGCGCTGGTGCGGATCAAATCCGTCTCGCCGCCCCACTCCGCGGGCGCCAGTTCGTGCTCGCTCAACTGCGTGAACACGCGATTCAGATCGACGCCGGGCAGATCGATCTTGTTTAGGGCGACGACGATCGCGACGCCCGCCGCCTTGGCGTGCGCGACGGCTTCCGCCGTCTGTGGCATCACGCCGTCATCCGCCGCCACCACGAGCACGACGACATCCGTCAGGTTGGCGCCGCGGGCCCGCATCTCGGTAAAGGCCTTGTGCCCGGGCGTATCCACGAACGTCACGTGCCAGTCACCCTGATCGATGCGGTAGGCTCCGATGTGCTGGGTAATACCGCCCGCCTCGCCCGACTGCACATCCGTCTTGCGAATCGCATCCAGCAGCGACGTCTTGCCGTGGTCGACGTGCCCCAGCATGGCCACGACCGGGGGGCGCGGTTGCAGGTGCTTTCGCTCGCGCGTCGCGACCTCGTCCTCCAGCCTCTCGAGCACCGTCTTCGCCTTGGCGATCTGGATGGGAACCCCCGCTTCCAGCCCGAGGAGCTCGGCCTGTTCCGCATCGATCGACTGATTGATGGTCCACATTTGACCGGTGTGCTCCATCAGTGCCTTGGAAAGGCGAATGAACGGCACGCCAATCGCCGCGCAGAAGTCCTTCAGCGGAATCGGGGTGGTAATCGAGACCACATCCTTGCGGGCCGTCGGAGCCACACCGGTCGCCGTGGCCTGACGGCGCCGCTCGGCGGCCCGTCGATCGCGGAGGCCGTGACCGGTGACGGCGGCCAGGCGTTCCTTGCGCTCGAGCAAATCCTGGTCACGCCACTCGCGCAGGCGCTGATCCACATCGGTGCTGCCCCCGTGTCGGCGCGGGCTGCGCGATTGCCGACCGGCATCTTCGTCGGCCGGCCGGCGGCCCTTCACCCGGCCGCGCCCCTTGGGTGCCGTCGGGGCCGCCGCCGGAGCTGCGCGTTCAACCGGCGCGCGGGCCGCCGGCCGGGCTCGCGGTCGCGGCGGCCGATGCGGCTCGGGCGCCTCGATGCGCACTACTGTGGGCCCTTTCAGCTCGGCCGGCGCAGGCACGACCTGCGGTCCGGCGGGACCAACAGGCGCCGGGGGCTCCGGCGGCGCGGGTTTCGGGGTCGGCACCGATTCCGCCTGATCCGCCACTTCCGGTTCGGCCGCCACCGCGTCAGATGCAGGCGGTGGCTCGACAACAACCGTTTCCGATAGCGGCGTCTCCCCGGCATCGGGCGCGCGCGCGACGAGTTTCTCGGTCTCGGCCGGGGCCGGCATCTCCGGCATCACGGTCGGTTCCACCGGCGGGACGAGCTCCTCCAGCGGCGGCGGCGCGCCAATTTCTGGTGTCGGCGGCGCGGCGATGGCGGACTGCACGACCTCATCTCCCACGGGTGCTGACGGAGGCTCCGCCACCGCGACCCCGGCTTCCGGGCGTTCCGCCGGCCCTGCCTCGTGCTCCTCGGCCTCATTCTTGCGCATTTTGCGGCGGGCTTTGCGGGCCAGTTCAACGTCCACGTGATCGGCCACCTCAACCGAGGTCACGTCATCGCCCGTGCCGAACCACTCCCGAATCGACTCTGCCAGCCCGATGGAAATGGCCGCCATGTGGTTTTTGAGCTCGATCCCCTCGGCTCGACATTTCTCAATGACGGCCTTGCTGGGCACCCCAAGTTCTTTGGCTAGTGAGTGAACTCTCAGGGTCGCGGCCACACAGCGCTCCGTGAACATAACACTCCGGGCTGGCCGCCGGGCGGCCAGTGCCCCGAACAACAGTTCTTCGACGAACCCAACGCCTGGCTCGGCGCGCGGCTCACCACACACGGGCCTGCGATGGGCTAACAAACTCCCCACTGCACCGCCGCTGACGCTAAGGTGCACTTGTGGTCGGCACGCCCGTGCCTTGCTTACCGTGCAACATAACATATCGCGGATTTGCGAGTTACGCCACCCGCCGCCACCGATTCTTCCGAATTAATCTCGGCCCCGGCGGGCGCGATCGAGTCGCGGGTGGGCCCACACGCGGTTGACAGGGCCACCTGCAAGGGGTAGATTCCGGCGTCTAACTTCGTAGGCTCCAGCGCTGGCTCCAATCGGGAGCGGATGGGTTCGGGTTGCCCGCTGGCCCGGGGAACTTCGCCCGCCGGAATGAACCCGGGGAATCGCAAGCGGTACTCCTGGAAAGAACGCGCGAGGTCACGGTGCGAGTTTTCATGCTTGGCTGGGAGTTTCCACCTTTCATCAGCGGCGGTTTGGGCACGGCCTGCTACGGGCTGACGCGCGCGTTGGACCAGCTCGGCACCAAGGTGACCTTTGTTTTGCCGCGCCCCGTTGAAGACGCCGTCGGCGGTCACGTACGCATTCTCTCGCCGGCGAGCGCCGCGGCGCAGGGCGGCCCGGCCGACGCCAGCCAGACGTTGCCGGGTGTTTTTCGCCATACGGAGATCCGTGCCGTTCCGGTCGCTCTGCGACCCTATGCGCGACCCGAGGAAAGCGGCCCGTTTGACGACGAACCCGCTCCCACGCCCGGCGGGCGCATCGCGCCCGGAGCCCCGATCACACACCCGGCCGGCCAAAGGCCGAACCGCGTTCGGGTCCGCCAACCCGCGACCCGGAGCACTGGGCTCGGAGACAATTACTCGGACAATTACTCGGGCGACCTGTTCAGTGAGATCGAGCGCTACGCCGCGCTCGGATGTAACATCGCGGACGAGGTGAAGTTCGACGTCATTCACGCCCACGATTGGATGACGTACCCCGCGGGCATGGCGGTTCGGGCTCAGGTGGGCAAGCCCCTGGTGGTGCACGTGCATTCCACCGAATTCGACCGTTCCGGTATAAACGTCAACCAGCGCATCTACGACATTGAGCGGGCCGGCATGCAGGCCGCCACGAAAATCATCGCGGTCAGCCACCTGACGCGCGGCCTCATCATCAAGCACTATGGCGTGGATCCACGTAAGGTGGAAGTTGTTTATAACGCGATCGATGATGACGGAGCGCCCGAACCGGTCGAGCTGCCCCCGATCACGCGCGACGACCGCATCGTGCTGTTTCTCGGCCGCGTCACGATGCAGAAGGGACCGGAGTATTTTCTCGCCGCCGCCAAACGGGTGCTCGAAGTCATGGACAACGTGCGCTTCGTGATGGCGGGCAGCGGGGACATGATCCGGCGCATGATCGAGCTGGCGGCCGAGATGGGCATTGGGCACAAGGTGCTGTTCACCGGCTTCCTGCGCGGCAACGACGTCCGCCGCGTTTTCCGCATGGCCGACTTGTACGTCATGCCCTCCGTGTCCGAGCCGTTCGGACTCACGCCGCTGGAAGCGTTGTCCAACCAGGTGCCGGTCCTGATCTCCAAGCAAAGCGGCGTGGCGGAGGTGCTCAAGCACGCGTTGAAGGTTGATTTCTGGGATGTCGACGAAATGGCCAACAAGATCGTGGCCGTACTCCGTCATCCCCCGCTGCACGCCACCCTGCGGGACCACGGGAGCTTCGAGGTCAAGCGGTTTAGCTGGTCTGACGCCGCCGCGAATTGCGTGAAGGTCTATGAAGCAGCCCTGGGCCAGCCAGTGAGTTAAGCGAACCCCGATGGCGTCTATCTGCTTCTACTTTCAGGTCCACCAGCCGTTTCGATTACGGCGTTTCAGTATCTTCGACCGGGGGGCGGACTACTTCGATACGCCGGTCAACCAGGAGGTGCTGCGGCGCGTCGCGACCAAGTGCTACCTGCCGGCCAACGCGGTCCTGCGGGAGCTCATCCAGCGCTTTGAAGGTCGTTTCAAAGTCGCCTTCAGCCTCAGCGGCATCATCATAGAGCAGTTTCAGCGTTTCATGCCGGAAGTGTTGGACTCGTTTCGCAAGCTGGCCGAGACCGGAGCCGTCGAGTTTCTTTCGGAAACGTACTATCACTCCCTGTGTTTCCTCTACTCGCGGCAGGAATTCGCGGAGCAGATTGACCTGCACCGCCGGCTCATGGAGCGGCTCTTTGACCAAACGCCCACCGTCTTTCGCAACACGGAACTGATTTACAACAATGAAGTGGCCAAGGCGGCCGCCGAGTTGGGCTTCCAGGCGGTGCTGTGCGAGGGGGCCGACCACTTGCTCGGCCATCGCTCGCCCACGTATCTCTATACGCCCCCCCAGATGCCGCGGACCAAGCTGTTGCTGAAGAACTACCGGCTGTCGGATGACATTGCGTTCCGCTTCAGCGATCAGACCTGGTCGGAATACCCCCTGACGCCCGAGAAGTTCGCGCGCTGGATCGACCAGGTCAACGGCCACGGGCACGTGGTCAACCTCTTCCTGGACTATGAGACGTTCGGCGAGCACCAGTGGGCCGAGGCGGGGATCTTCGAGTTCCTGCGGCACTTGCCGGAAGCGGTGCTGGCGCTACCGGATAACGATTTCAAGACGCCGAGCGAATGTGCCGCCGCCCACGAATCACAGGGGGAATACGACGTACCGCACATGATCTCGTGGGCGGACACGGAGCGGGACCTCTCGGCCTGGCTCGGCAACGCGATGCAGTCCAACGCGCTCCACGAGCTCTACCGGCTCGAGCAGGCGGTCAAGGAGCGTGGGGACGACGCGCTCCTCCACGATTGGCGGCGGCTCCAGACGTCGGATCATTTCTACTACATGTGCACCAAGTACCTGTCCGACGGCGACGTGCACACGTACTTCAACCCCTATGACTCGCCGTATGACTCGTTCATCAACTTCATGAACGTGCTCGACAACGTGCGCGGCCGCCTGGGGTCCACGGCGCCGGTGGCCGGCTGA
>SDBV01004911.1_pt1 | contig 19011 bp, 10 predicted proteins | sample 2277081 | NCBI WGS metagenome assembly SDBV01 (sample SAMN10402039, study PRJNA504765) | marine sediment metagenome | isolation source: marine sediment core GS10_PC15, 223 cmbsf | place: Arctic Ocean: Southern Knipovich Ridge | collected 2010
CCTGTGTCTTCGATACAGTGTGGAGCCAGTTCCTTTAAAAGCTCCGCTTCCCGTCGGCATTCTTTCGCGCTCCCCGGATCTGAGGAAACATAACGGCCGCCACTGTGCAAAAGGCCATGATTGGCGCCGGATGCTCCTGCATTGATGTCTTTTTGCTCCACCAGGATGCACCGGACACCCCGCATAGCAAGGTCACGGGCAAGACCGGTGCCGGTCGCTCCACCTCCGATAATCAATACCTGCGTTTCTTTTGGACTCATATCCATGTGTTTTAAAATAGCTGAAAACCCTTTTAAATTTTATCTTATATCATCCGCTTTTTTCGAGCTAAAATTTTAAACATAGAGGTAATTACCGTGATGGGGGTTGCGAAGTATCCGGTATTTTAATCCTCAATACGATTTCCGCTTTTCTTATCAAACAGATGCAGCTTTTCGGGTGGGATCAACAGCGGCAGAACAGTACCTTTTTTGAAATGATGGATATCGGGAAGACGAAGGGTTAAAAATGTATTGTCTTCCCCAACATGTCCGTGCACCAGCGTATCGGCGCCGAGGTTCTCCACATGATCCACTTTTATCTGCATTGAACCCGAGCCTTCTTCGGCAATTTCAAAATGCTCAGGCCGAATGCCCAAAATGATTTCTTTTCCGGCAAATTCGGACAAGCTTCCATTGGGAAGCGGAAGGCTGTCCGTGCGGGAGAGTTCAACCCGATCACCGTCTGCGCTCAACCGGACGCTGAAAAAATTCATGGCCGGTGAACCGATAAAGCCGGCCACAAAACGGGTGTCGGGACGTTCGTATACTTCAAGCGGGGTACCGATCTGTTCGGTATAACCGTCGTTCATGACAATCAGCCGATCGCCGAGGGTCATGGCCTCTACCTGATCATGGGTGACAAAAATACTGGTGATGCCCAATTCTTCGTGAAGATTTCGGAGTTCCAGACGCATCTGAACACGGAGTTTGGCATCAAGGTTGCTCAGGGGTTCATCGAATAGAAACACTTTGGGTTCACGGACAATGCATCGGCCCATTGCCACACGCTGGCGCTGACCGCCTGAAAGTTCTCTGGGTTTGCGATCGAGGAAGTCGCTGAGTTCAAGAATCTTGGCCGCATTCTGAACCCGGTTCTCAATCTCGGCTTTTGGCATCTTCCGAATCTTGAGACCATATGCCATATTTTTAAACACATTCATGTGCGGATAGAGCGCATAGTTCTGAAAAACCATGGCAATATCGCGATCGGCCGGTTCTAACTTGTTCACGATCTTTCCGTCAATTGCAATTTCTCCTTGGGTGATGACTTCCAGCCCGGCAATCATGCGCAGTACCGTCGATTTACCACATCCGGAAGGACCCAAGATAACGATGAACTCACCGTCATGAATATCACAGCTGATCCCGTGAATGACTTCATTTTTATCAAATGATTTATATATATCCTTCAGGCTAACGTCCGCCATGGCAATACTCCTATTTTTCGGTTTCGATCATCCCCTTCACAAATTGCTTCTGCATCAATATCACCACAAATACCGGCGGGATCATGGCCAGCATGGTGGCAGCCATGATGATATGCCAATCGGCCTGACCCTCGCCCACATCCAGCATTCGCTTGATACCAATCAGCAGCGTATAATGGCTCTCGTCCGATGTAATCAACAATGGCCAGAGGTACTGATTCCACCCATATATAAAGAGGATCACAAACAGGGCGGCGATGGAGGTGCGTGACATGGGCAATAAGATATCGAAGAAAAACCGGAGCGGTCCCCCGCCATCGACTCGCACCGCCTCGCACAATTCATCCGGAACCGTCATAAAAAACTGGCGGAACAGGAACGTGGCCGTGGCCGACGCGATGAGAGGAAAGATCAATCCGGAATACGTATCCAGCATTTTCAAATCCGCCACCACCTTATACGTCGACAGAATTCGAACCTCCACCGGTAACATCAAGGTGATAAAAATCATCCAGAAAAAAAACATTCGGAAGCGGAAGCGGAAATACACGATGGCAAAGGCCGACAGCAGCGAGATTAAAATTTTTCCGAAGGCGATACCGAAGGCCATGATGGCGCTGTTCATCATCATGCGTGCTACAGTGGCAACGACTTCTCCACTCCCGGTGGTGATCGCCTGCCGGTAATTCTCTACCAGATGGCGGCCGGGTAATAATGGAAAGTGGGTGGTGATCGCATCCAGGCTGTGCGTGGAAGCCACAAAGGTCGTATATATGGGAAACGCTATAATCAAGCACCCCAAAATCAGGATCGCATGGGTCAAAAAAGTGAGCCAGGGACGATGCTCAACCATCATTTGCTCCTTTAATAATGGACCTTTCTTTCGATGTATCGGAACTGGACAACGGTCAGGCAAATCACAAAAAACATGAGAATCACCGATTGAGCGGCCGAACCACCGAGATCCAGAGCCTCGAAAGAGTCGTGGTAGATCTTAAACACCATAATATTGGTGGCTTCATTGGGACCCCCTTCGGTAACGGCGTGGATGATCCCGAAAGTATCGAAAAAAGCATATACTATATTCATGACGATTAAAAAAAAGACCGTCGGCGACAACAGTGGAAGGCTGATGGTCCAAAACCGTTTTGCCGGGGACGCCCCATCTATGGCGGCGGCTTCGATAAACGGCTTGGGAATGGCCTGTAGCCCGGCCAGAAAAAAAAGAAAATTGTAGGACATCTCACGCCAGGCTGCGGCGATTATTACCAGAAGCATGGCCTGCCCGCCCTTCAACGCGAAGTTCCAGTCGACCCCGACGGCCTTTAAAAAGAAAGAAATCATTCCCACCGTCGGGTTGAAAAGAAAGTACCACATCACCGCCGCCACCACAGGCGCAACGGCGTACGGCCAAATAATAAAAGTTTTGTAGGCGGTGGCACCGCGAATGGCCCGATCCGCCATCACGGCCAGCAGCAGCGAAACCGACATGGCAATGGCCGCCACCGAAAGACTGAAGACCATCGTGACCTTGATCGAGTTGAGATAAATCGGATCCGTGAGAATATATTTAAAGTTTTCGATTCCGACGAAAACCGTGGAGAGCCCGAAGGCATCTTCCTGCTGTACCGATTGATAGAGCGCCATAAAGGCGGGCCAGATGAAAAAAACCAGGGTGATGATGATCTGGGGCGCAACCAGAACGTACGGGAGGACTTTGTTATGAAAGACGACGCGCTTTTCCATGCCATAATCCTCAAAGTGTCAAAGGAAAGCTGGACCCTTCCGTGAAAAGGAACGGGTCCAGCCGTGTTGAGGGTGTTTACTTGTTGGCCTTTTCAAATTTGCGCAACAGTCGGTTTCCTTTGGCAACGGCATCGTCCAACCCTTTTTTAGCGGTCGTTTTGCCGACGAATATAGCTTCCAGCGTATCGTATATCACCGCGCGCATCTGTACAAAATTGCCGAAGCGCAAACCCCTTGAATTTGACGTGGGTTTGTTGAGCGTCATCTGTATCAGGGCGGTTTCCATGCCCGGTTTTTTGTCATACACCCCTTGGCCTTTGGTCAAATAATAGGCATCAGTGGTAATCGGTAGATAGCCGGTAAACTGGTGCCAATCGGCCTGGACGGCCGGGGTGGAGATATAGTTGAAAAATGTCGCCACACCATCGTATTCCGCTTTGGAATGACCCGCCATGACCCAGAGGCTGGCCCCGCCGATAATCGTGTTTTGGGGGGCACCGGCGACATCCGGCCAGTAGGGAAGCATGCTGGTGCGGAAGGGGAATTTACTGGTCTTTTTAAACCCGGCATACCCGGCTGAAGATTCCGTATACATGGCGACCTCTCCGGATGAAAATTTGGCGTTCCCCTTGTTGCGACGGCCGCCGTAGATGAAAATTTTTTCTTTCTGCCAGTCGGCCAGCTGCTGGATGTGTTTCACGTGCAGGGGGCTGTTGAACACATATTGGGTGTCCAGTCCCTCAAAGCCGTTGGCCTTGGTTCCGAAGGGAACATTATGCCAGGCACTAAAGTTTTCCATATGAATCCAGGAAATCCACGCAGTGGAAAATCCCGCCGGGTAACCTGCCTTTATTGTTTGCCGGGCATACTCTGCCACCTCCGGCCAGGTTTTTGGGGGCTTATCGGGATCGAGTCCGGCCTTCTTAAATGCGTCCACATTGTAATACAAAACCGGTGTGGAGCTGTTAAAGGGCATGGAGAGCATCTTCCCTTCCGGGGTGGTGTAATAACCGATAACGGTGGAAAGATAGACATTTGGGTCCCAGGGTTGGCCGGCTTCGGACATGACCTCATAGACCGGCTTGATCGCCCCTTTGGCCGCCATCATTGTGGCAGTGCCCACCTCAAAAACCTGAAGAATGTGCGGGGGAGTTTTTGAACGAAAGGCGGCAATGCCTGCCATCATGGTGTCATGATAGTTCCCTTTATAAGTGGCCACCACCTTATATTTGCTTTGCAATTTGTTAAAATTCGCTACAATGGATTGGACCTTTTCCCCTAGTCGTCCACCGTGGGCAAACCACCAGTTTATAGTAATCGGTTCTGCCACCACGCTGGCAGGGAAAAAAATTAAAATAAATAGGCTGACAGTCAAAATTAATTTACGCGGTTTCATAATTCAATCCTCCTCTCATTATTGGGGTTGATGAAATTCCTCAGATCTAAAACTGGTATTTTAGATCTGCGTCCTCGATAAATTTACCTCGCCATAATCTTATAGAAGGGGTTTATCAACAAAAGAAAGGAAATATTGTAAATTGGTTTTGACATAAACTTGGTTGCTAAATATAAAAAGAGAAACGATTCATCAAAGCTTAAGAATTATGCCCATAGTGCCCATAGATCTAAATCAGAAAACTCCCCCTTTAGTCAAGAAAATCCTTAAAAATATAGACCTATACTTTTGAAAAAGCAATTTCCATGGAAAAATCTTTCATCCTTAAATTTCTACGACTTTGAAAAAAGTTTTGTATTTGCCGATCTGATTGTCTGTATCGTATCTCGTTAGCGATTAAATACATATCAATCGGTCTCAGTGGTCGACGGTTTTGCAAATCGGGTTCTAACGAAATAATCAACTCAATCTCTTCCCTGAAAAGATCATCTGATGAAACAGCAAAAGAGATCTCCTCGATCCCTTTTTTGACAGTTACGATAGCTTTTCGATTTGAGGTAAAGGTTCATGGGAAGCTTTCGAAAAAATTCGGTCAATGCGAGCATGGCATACACCGGAATAACCACCCATAGATTTAGCAATATATATTTTGTTATATATTAAATGATAACCACGCGATTAAATATTGACAATCGACTGGATTTGAATGATGACTATAGCATGATAAAAAAATCTCATAATTTCAATAGGCTCACTCCAAATAACCTCTCAAATCGAATCAGGGCACTACGTATCAAATATGAGTTAACCCAGACCAGAATGGCTGAGCTCATGGGCGTCTCCTTTGCAACAGTGAATCGTTGGGAAAATGGACAATCTAAACCATCGCGTCTGGCCTGGCAACAGATTTTGCGCGCGGAGCGATACGGGTTGGATGCATTAAGCAATGAATTTGAACCCTCCATGGGTATCAAAGAATCAGTAGCAACCTACAAAACAAAGTCAAAAAAGCCGGATTTTTCAGATTTTACGGCTTCGTCAGAGACTGTCCGTTTGGTAGCAGAAGGCCATCGGCTAAGATATGGACACCTTTACAACCCTGCGTTTGCTACAGAGATTTCCCGGATTGATCCTCTGCCACACCAGAGAATCGCTGTTTATGAATATATGTTACCGCAACCTCGGCTTCGATTTCTCCTCGCAGATGACGCAGGCGCCGGAAAAACCATTATGGCGGGTCTGTATATTCGTGAAATGCTCGCACGGCGATTATTGCGCCGTATTCTAATCGTTCCTCCAGCCGGTCTTGTTGGAAATTGGGAGCGTGAATTTCGGCAGCTATTTAATATTCACTTCCGGGTTGTTAAGGGCCGCGATGCCCGTTCTGGCAATCCTTTCAAAGAAGAAGATAGTGATCTTTTGATTGTCAGCATTGATACTTTAGCCGGGGAACCGATGTTTAGCAGACTCCAGGAAGCTGGCGTTCAACCATACGATTTGGTTATTTTCGATGAGGCTCATAAGCTCTCCGCCCGTAAAGATCCGGATGGTACCTTTCGAGCAACGGACCGGTATCTTTTGGCTTGCGCGTTGGTCGGCATTGATAGTGATCAGCGGCGATGGAGGCTCCCATGGAGCGTTCGCCACCTATTATTGCTGACAGCAACACCTCACATGGGTAAGGATTTTCCTTATTATTATATTTGGCGTCTATTGGAACCAGCTATTTTCTCCACTTACGAAGCTTTTTCGGCGTATCCAAAAGAAGCAAAGAAACACCATTTCATCAGAAGGGTCAAAGAGGAAATGGTCTACTATGACGGAACCCGGATCTATCCGGATCGCATTTCAGACACTTTGAGTTACGATCTTTCTCAAGGGGAAGTGAGTGAACAGGCCCTCTATGATGGGACCACCCGCTATATTAAATCTTACTACAATAAAGCGCGGTTATTGAATCGTGCGGCTGCCCGATTTGCAATGAGTATCTTCCAGCGGCGTCTGGCGAGTTCTACATATGCGCTTATGCGTTCGTTTGAAAGGCGTATAAAAAAACTTGAACAGTTCATAGCCGACATTCAATCGGGAAAAATCACGTCAGAACATTTGGCGGCACAACAGAGAAAATTGGATGAAATTGAGGATGTAATCTTTAGTAAAACAGCGGATGAAGAGCGTATGATCAGAGGGCAGGAAGAGCATGCTACGGTTGAAGAAATGGCCCTCGGTGGCACAGTTGCAGCCAACCTGGCAGAACTGGAGGTAGAACACCAGAGGGTCAAGGAACTTCTGGATCTCGCGTGCCAAGTCTATGAAACAAAAGATGAATCCAAATTCGAAAAACTTCGAGAGATATTTGGAGATCCCAAATACAGGGATGAAAAATTCATTATATTTACCGAGCAACGGGATACCCTTTATTTCATTGTGCGAAGATTGGAAGGCCTTGGGTATACAGATAAAGTTGCCCAGATTCACGGTGGCATGGATTACCAGGAGCGTGACGCCCAGGTTGAATTTTTTCGGAAGCCAAATGATGAGGGCGGCGCCAGGTATCTGGTTGGGACTGACGCCGCGGGTGAAGGAATTAATCTTCAGTTTTGTTGGATAATGATCAATTACGATATCCCATGGAATCCGGCACGCCTGGAACAGCGGATGGGGCGAATTCATCGGTACGGCCAAAAACATGACCCGGTTATCATCATAAACCTCGTTGCCGGTAAAACGCGTGAAGGTCGTGTTCTAAAGACATTGCTTGAAAAGCTTGAGAAAATCCGGGAACAGCTTCAGTCGGATAAGGTTTTTGACGTGATTGGGCGGGTCTTTGAGGACATTTCCATAAGAGAGTATATGGAGATGACTGTCACCGGGGGAAAAACCAATGAGATTGTAAAGAGTATTGAAGGCAGACTCACTGTCGAACAGATAAAGGCCATAGAGGAACGTGAACGTATGCTCTATGGAGAAAGTGGCGATGTCGGCAAAGAATTAAAGAGGTTAAGAAATGGCCTGGGTCAAGAGGTCTACTGCAGGCTCTTGCCAGGATATGTGCGCCGATTCGTTCAGCGATCAACATCGATTCTAAATATTAGCATAGAAGGAAATTGGGACAGAATATTCTCTTTTCGAACTGGTCGTACCAATGCCCTCGATTTTCTTTGGCCAACGATTGAGACATATCCCGACCAACTTCAAAATCTCTTCACTGTCGATCGGAATCTGGATAACGGGGTCGCCGTGTTTTTGCATCCTGGTGAAATTGTTTTTGATACCTTGCGCGATTATATTTGCGAACGATTTGGCAAGGATGCTTTAAAAGGTGGAATCTTTCTGGATCCAAATGCAGAAGAACCCTATTTCTTTCACCTGGCCGTATTGAAAGTTGAACGAGAAGCCGATCCAAACTTCAGATCTCTTGAACACAGCGTAACTATTGAATACCGGCTGATGGGTTTAAAGCAGGGTCAGGATAATTGGGTAGAAAAATGCCCACTGGAATACCTTCTGCTGTTGAAAGGAACCAAAGGGCTACCGCCTTCTGCCATCCGTTTTGCAGCCACGGTTAATGATGCAATCAACCGGGCAAAGGAATATGCATATGAAACCATTTCACAGGGCCTTGCCAGAGAGCATAAACAGAATTTACTCGGAACACTGCCCGAACGGGAAGATTTCGTCAGGCGGGGATACCATTACCAGGAAGCCGAACTTGCAGAACAGAGGATAGAAATTTCCAAAAAAGTTCGCAAGGGCGATAGGAAGGCAAAGATTGAATTAACGCAAATCAAAGAACGCCAGCGGCAGCTCTCGCAGTTAAGGGAAAAAGATATCAACCTATTGAGGCGTGAACCGGAATTAATTGTGCCAGGTGATATTGAATTCCTGGCGCATGCCTTAATTGTTCCATCCAGAGATCCAGAGGAGAAAAAACGACAGGATAAAGTCATTGAAGCAATTGCGATAAAAGTGGCCCGATCATTTGAAGAGGCGGAAGGATCTTTTGTTAAGGATGTATCAAATCCCGCACACGCTCGCCAGGCTGGTCTATTGGATTGGCCGGGATTTGATCTTTTATCTATTCGTCCAGACAAAGAAGAAAGAGATATTGAGGTTAAAGGTCGTGCCGGCGTTGGCGATATTGAAATTTCTGAAAATGAGTGGGTTAAGGCCTGCAATCTCCGTGGTCAATATTGGCTATACGTGGTATATAATTGCGCCAGCTCGCAGCCTCGATTGATAAGGATCCAAGACCCCTTTGGAAAACTGATTGTCAAAGCAAAGGGTGGTGTTGTCATCAACGAGCAAGAAATATTTGCTGCAGCGGAATCCTGATCAGAATAAGCGATGGAATACAGGAAAAGTTAGAAAATAGAGAAGATTCCGATTATGAAAGACAAACCACGGCTGATTGAACACGCCTTTCCGCTAAAACAGGCATCTATTGATTCTGTCCATGAGAAAAATGTGCGGCATGGACATATCTCAACCCTGCATATCTGGCCCGCAAGACGACCCCTGGCGGCATGCCGCGCTGCATTGATTGCTACGCTTTTACCCGACCCTGGCGATCCCAAAAAACGCAAAAAGCTTGTGGAAAAAATCGGAGGCAGAGTTGTTGAAAAAATAGAAAGAAAGAAAATGCCTTCGGGCAAAATTGTGGAGAACATCAAGGAGGAAACAATTGGCGGCATCCTGCACTGGAAAAGGGAAACAGAGAATAAGGAAACCTTGGATTGGTTTCGTGATGAAATAAAAAAGGCGTACGGCGGAAAAGCACCAAAGGTTCTGGACCCGTTCGCCGGAGGTGGGGCAATCCCGCTTGAAGCAATGCGTCTGGGGTGTGAAGTCACAGCGATAGACATCAATCCGGTGGCCTGGTTCATTCTAAAATGCACATTGGAATATCCCCAAAAGCTTTCCGGCCAGAAAAGACCTCTTCCCGGTTTCATTTTAAAAGACCGTGATTTTATGGAGACCTTTTTCAAGGCGCAGGGGTTTAAAGGCGTCTTACTGCGCACCCAGCTTGAAAAGATGGAATTGGACAAAAATCATCAGCGGACGTTTGAAAATTTTCATATTGCAGAACCATTGCTCGAAGCAGATCTCGCATGGCATGTTCGTGCATGGGGGAAATGGGTGCTCAATCAGGCCCGGAAGGATTTAGCGAAATTTTATCCAACCTATGCCAATTTTGAGCCGCTTAAGGACGTTGGTGAAAAATATCAGAAAAAGGAGATGAAACTTGTTCCCCACCGGGATGATGGAGCCGCCGACATTGACTCCCTCAATGCAGATTTTGATAAGAAATATCTTGATAAAAAGACCAATCCCCGATGGATTGCCAAACCGACAGTCGCTTATCTCTGGGCACGAACAGTAAAATGCAAAAACTGCCGTGCAACCGTTCCTCTTCTTAAAACCCGTTGGCTCTGTAAAAAAGCCAATAAGCGTGTTCTTCTGACGATGGAACCTAACAAAGATAAAACGGGGGTTGTATTTGGAATACAAAATGATGTTCCGGTAAAAGGAGGTAATGCTGCACAGAGAAGAGAGCATGATAAGAAAATTGGCGCTGGAACAATGTCGAAATCAGGAGCGACTTGTCCCTGTTGCGAAACAATCATGACAATGGAGGATATTCGTTTAGAAGGTAAATCCACAAAGTTAGGGGCAACTATGACTTCCATTATAGTTGATGGTACTCAAGGAAATGAATATAAGCCCCCTTTTCAAAAATTAACATCCGAGCTCATGGAAAGGCAAAAAGCTGTTTCCTCTCCTTTTGCTATTTTGGATAGAGTATCTATAGATTCGCCGATGTCACCAGCAAGCACTCGGTCGATATCTTGTCATCTTTACGGGGTCAGAACTTTTCGCGATTTATTTACAGCTCGGCAGATAAACTCACTTAATCGAATTGGGACGTTGATTCATTCGGCATGTCAAGAAATTAAAAATAGTGGTTACACTATCGATTGGTTGGAAGCACTTGGGTTTTATCTTTCACTGAGCTTTGATCGCCTTCTTGCATTTAATTGTGTGAATGTCCGCTGGAAGACTGATGCAGAGGCTGTCGTTGATGCCTTTTCACGGTTTTCCATCTCATTATTATGGGATTTTGCGGAATCACAACCTATTGGAGATCGAGCCGGGTCATGGAAGTTGTGCTATGAGCGTATAGCAACAGCACTTGACAACTTGTTATCCTTTCAAAAACAAATCAAACGACCAAAGATTATTCAAGCATCTGCAGCTGAGCTTGATCTGCAAGAAACATATGATTTAATCTTAACTGACCCACCATACTATCAGTCAATATCTTATGCTGATCTTTCGGACTTTTTCTACGTTTGGCTTCGAGGAATCCTACCTTTCACTTGTGATGAGTTTGAATTAACACTGACTCCAAAAGAGCCTGAGATAGTACAGCACATTCGAGAAGATAAAGACCGTATCATTGAAAAGCAAAAATATGAAGAGGGCATGTTTAAAGCATTTCGTGTGGGATTTAACTCACTTAAAAAGGATGGTCGCTATATATGCGTATTCGCTCATAAAGATCCTGCCGCATGGGAGACGTTAGTTTCGGCAATGATTCGGGCCGGATTCGTAGTGACAGCCAGTTGGCCAATCCAGACAGAGATGAATACGCGGCAGAGGGCGTCTTCCGCAGCATCTCTGGCTTCATCCGTCTGGCTGGTATGCAAGAAACGCTCATTGAATGCTCGACCAGGCTGGGATAACAAAGTCCTCGAAGAAATGCGGGAAAAGATCAAAACACAATTGCGAGACTTCTGGGATGCAGGGATACGTGGACCTGACTTTGTCTGGGCAGCTACAGGGCCTGCACTTGAGGCATACAGCAAACATCCTGTCGTTAAAAAGGCGAATGAGCCGGGTAAATTGATGGAAGTGTCTGATTTTCTCAGACATGTGCGGCGGATGGTAGTGGATTTTGTTGTTGGACGGGTCCTTTCCCATGACGTTGAGTCGGAGGATGTGAGCGGATTGGATGATGTGACTACCTATTACCTGCTACATCGGCACGATTTTGGGATAAAGGATGCACCGGCGGGGCCGTGTATTCTGTATGCGATTTCTTGTGGGCTTACGGATCGTGCATTAGTTGATCAGTTTGATATGCTTGCAAAGACAGGTGGAAAAACCACACCGGAACCCGATGAAGAGTCAACTTCGAATGAAGATGTGGGCGGGGGAACAGGGAGCACATTGAGGCTCAAACAGTGGAACCAGCGTAAACGTCAGAGCATGGGGTATGACCCTGCTGTTGACAGTGCAAAAGCGCAAGCAAAGGCAGCACAAATGACTTTTTTCTCCGTGGAAGACGATGAAAAAAATGCCCAACGCCGAGAGATCCCTTTGATAGATCAAGTTCATCGCCTGATGCAACTCTGGAAGTCGGGTGAACTGGTCAAAGTTGATGATTATCTCGATAGCCGCGCACTTCTGCGAAATATCGCCTTTCATCAGGTTCTACAGGCGCTCATCGAGCTGGCAGATACAGGAAGCGAAGAACGATCCATTCTTGAAAGCATAAGCAATCATCTTAAAGGCAAAGGCGTGAGTATTGAGGATAGGCAGAGGGAAATGTTTGGAAAGCAATAAACTTGATAATATGGCGATTCCCTTTTTGAGTTCGTTGGACGCGGACGTTATATATAATCGTGAAGCAATTTTATAATTTGGAGGAGCGAATATAATGATACGTTTAATCGAAGCACTGGACTTTCGCTGTCTACGCTATATAAACCAACGTCTGGATAGGTTCCTTGTGTTGGTAGGACCTAACGCCAGTGGAAAAACAACTTTTCTCGATGTTGTGGCCTTTTTGGGCCAGATCGTTTCAGGTGGTTTGGAGCCGGCAGTCAATGAGCGGACGCAAAACTTCCAGGATCTTGTTTGGCAGCGGTCTGGAGATAGCTTTGAATTGGCTGTGGAGTTGGATATCCCAGGGGAACGGCGCAAATTGCTTCAAAGGAGCTCCTATGACACGGTGAGATATGAAGTCTGTATTTGCATTGATCAGGAAACAGGGGAAGTCTCAATACTGTCTGAGAAAGTCCTTCTCAAAGAATCAGTTAGTCAGGACAGCCACAATATTCAGCGTTCACTCTTTCCTATAGAGTTAGAACCTCCTAAAACACTAATTACTCCAAAAGGCAAAAGGAACACCAAAACAATAGTCAACAAGGTCCAGGGTGGAAATGATAATTTTTATGATGAAACTGGAAAAGGATGGGATCATTCCTTCAAGCTCGGACCCCGTAAGTCCGCGCTGGGCAATTTGCCAGATGATGAAAGCAAGTTCCCAGTAGCCACATGGCTTAAAGCGCTACTTGTGGAGGGAGTGCAGCGATTGGTACTTAACAGCGTATTTATGCGGAGACCGAGTCCTCCGGGCCAACCAAAGAGGTTCCGGCCGGATGGTTCAAACCTTCCTTGGGTAATACATGCTTTAAAGGATAATGCCCCTAAACGATTTCAGGATTGGCTACAGCACATAAAAACCGCTCTGCCCGATATAAGAGATATTCACACAGTTGTAAGGCCAGAGGATCGTCATCGTTACCTCCAAATAGAATACGAGAATAACTTAAAAGTCCCTTCATGGATGGTTTCGGATGGAACTCTCAGGCTTTTGGCTCTGACTATACCTGCCTATCTTCCAAAGCTTGAAGGAATCTATCTTATCGAGGAACCGGAAAATGGTATCCATCCCCGTGCGGTAGAAACCATGTTTCAATCCTTGTCATCTGTATATGATGCACAAATCCTTCTGGCCACTCATTCCCAGGTCATTCTAAGTATAGCTAAGGCATCCCAGGTGCTATGCTTCTCCAAGACGGAGAACGGCGCGACCGATATTGTTTTAGGAACGGAACATCCGGCTTTACGTGACTGGAAAGGTGAAACCAATTTGGGTGTGCTTTTTGCCGGGGGTGTTCTGGGATGAAAGATAACCTGGTGCTGAAAGATCTCATTGTTCTTGTAGCGGATCAAGATATAGAATTCTCCGTAAGGGGCCTGCTCTCTCGTCACAGAGCGATCGGAAGTCGTAAACTGACAAAAGGAAAGTTTGATGTTTATCGACACCTTGAGCATGATCCCGGATGCCTTCAGGATAGCCACAATTTTTTGCGCCCGTTCATCACCCAGTATGCGCATGCACTGGTTATGTTCGACAGGGAAGGATGTGGCAAAGACTATTTATCCAGAGATAATTTGGAAGAGATGGTTGAAAAACAATTATCCGTCAATGGCTGGGGAGATCGTGCTGCAACCATCGTTTTTGATCCGGAGCTGGAAGTATGGGTCTGGAGCGAATCTCCTCACGTGGACGCTATGTTAGGATGGAAAGGAAAACAACCGGACTTGATAACCTGGCTGGTTGAACAAGGATTTAAGGCAGCGAACGAAGCTAAACCAAATCGTCCAAAAGAAGCTGTTGAGGAAGCATTGAGAATTGCCAGGAAAGCAAAATCTGCCTCTCTTTATAGGCAGTTAGCAGAAAGAGTGAGTTTAAAAAAGTGCATTGATCCGGCATTCGACAAATTCAAAACAATAATGCAAACCTGGTTCCCGGAGGAATAGAAAATGACTAAACTGGCATGGACACCATGGCACAAGGTCGTCCAGTTACGTGAGGACCTGAAATCTGGGGAATTATCATTATCCATTTTCGCGGCCGATCTTTACGATGTGATTATGGGAAAGGCAAAACCGGTTTACCAGAACCCCGAAGAATTCTTTGCCCTGACCTATCCGACTTTCAACATAAGGGAATTAGCCAGGGATGTTATCGTTCGTTTGGCAGGGAAAAACGACAAGGCAGTCCGTCAATTAGAGCTCACATACGGCGGAGGCAAGACGCACACGCTCATTGCCCTCCTTCATCTGGTAAAAGACCCTGGTCATCTGCCCGAACTGCCTTCTGTTAAAGAGTTTTTTGAACACGCCGGTATGAGCCCTCCAAAAAGCCGTGTCGCTGTCATCTCGTTCGATAAACTTGATGTTGAGAAAGGAATGGAAACCTTTGACCCAAATGGGAAGGCGAGATGGCTTAAACAGCCCTGGAGCATTTTGGCCTGGCAGATTGCAGGGCTTGATGGACTGAGCTTACTCCATGCGGAAGGCAAAGATGAAGAGCGAGAAAGCGCCCCGGCCGAGAACATCATGAATGACCTCCTGGCTATGCCTGGAAAAGACGGCCTATCCACGTTGGTCCTCTTGGATGAGGTTTTGATGTATGCCCGTGAGAAGATCGGCTTTGACCCGGTTTGGCAAAGTCGATTGCAAAATTTCTTCCAGTATCTGACACAAGCAGCAACAAAGGTGGATAAATGTGCCGTGGTGGCATCTCTTCTTGCAACAGATCCTAAGAAAAGTGACGATTTAGGAAAAGCCATAACTAAGGATTTATATGACATATTTCGACGAGAAAAAGAGGAAGGTGTCCAACCTGTTGTTAAAGAGGATGTTGCAGAGGTTTTACGGAGGCGTTTTTTTACGGTAGAGTCCATCAGAGATCGAGAAGCCTTTCGTCCACACGTGGTTAGCGCCTTAAAGGGCATCATGAATCTTGATGATAAGACCAGGAAAGAGGGAAAAGCGGCAGAAGAACGGTTCCTGAAAAGCTACCCTTTTCATCCAGACCTTACAGAAGTCTTTTATTCAAAATGGACGAGCCTGGAGGGTTTTCAGCGGACCCGCGGTGTGTTGCGTACTTTTGCTTTAGCTTTACGCGAGGCCGAAAAATGGGATCAGTCTCCTATTGTGGGCGCCAATGTCTTTTTGGGTGACCCTGAATCCGATGATATCTCTGGCGCACTTCGGGAATTATCATCAATCGCTGAAGCTGAAGTTTATGAAGGGAAACGCCAGGCATGGGAGGGTATCCTTCAAGGTGAACTCTCCAAGGCCCGATCCATTCAGTTAGAGCTCGGTGGATTGAAATTTCGCGAAAACGAACAAGCCGTTATTGCAACCTTTCTTCATTCCCAGCCTATTGGACGGAAAGCACTCACCTCGGAGTTGATGATTCTTCTGGGACACAATCGCCCTGATAAAATTGAGTTGGAAAAAGCCTTAAAAGAGTGGGCAGATATTTCCTGGTTTCTGGATGAAAGCGCCTTAAGCGAAACAGAGGAAGGCCCTGATGGTCAAAAAAAGCTACCTAACTCATGGAGATTAGGTTCAAAACCTAATCTGCGGCAGATGCACAATGAGGCTGTCCGTACGAAGATCTCACCTGAAATTGTGGAATCGTTATTAATTGACTACATTGGTAGCAACAAGTCCCTTACGGCAGGCGCTTCTGCATCCGGTGCGAAGGTACACAATCTGCCCCAAAAACCAAGGGATATTGCAGATGACGGTGAATTCCATTTTGCAATTTTGGCGCCTTCGTCATCATCAGATTCAGGCAAACCCAATCCGCATGCGAAACGTTTTATTGATGAGACGACGGCTAAAGATCGCCCTCGGGTGTTTCGAAATGCCGTTGTTCTTGCCGTGCCATCTAAAGATGGGCTTGAGGTAGCACGTGATCGCATCCGCGATTACTTTGGGTGGGAGGCAGTACGGGAGGAACTTAAAAGCCAGGAAATCGACCCCATTCGGAGTGCCATGCTTGCTACCTATATCGATGATTCCAGGAAAGCCATCCCCGAAGCCATAGGACAGGCATATTGTATTGTGATCACTGTATCGGAGAAAAATGAGGTTCAGGCATTCAAGATAACCCCAGGTGATGAACCCTTATTCCAGACGATTAAGTCGGATAATCGATCCAGGATACAAGATACGGCTGTTACTGCTGAGGCTCTCCTGCCAGGCGGCCCCTATGAACTTTGGAAAGATGATGAAACCTCCCGGCGTGTTAAAGATCTTGTCGGCGCCTTTGCCCAGTTTCCACATTTGCCCAAAATGCTAAACCGGAGAGCGATTTTGGAGACCCTATTAAATGGTTGTGTTGAAGGCACCTTCGTTCTTCAACTTACCAGACCAGACAGAACGGTGCGTACATTCTGGCGCGAACATCCCGATGAGAATGCATTGAAAGATCCCAGTTTGGAGGTCATTTTGCCCGAGGCAGCAGAATTAAGTAGCTTGCCCTTTGACCTCCTTTCTCCCGGAAAACTGCCAGGTCTTTGGAAGACGCCCGAGCTGCAATATCAAGACATACTTGATTATTTTTCAGGTGGCCATACCGAAATGATTCCCAAAGAAGGATACCAAGAACCGATAAATATTCCGGGAATTGAGAGAAATGTCCTTGAGAATGCAGTCAATGAGGCAGTTCAAGCCGGTAAAATATGGTTAACATCGGGTCCTGCAAGCATTTTGGGAGAAGAAATTCCTGTAGGAATCTTAACTCCGGATACAGTGCTGCAGGGGCCGCCTGAACCCATTTCTCCCATTGATTTATTACCAGCGAATTTACCGGATGCGTGGAGCGCTGAGAACACCACCACCCTTGGTCTAGCGACTGCTTTGTCGAAAAAAGCCGGAAAGACATTACCCTGGTTAACTGTTAAGGAAGCGATAGACGGGGCATTAAAGACGCGTTATATCGAATTGAGTGACGATTCAAATCCCTGGCCTTCTGATTTTATTACAGCTCAGATTGTAAAATTAAAAATCCCCAAAGAAAAGCCACCACCCATACCCTCTCCTCCCCCAAAAGATATGCTGACTGCTAAAGCATACCTGGAGCCAAGCCAGATTCAGGATTTAGCAGATCAAATTCCAGAGCTTACCAAAGCTTCAGCCGAACATGATTTGAAATATCAAGTTCAAATTGAATTTAAAGGGGATAAGAATAAGGATGAAGCAGCCAAAAAAATTAATAAATTATTAAAAGAGGTTTCCGAGAAACTTCAACTTTTAGATCATCAATAGATCGGGTGTCGGGTGCGCAGAAATCGAATGTCAAATGGTGTGCCGTCTTAGGATGAGCGAAGAAACTCGATTTCCATTAGAAAATGCGATTATTTGTGTTATCGTTTGGCCGAAGTTAAATTTCTTATCATCAATTTCGTCCCAAACAGGTCTTTTTTTTTGTCGTTTCGATTTTCCAAAAGTAACTCCGCAGGTTATCTGACAACAAAACACCGGGGGTAGGGAATACGATGCTGACAAGCAATCTGTTAGAAGCCATAGCGGCTTCAGAAATCAATACCGCGCTAAAGCTTTATGATCAGCTTCTTGAAAAAGGAGCAGATCCTTGGGACATCCATCTTTCACTTTTTCCGGCCGTGCAACCGATACTCAACCCACCTTTTATTAACCCCCATCTTCCGAAGATGTATGCAATAATCAGAGAATTTATCCCCTATCTGGAGATTGAAGATATACCCACTCTCATTCGGATCGAAATCGCAGAGTATGCCATGCGGCCTAAAATCAAAAAGCCGGTTAAGGCAAGTGCCAAAAAAAAGGGTATCTCTTTCAGCGACATAGAAACCGCGATCAGCTATCAGGACATCGCGTTGACGGCAAACGCTCTAAAAGCTTTTCTAGAACAAAAAGGCATAATGGCGCTTTCTCGAAATCTACTTCTTCTGGGCAGTGGATATCTAAACGACTCGTTGGGCCATTCTATTTCATGTACGGCATTTATATTGCTTGAAATGCTCTCACGGCCTGATGATGATCCATGGCCGGTCTTGGTTTGCCTGGCAGATTATTTCTGTAAAGGAAGATTTAATACAACATCCCCTGCAATTTCAGCGGAAAGCAATATTTCAGAAAAGGCACTTGAAGAAAAATTGCTGCAGGCGACGGCCGGATACGGAATCGTCAACCTCCACCATACCATCACTTTCTACGCCATTGAACAGGTTCGGCATCTGTTCAATTTCAAAGCGTATCAACACCTACTCCAGGCCGGAATCAGGTTCATGGGGATCAAATCAAAGGATTCAAGAAAAATCGAACCGGCAGATACCGTACCCCCCGGCTATAAGCAATTTTATGGGCAGTTCTCAAAAAAGGATTTAAATTCCGTCTTACCCGCGCTTTTGGCCATGACGCGATCACAGTCGGATCGGAGACGTTTGGGTCGATATTTGATCAAAGGAGTATGCGATCTTTATCAGGGTCATTACAACCCCCATTACCTTACAGGGCTGGGATCGGCATTGTGGATCATTGAGAATTATTGGAACAATTCACACCTCATTTCAGCAGCATTGGGTCAATATCTAGAATTTTTTTTTGATGGTATATAGGATATAACGATTTTTCCATGGTGCGGGTCCATGATCGTCTAAAACTATAAAACGAAAAAAAGAGATCTGGGTTAGCCGTGGGGGCTTCCTAATCTTGTACAAATTTCAACGGCTAAAGCAAATATAATATCAGATGCCAAATGCTC
>SDBV01004912.1_pt1 | contig 19010 bp, 16 predicted proteins | sample 2277081 | NCBI WGS metagenome assembly SDBV01 (sample SAMN10402039, study PRJNA504765) | marine sediment metagenome | isolation source: marine sediment core GS10_PC15, 223 cmbsf | place: Arctic Ocean: Southern Knipovich Ridge | collected 2010
TGACGTCCTTGGATGACCATTTCCTTTTGCATGGTCTTAAATTAACATATTGTTGCGTGAGAGTCCAGTTTATTCGGAAAGAAATTTATGTATATTTTGAAATTAGGGCTGAATAGTTACAAATATTTAAGAGCTTTGGCTCAGAAGAATGATGAGGCAAGGATAATAGTTGCTTACGAGGCATCGCCGTTAGGATTTGGGATATACGATGACAGTGTGGAAGCTGGGATAGAATGTCATATATTGGCACCTACGAAGATGCCGAAAGCTGCGAAGGACAGGAAGAGAAAGTATGATGAGCGGGATGCACAGGTGAAAGCGGGAGTGTTTAAAGATAAATATATTAAAGTTTCAAGTTTTCAGACGGCATAAAAATAAATGAATATATCTCACGGATACGAATATAGAGGGGTAATTTTGAAAAGCTGAGGATAGTATGAAAAGCGAAAATCATACGTAAATCACGATGGGATGAGATCGTCCCATACTTGGTGTTAAAACACCGTCCAAAGTTTGGTCCATCTCAACGTTTCGGTATACTGGTCTACCAGAATAAACTGGTAAGATCGAATAGCAGATTGTACGTGGTTGACGTTTTTAGATAATTCTGGTTTTTTTTGAACTTTATTATTAAGAGGGTTTGACAAAATACTCCATAGCAGCAGTATGGGGGCTGGTCACGGCTGAGCGGAAGCTGATGCGGGCCGATGAGCTTGAGCGGAACGCGGTTGAAGGGAAGTTTGGACAGGGCAAGCGTCGATATGGGCTGGGATTGGTCCGGGCGAAGTTGGTAGAGACCAGCGGTTCGATGATCGGGATGGCTATTTTAGTGATGAACCTGGAGAAACTGCTCTGGGAAGTTTTTTGGCTCATGTGGAAAAGGGTGGTATTTGCGATCTTGTATCGACCACAGTGGTCATTTAGTGGGTCTTGAGGGTAAATATCACTTATTCAGGAAGCCCTAATTAATCAAGATTTTCCTAATTTCCAACTTTGAATAATTAATTTACGAAGCTAATTTTATAATTTGTGTAAGGTTTATCGAACAACAGAGCTGAGAATGCAATCAAGCCCTTTGTAATTGGGAGAAAAAACTGGTTATTTTCGGGGACGCCAAAAGGAGCGGAATCTTCGGCAATATTATACAGTCTGGTAATCGGCGAAGCTGCTGAAGCTGTCAGTATACGATTATTTGTATTATATCCTGAGGAAAATTCCATATTGCGCAAAGAAAAAAGAGTATGAAGCACTGCTTCCATACAATCTACGTCCTGACGTAATAAAAAATTAGCCCGGGTGGCAAGAATTACCGCTTACAAATTATAGACTTCCAGCACCACGAATCGTTCATGCCGTTAATCTGGTGAAACTTTGATCTGAGGAACCGTATGTGTTATCGCGCACGTACGGGTCTGTTGGGGTTCCGGGTGGGCAACCGCCGGTTCTACCTGGCCAGTACGTTTTCTCCCTTACTTGTTACTTTCCACTATACCGAGTTCCTTTTCTGTTTCTGCAATAATAGTTTGTAAATTCGAGATGATCTTCTCACCCAATCGATCAGGTTTATGTGTTTCAAGAACGTTGCGTGCTTCATCCCAAGCTCTCTGATAAATATCCTTGCCACCTTTATTCATCCAATCCTCTCTCCTCGATCTGTCAATTAGTGTTGGCCGTGAGGTTATTCTCATGTTTTCGAATGTGTCATCATGACCAAGAAAATCTTTGAAAGGACCGATGTCATTTATAACATCCACCGATAGTGTAGCATCATTAACAGGTATGCCATGAACAATATGTTTAATCATACCTGCAAAATCATTGTCCATAAAAAGCTGACCAAAGTCGAATGTAATTCCCATTTCCAACATTCCCAGACCGTAAATAACGTTAGCACCTGCCAACGCCGGTAGGAGAGCCGTCAGGGTTTTCTCGTGGCCGGCTTGAGCGTCGCTTATTTTGCTATCACACTATCCACCAGCCACAAAGCTCGGTAAAAGATAGTACCTGGCCATACAAGCGACAGCAGCGCTGATCATAGCTAGCTCAGGGCTTCCGACTGAAGCTGTAGTGTATAAAAGATCTAAACAACAGGTTGAACTACCATATATGACAGGTGAGCCTTTACGAACTAGTTGATTTAAGACAACGCCAGACAATACTTCTGCGTTGTGTATTACTAGCGTGCCAGCCAAATTAACAGGAGCCGATACTCCCGCCATAGCCATTGAAAGTATATTTACTGCGATACCTGTATTTGCAGCTTCTATGATTATTTCACAACAGTCCTTTACAAGTTTCAAAGGGCTAACTGGACATGTTAGAAAGGTCAATATAGGCCGATCCCGCAGCGCTTGCCTACCACCAACAATTTCCTCAAGCATGAGTACTAATTTTTTCGCTAGAAAACCGTTTCCCGGACATAGAAAGTGATGTTTAGTGGTATTTGTTAGTGACGCTTCTGCATTATGAAGAGGGGAAGTGGCCTGCGGAACATCATGCGAGAGCATAGATCGCTCGTACAAATCAATATTATCCAAATAGTCAATGAGTACAGCGGCATCAGCGAGATCCTGTTTCTTCGTTTCCCTACGTTCTCCTGTATGAGAATCATTAATCATAATACCTTCGCCGAAATTTGTGAAACTTACCCGATTAGATTCTAAGACGACATCGTTCTCCGAAACCCTCCCTGCTGCAATAAATTTGGATGGAGCTGAGCGGGTTGCTTCCTCAACCAAATACGGTGGAAAGTGCACAATTGAGGTATCAGAATCAACCGTAGCACCACCTTCCATTAAAATCTTTCGTGCTTCTTCAGATTCTACAAACACTCCGGTTTTCTCAAGCACTTCCAATGTGGCTAGGTGAATCTCAAATAGTTCATCATCATTTAGCACATTGAGGCTAAATCCCCCACTATGTAATTTCCCTGCATGTAACGGTCTAATCATAAAAAGTTCCTCCTACTTTATTTTAAAAATGCCTAGATTACAAGGGCCAGCGATTGTTGACACTTTATGGACATTAAACGCTCTTTGACAATCACAGTTAGAATTGATCCCACTATATGAACTTGAGGGGTCAATTCTATGAGTAGGAAATTAACAACCGATTATCGCTTGGAAGCTGTGAGGAGGTATCAAGCAGGAGAATCGGCAACTACGATCTGCCGTTCTCTTGGAAAAACTCGCCAGTGGCTCTACAAATGGTTCCATCGAAAAGAAGAGCTTGGACAAGTCTCTGCTCCTATACGAGCTCACAACTGAACGTCAATTGAAATCGAATGACTAAAGTGTCAACGCTTGGTGGCCTTTGTGACCTTGAGATAATCTACTATCTGAAACTGAACGCTTACATTCCTCCGGTAAATTATTTTATACAGTGCGTAGTTTCTTTAGCGCTTAATTAAAGTCCTTTTCAGTATCTCATCAGATGGTTTTCCATCCTTATCCCATCCTCTTAATTTATAATAATCATTCAGCATTTTTTCAAAATCTTCCTTTTTTATTTTCCAATTTGTATCTTCTCTTTCTTCATACAATCGGTCCGGTATTTGATCACTTTCTCTTGTAAGGCCTTCGTTAACATTAAATTCACGAATTAAATTGTAAACACGTTCTCCCACTTCTAGCATTTTCTTATCGTTTATATTAATACCAATACTGTTAAGCATTGAAACTGCCTGTTCAATTGACAAAAGTACATTATCACACGTAATGAGAGTCCACATTGCTGTGCTGGTGTCTTGCAAATCTTTAACAAGTTGAGCTTTACCATCAGGAGAGAAAGGATCGAGTGTTCCAAACACCTCTTCACCAACAGTCCATCCTCTCATATGACACCCACCGCGATCCGAAGTTGCATAGGACAACGCCATTCCTATAGAACCGCGGGGATCATAGGCAGGTAGTTCTAGTCCTTTGACATGCATTGCAAATGAACTAGCACCTTTTCCTATTTTTTTAGCAATGCTTGCAACTCCTTCTGCAAACAAATCACCCATACCCTCTCTTTTTACGATGCTTTCAATTAATTTCACTTGCCCTTCAACGTCTCCAAATTTAATCTCGTAATCTATCAAGCCTTTTTCTGCGCATTCCATGATGAAAGCTACAACGTTCCCTGTAGTTATTGTATCAATGCCATAATCATTACAAATTTTATTAACCATAACTACCGTGTCGAGCTGATGATGACCACAATTTGGTCCGCACATTGCAACTGTCTCATATTCAATACGATCCAATTCAGCCCCTTCATAAGGACCTGTTTTCACCTTTACGCGCACACCACATGCAGCTGGGCAAAGATAGCATGTATCTTTTCTTATCTTAATCTTTTCGATATTTTCTTCAGTAATCTCAGTATATCCGTCAATAACCCCGCGATTAAAGTTATTCGTTGGAAGGATTTTTACTTCAGAACAAAAATCGACTAATGGTAAATTCCCCCCCAAACCCATTTCAGGTATTACTTTATCTTTCACGTATTTCTGAATTTCTTTGCGAATTTCGCTGGCTTTCTTGTATAACTCTAAATATTCCTTATTTGCTGCCGTAACTTTAACAGCAATTGCTTTGAGATTTTTTGAGCCCATCACTGCTCCTAAACCACCTCTCCCAATTACACCGGATCTTCCTTTTTTCCAAGCATTACTAATTATGTTTGCATATTTTACTAAATTTTCGCCACCAAGGCCTATTGCTGTAACACGAAATTCCGGAATAGCTTTATCCACCTCCCCTGGACTCATACCTGATAGATATCTAGCATCTTCAAACGTGACCTGATCATCTTCAATTTTTATATAAAGGAGATTACTTCCCTTGCCCTCAATGATTAGACCTATATACCCTGCTTTCCTAAGCTCGGACCCAAACCATCCTCCAGCATAACCGTCTGAAAATGAATTTGTCAGAGGTGATTTTGATGCTACCACATAGCGATCGGTACCTGGGAAAAGGGCAGTTAAAGGGCCTATGAAAAACATTAACTTATTAGCTTGGCTTAGTGGATCGATTTTCGGTTCAAGTTCCTTATACAGGTAATATGCAGCTAACCCTTTTCCTCCGATATAATTTTCTATCACGTCATTTGGTACTTCTTCAATTTTGTACGATCTGTTTGAAAGATCTACTCGTAACACCTTATATTGCATTCTTTTCTCCTTTGACTTGCTTATTTAGCAAATATAAAATTTCATTCTATTATCAATATTGATATCTTATGCTGTATTCTGCTAACAGATGCACATAACCTCCAAGGACAGCCACCTCTTACTGCTATCTCTTAAAGAGTACACAGTCTGTATGGCAGTGGTACTTTAAAATTATTAAGTCGTCTCTTCTTTTATTCAAATGTCCTGCTATAAAGTTCTTTTATCTCTTCTAAATTAAGAATACGTGGGTTTCCTGGTAGATCTCCATCCTTTATTGCCCATTTGGCTAAGTCGGGTATAATCTTTTTATCTACCCCATATTCTGACAGTTTAATTGGCAGCCCAAGACTTTTTACAAAATCGCGAATTGCTGCTGGCGCTTTCCCTGCCGCTTCTCTTTTGTTTAAGCCATCAACAACCTCACCCATTGCGATGGCTATATCTATCATACGATCCATACACGATATTATATTGTACTCCATTACAGGTGGCATCATGATACCCATTGCCATGCTATGCGGCATTCCACATTGAGTGCTCAACTGGTGCCCAAGTGCATGAATTCCACCACAGCCAGCGCTACTAAAAGCCATACCTGCTACTAGACTTCCCATTGCCATTCCTTCTCTTGCTGCCATGTTAGTCCCATCAGCTACTGCAGGACCAAGATGTTGTACTATCAACTTGATTGCTGCTAGAGCTAGTACGTCAGTTTGAGGCATGGCATAAGGGGTACAGTAGGCTTCAACCGCATGGCTTAGAGCATCCACACCTGACGATGCGGTCATGAGGGGAGGCATGCTTGCCATCATCACTGGGTCTACCAGGGCAATCTTAGGGACAATTTTCCATCCACCCGGAGCCATTTTGTAATTGTCTTTTGTGTTTGTTATAACGGACCATACAGTTACTTCGCTTCCCGTTCCTGCTGTTGTCGGTATAGTTATTAATGGAGGAATTGGGTTTTCAAAAAGGTCTATACCAGCATAGTCTCGAATAGAACCTCCATTATTAACCAAGATTCCAATTGCTTTTGCGCTATCGATAGCACTACCGCCTCCAACCGCTACGAGAACATCCGCGTTTGCGTCTTGGTAAATCTTTGCTCCCTTTTCCACTTGTACATCGGTGGGATTTGGTTCGACATCTGTATATAAATGATAATCCACACCTTCTTCTTTCAGGGATTTTTCAACTCCCTTGAACGCATCGAGGCCGGCGACCACTTTATCAGTCACTACGAATGCTTTTTTTCTTTGCAGTGCCTTCACACACTCTCCAACACGCTCAGACGCACCTTCACCAAAAATCGTTCGTTCCGGATGAAAAAATTCACAATACATTTGCTTTTACACTCCTTCTAATTGTGTTTTTACTTTTTATTTCTTTTTAAACTCTCAGCCCGTATCATAATACTGCTAACACAAAATACATTGCAAACGGCTTCATAATAGCCATGGGATATTGATGCAGTTATAAGAAGCAATTTTAACCTTGCAGTCTTTCATGATTCTAACAAGGGTATGACATAGTGATTATATTTCATTACAAAATTATAAATAACTGGCTTCAGTAAAAAATTAAAGAGTTTACGTATATGAGAGTTAAAACCGGAAGATGACTGGAAGTACGGGGATTAGGTGTAAATATGAACTTAGAACAACAATTCTTCAGTCCGCTGGTATATCTCGATCTTGCGCCGGGCTAACTCTGAGAAAAAAATCTCGGGGTCAAGAGCAGTCTCCGGCGGAACGACACCAAGCTGCCGAACATCACCACGGGCTATCATCTGTGCCCCAATGCTCAGGGGAATAGCGATGTTCTTGTAGTAAGCCGCCGTACCGCCCCATTTCTCCTGAGATGGATGACGATTCCAGAGCGTAACCTTTGCAGGGCTTTTCTTTCGTCTTCCGGAGACTTCCACCACCAGACCGTAGGCCCACAGGGGTGTTTGTTTGCACTCCGGAAGTTGGTAAAGGAGCTCATTCATTATCTCCATCGGAGTGCTTTCAATGCCTTTGACGGTTACAATCTTTTTATTGTAAAGCCCGGATTCCAGCATGGCCTTTGCCAGACGCATGGCATGAGGCGGAAAACAGCCGCGCACAGAGACAGCCTTCGCCTTAAGGCTCTTCGGCATAGTTTGGGTCTCAGGGTGAGGAATGTAGCAGGTTTCCTGCTCGCCGATGGGGCCGGGAAAATTCACGACCTTAAGGCCCTCGAACGGCCCGACTGAGTGAAACCGGCCGTCTTCATAATAGACGCGGTCTTCGGTAGCGGGGTCGAATTCCCATAGGAAAGTGTAAAGCAGTCCAGGGGCAGGGGCCGGACATCGGAAAGCGGCAAAGTTGATCTGGATATCGTCGACCTCGTCAAGATAATCTGCGCCTTTTCGTGCCATAACATTGGTGATGCCGGGAGTCGCACCGATACCCGGGACAAATACAATCCCCTTTTCTTTGGCTTCAGCGTCATAATCCCACTGCTCCTCTTCGGTACTTACGTCCAGGCCGTTGACACCTGCATCAATGCAGGCCTTCGTAACAGCCATATCGTACTTAAACGGCAGGCCGTTGAGAATTAGATCGAATTCTTTGAAAACCTTGACAAGCCTGTCGTAGTCGTCGGCATCGACCTCGAGAACTCCAAGCCTGGAATCTCCGATCTCCGCGGCAATTTTCTCAGCAGCTGATACATTATTTTCACCGATAACGATAGTGTCAAAATCTGAGTACTCTGCAAGATCGCGTGTTGCATGCCGGCAGACAGCGCCGGCGCCTCCAAGAGACAAAATTTTCATTTGCTGCTCCTTTTTATTTATCAAACCTTTGCAACGGTTTCTAATATTTCTCAATACTATTATACAATAGATCCTTTCACACCTCTAATAACATGATGTTATGGCGCTAATATCTGACAGCCGGGTTAATCCAGTTTTGACGAAGTTCGGGTTTTTACGGAGTCGAGCAGCAGGAGGCTTTTGTTGTTATCTTATCGAATCATACATTTTGCACAGCTTTAGATTTCGTCCAGCGCCTTCTTTATTGCCCCCAGCAAGATATCCGCGTGTTCTATCTCAAACACCAGCGGCGGGCGAATTTTCAGGGTCTGGTAGTGCTGGCCGGTAGTTCCGATCAGAACGCCATTCTGGCACATGTGGTTCATAATGAGATCAGCCAACTCCGGATCATGATTGCCATCGCCGGTAACAATATCAATTCCCAGAAGCAATCCCGAACCATGAATTTGTCCAAGACGGGCGTCATGCTTTTTCATGTCGCTGAAACCCTCTTTTAAATATTGGCCGACTCTAAGTGCGTTTTGCTGTAATTCTTCCTTTTCTATCACATCAAGTACAGCCAGTCCTGCGGCACAGGATACCTGGTTGCCGCCAAATGTGTTAAAGTAGCCGGATTCATTCGCAAGGGCTTCGGCAAACTCCGGGCGGGTTACCACTGCCGCAAGCGGATGGCCGTTACCCATTGGCTTTCCCAGCGTTACTATATCGGGGACCACATCATCGAACTGAAAACCCCAGAAATGTTTTCCGAGCCGCCCAAAACCTCCCTGGACTTCATCAGCGATACAAAGCCCTCCGGCTGCACGTGTCTCTTCAAAAAGTGTTTTTAGATAACCCTGCGGCGAGGTGTAAATGCCGTCACTGACAAAAGATGTATCTAAGATAAGCATTGCAGGCCGGTGCCCTTGCTCATCAAGGGCCGCTATCGCATCTCGTATTCCCGAATCAGGCTTAAGGAACGATATGTCTGAGGTGGGTGCAAATAGAGTTTGTACATGCAACGGCAAATTCATTTCAGAAATAATTTCAGTGCTGAATTGAGATGTGGCATTGGTACTGCCGTGATACGAGAATTTGGTTATCAAAGCTCCGCTGTTACCCGATTTTAGCTGTGACATGCGCCAGGCAAGTTCATTGGCTTCTGATCCGGTACATACAAACATACACACGCTTAATGGTTCCGGCATCCGTTTCGTGATCTGGTCTGCAAACTCAAGGATAAGCTCGTGCATATAGCGCGTGCTGGTATTCAGTATCCGGGCCTGCTTGGCAATTGCGTTTACAACGTGGGGGTGGCAGTGGCCAACCTGGGCGACATTATTGTACGCATCAAGGTATCTTTTATTATCATCGTCATATAACCAGATACCCTCTCCCCGGACAATATGCAGGGGTCTTTTGTAGAATAAATCCGCACAGGGTCCTAATAGAACCTCCCTCCGCCCAAGATGAGATTGAAGTGTTTCCGGTTCTTTTTGAGAAGGCTCAGTTGCTGCATGCTCCCAGAGACCGCAGACCCTTAAGAATTTCCTGGTAACCTCCTCAGGGTCCTGATCCTGCCACATCTCCAGGATACGCCAGGTTTGTTCGACGTCGACCATTATATATTCACGATTATCGGGATGGATTGTCACCCGCCAGGATGCGATGACGTTCAACATCGTCAACCGGGTCCCGATCAAGTCAAAAAGTAACCGCAGCTCTACCTCTTCCAGGGGATTTAGTTCGTTATAACCGGCAACTATGTGAACAGCGACATCTAAAGGGTCGACGGAATCACGGAGTGTTGCTGCAATGGTTGTCGCCAGGTCAATGACTAATAGTGTATGAGTCAGATCACCAAAATCAATAATGCCAACAATGCTGTTGGAGTCATTTTCTGCCACGAGAATATTATCCGGCACCATGTCGTTGTGAACGATCTGCGCTCTTAGTTTTGGTATGAAGGGCAGCACATTCTTGTCAAAACGACCCAGGAAATAGCTGACCAGCGTGTGATGGTTTTTATCGATAATATAATCCAGATATGCCCTGAGTTTTGGGGTATGCTTCAAATCCCACAATAGTTCATAATTAGCTGTGGGATGGAAGAAACCGCGTAAAGCACGGGTCATACGAGCCAGGTACACGCCCATCTTGCGGAACAAGGCTTCACTGGCATAATCGTCCTTGAGATGGACGCCGGGCAAATAAGACACGATGCGTATTGGGTGTTTTCTGCCGTCCCCAGCTTCAATCTGTTCGAAAGCCAACCCGTTTCGAGATAGCAGGACTTTAGGCACAGGTAATCCGGGGTCTACCGCGGAGATATGTTCCAGGGCTTTGAGCTGCATGTCAATAATTGTCGGCTCTTCAGCAATGTTGGCAATTTTTATGACATATTGGTCCCCAGCCGCTGTGTCGATTTGGAAGTTCTGGTCTCGCTCACTATCGAGTGGAGTCAGGGTTCCGGTTAGTCCATATAGCTTGTTAGCGATATTTTTTATTTCTTCAATGGAAAAGTTTGGGGAAGGGGTCTCTAATAGTTTGTCTTGATTAGGACCTTGATTCAGGATAGCCATACAAGATTTCCTTTTGACATATAGGCAAGGGGGTAAATTCCGGCTCAATCGTCAAATAGCTGGAGATGCTCCTTATCATTAATTGATAGGATTTATTATAATTCTAGATTCGCCAACATACAAAAAAAAACCGTGAATAGCACACAAATTGCCCAGGAAATATTCACGAATGCATTGCTGACGAAAACCACAACTTTTTTACAAATACACTATCCATAATAGAATATTCTGTCAAGAATAAAGAAAATGTGAGGTTTCCATTTTATTACTGACAATAAGGATAGGCGCACCTCACCTTTTGGATAAGCCGTGCCCAGTACCGCTGCGAGGCCCTGGCATATAAAGTCTCCATTTTATGCTATGGGTTTTTGGACGTTTTCCTTTCAGATGTGACTTTATACCCAAACTTTGCAAGGCTGCCATCTTTAACGACCTTCGTAATAGCCAGGTTATTCCGGTTTTGACGAAGTTCGGGTTTTTACGGAGTCCCGCAGCAGGAAGCCAGGTGACCTGGTTTGACTTCAAGCAGGTCGGGTTCTTGTTCCATGCACTTTTTCTCCGAATACAGACACCTGGGATAAAATCTACAGCAGGGAAACGACTGGTCCGGTGTCATGGGGATAAAACCTTTGATTGGTATTTCCTCGATTTTAACAGTTGGATCGGTTACAGGAACAGCAGCGATAAGCGCTTTTGTGTAGGGGTGAACCGGAGCTTGAAGTATTTCTTCAGTGGGGGCTATCTCAACGATTTTTCCAAGATACATGATCGCGATTCGATCACATATGTAACGGGCGGTTGCCAGGTCATGAGTGATATAAAGGAAGGAGATGCCATGGCGATCACGCATTTTTAAAAGCAGGTCAAGAATTCCAATTCGCACCGAGACGTCCAGCATCGAGATAGGCTCGTCCGCGATTATGAGCTTCGGCTGGAGAATGAGAACCCGGGCTACCCCCACTCTCTGTCGCTGTCCTCCGCTTAAGAGAATCGGGTACCTGTCCCAGAACCTGTCAGGATCCAGTTCAACTTCTTTCAGGGTTTTCCGGATCATCTCATTCTCCTCATCAACTGTTTCTGCGAGTTTATGAATTCGAACTGTCTGGCGGAGGATATCGCTTGCTGTTCTTCTCGGATTCAGGGACCCATGAGGGTCCTGAAAAATCATCTGTATACTTCGTCTCATCTTTTTCAGATCTTTTCCGCCAAGTTTAGTCAGATCGGTATCGTTGTAATAAACACAACCGCTGGTAGGTTCGATAAGCCGCAATACAGATCTGCTCATGGTGGACTTCCCGCACCCGCTTTCACCGACAAAGCCCAGTATTTCATTCTCTTTTACCTGAAAACTGATATTATCAACGGCTTTGATGTATCGAATCTTTCCCCTTCTAAGAGCGTTGAAAAATCCAGTCTGAACAGGAAAATGCTTCGTCAGATTCTCAACTCTCAGTACTTCTCTATCACTCATTTCTGCTCCCATAAATGACATGCTATACGATGGTTATCTTTTGAAATCAGTTGGGGCTCTTTTTCCCTGCATATATCCATAACGCGGGAACACCGGGGATGAAAATTGCATCCATCGGGAGGTTCAATCAGGTTGGGGGGAGATCCGGGAATGCTCATCAGCTTTTGCTTTTCCCCTTTTATGCTTGGATAGGAGCTCACCAACCCTTTACTATAAGGGTGCATCGGATTCTGGTATAGTGAGACAGTACTTGCCTCTTCCACGATCCGGCCGCTGTACATCACCGCTACTCGATCACAGGTCTCTGTAATTACCGAAAGATCGTGGGTAATAAAAACTATCGGAAGATGTACTTTTTCCCGAAGTTCCCCTATAAGCTTTAATAACTGCCTCTGTACAATAACATCAAGCCCCGTAACAGGCTCATCCATAATCAGTAAACCGGGATTACAAGCCATGGCGATTGCGATCATCACCCGCTGTTTCATTCCTCCGCTAAGCTCGTGGGGATAATTCTTTATTCTATCCGGTGAGATCCCTACCTGTTCCAGGCCAGCCCGCGCCCGTTCCCACGCCTGCTTCTTGGAAATTTTTTCATGTTCGATTATTTCTTCAGCGATTTGCCTGCCGATTGTCAACACCGGATTCAGGGCATTCTGAGCAGCCTGGAAAACCATTCCAATGCTATTTCCACGAAGCTTTCTAATTCCTTCATCTGATAATAACAGGAGATCTTTACCGCCAAAAAATATTTGTCCTTCTTTAATTCGACCGGGAGGTGTTACAAATCTCATGACCGCCGATACGAGAGTCGATTTTCCGCAGCCGGATTCTCCGATCAACCCGAGGGTTTCCATTTCATCAATGCTGAAACTTACATCATCAACAGCCTTCACCTCACCTTTTCGGGTAAAATAGCTGATTTTCAGATTTCTCACATCTAGTAACGCCAACTATACCACCTTTTTTATAGCCCCCGAATCTCCCTGTATCCGGGTTTCATGATATCGCTTATAGCGGTTCCGAAGAAGGTGAATCCGAGAATCAGTGTTACAATACAGACAATCGGTGGAATCACCCAGTACAGAGCGCTGGACATCGCCCCGGATTCAAAAGCGAAATGGAGCATCATTCCCCATGTTATTGTGGTGGGATCCCCTAAACCCAGGAAACTTAAGACCGATTCAGCATACACAGCCCAGGTAACCATCAGAACTGTCTGGGCGAGAATCAGGGGGATTACGTTCGGGAGTATTTCTCTGAAAATCAGGTATGAGTTACTCGCTCCGATACATCTGGAGGCTTCGACGAATGACCTTTCTTTGAGAGAAAGAACTTGTGCCCGTACTACTCTGGCGGTAGTCGGCCAGTTTACAATACTGACAACGAAGATGATATTCCAAATACTGGGACCAAGCACTGCAGCAAGTACTATCATTAACGGAAGTTCCGGGAGCATCAAGAAAAAATCAACAACTCTCATTAAAATTTCTTCCACTTTGCCGCCGTAAAAACCGGCCGTAAGACCGACAAAAGAACCTATAATAATCGAGAAAAGGCCCGCCAGAAAACCGATTGACAGGGAAATCCTGGAACCATAAATCACCTGGCTCCAGATATCCCGGGCAAGATCATCCGTCCCCAGCCAGAACTCCAGTGAAGGCGGCTGCAGTAAGTTTTTTACTTCTCCTGATTTCATGGGATCCGTTGTATTGAGAAAGGGTGCAAAAACCGCTAAACACAGAAAGATCAAAAATATGATCATGCCGGCTCTCCCCATTCGGTGTGTTGAGAGGAGCCGGATAAATTCTTTGATGCTTTTCATTGTTGTTCTAAATGTATTCAACCTATGTTTCTGCTCCTTTTTTCTTGATCCGGGGATCGATATATCCGTAAATGAGATCCACGAGGAGATTAACAAAAACAACCGAAATTGCAAAAATCAGGAAAATGCCCTGTAAGAGGGGGTAGTCCCTTTTCATAACCGCATCATAGGTAAGTCTGCCGATCCCCGGCCATGAAAAAACTGTCTCAGCCTCGATAACTCCGCCGATTGCAAAGGCAAAGTTTATTCCGGACATGGTGATGACTGGAAGAAGAGCATTCCTGAGAGCGTGACCCTTTATGATCGCCTTTTCCTTAAGACCCTTTGCCCTGGCAGTAGTAATATAGTCCTTCCCCAGAACATCTACCATGGAACTTCTTGTGAGCAGAACATACTCGCCGATATACCAGAAAATAATGGATATTGCGGGAAGAACAAGGTGCCATCCCACATCAAGGATATACCTGAAGCCGGTAAAACCGGAAGCTGCCGTCGACATCCCGCCTAGAGGGAAAAGGAAAAAGATGAAAGAAAACACCAATAACAGAATAAGACCCATCGCAAATGAGGGAACGGAATACACTGCCAGAGAGACGCTGACTATAATCTGATCAAACCGGGTGCCACTTTTCCACCCGGCCAGTGTACCAAGGCTTACTCCGGCCGCAATAGCGATTACCAGTGATGTAAGGACCAGGATGAGGGTTTTGGGGACACGTCCTGCTATGACCTGAATAACCGGCTTTTTATGGGAGAATGAAATCCCCATATTCCCTTTCGAGAGTTGCTTCATATAGGAGAGGAATTGTCCTCCGAGGGGCTTGTCCAGGCCGAACTGCTCTCTGACTTTCTGCATCTGTTCGGCTTTTACTCTTGGATCTCCGAACATCATCCGAACCGGATCACCGGGAGCCATGCGAAAAATAACGAAATTTACACAGGTTATTAATAAGACCGTAATAACAGCCGAAATCAGTTTTTTTGTTGCAAAGCTGAAATATCCTTTTACAGCCATTTTCTTCCTGTCACCTGTGATTCTATTTGAAATCCATTTGACAAGGATATACAAGGATTCAAAAATTGTAAAAGTGTTTTTTTGGAAATTCGTGAAAAAACATACGAATATCATCGATGTCAGATGTGTTTTTCTCGATTCACATTATTTCCCTGTTCCTTATTTAAGTGATAGAATTATTACAAATCGAACTATTTCTCAGGGCCATGATTGTCCGACAGACCGGTCCCGTAATTATAGATTTCTTTTTCATAGCTTGTAATTATGGATGTCTCAACCCTGATGATTCCATTGATGTTCCCTATTTTGTCGTGAAGTAATATGCGCAGACCGTCAAGAGATTTTACCGCAAAATCAATGTCGATATCAGAAGTTCCGGTCATGAGGGCGATATAGGTGATTTCCCGGAATTTTTTTAATTCATGAATAACTTCTTTCAATCTTTGTGTGCTTACCTGGAGCTTTATATTTCCGGTAAGAGCAAAACCCAGTTTGCGCGGTTCACACACAGCAACTATGGAGATGACCTGGTCTTTGATGAGCCTTTGAACTCTTGTTCTGACCGTTGCTTCTGAAATGCCCAGCTCTTCAGCGATTTTTGTATAGGGCATTCGCCCATCCTCCTGTAAAAAACAGATGATTTGTGAATCTACTTTGTCAATCATCATAGCCATGGAGCCGATTCCTCCTCATTGGTTTTGTACACATTGTCCGGCTTTTTTTTGTAAGATAGAAAGTTCCCTTTCAACGTCATCGGGCAATGGCACGCATTCGCAGGCAGAGAGCATGGCATCGATCTTATCTCTCATTTCATTTATGAGAAGAGGTTTTCCCGCTCCGGCCCACCTTTCATATGATTCGTGCACCCCCGTATCGCTCATATACCACTCGCCGGAATGTAAAGCTTCAACCGTTGATTCTTCGGCTGTAAAATGCCCCCCCGGGCCGATCAAGGCAATAATGTTTTCCAGCCATTTTTTGTCGTCACCTGGGATACCTCGATGGGCCTTTCTGCACATTCTGAAAATCTCAGCATCGATCATGAATTGCTCAAAGCTCAAGACCATCGAACCACCCAAAAGCCCGGGTCCAACCAGGATATCCGGCCAGGAAAGGGTGGTCAATAAACCGTTCAGTGCCCTTTCGTATCCGCTTTGAATGGAAGGAACAAAATGGCTGGTTGATAACCCGGAGGCTTGCGCCGGGAGATTGTAAAACCTGGCCATCTCTGTCTCTGCTGCTCCCAGGATGCCGTTTTCAACAGCTCCGCTTAAATAACCGCCGCTGCGGGGGTCCATGAGCGTGAGGGCGGGGGCATAAATAAAGGGCGTTTGGGGGCCGGCGGCCTGTACCAGACATAACATGGCAAGAACTTCGCAGTTACCAAGAATGACCGTGGATATCATACTTGCAGGAGCCGTTGTTCCCATGAGGGGCATCGGCATAACAGCCACGGGTATGTCCCATCCTGCAAATGCCAGATACGCATCCGTGTGTGTTCCTTCGATGATCAATGGAGACTGAGGACAGAGGAGAAATGACCATGGATGGTGCTTTTTTATTTTTTTCTGATCACCGAAAACTATCCGGAGAATTTCCTTGAGCCATTCCGATTCGGCTTCAGAAGAAGATGGTTCCTGAATATGTTTGGAGAAATTTTTTATTATATGTATCAGGTGCTCCACATAATGAGCCGGAGTTTTGTTTTTGTCATGTGCCGAAACTATGCTCCAGTAAACACCGACTTCATCCAGCATATCTCCCAGGCGGGTTGCTTCTATCCAGTCGTGATATCTGGAGGGCCGTTTTTTGCCGGTATCGCGGTCGATAACTGAGACGGCCTCTCCGTCCATACACAGTACACAGTCTCCGCTGTTCATCGATAAATCCCAGCCTGTTCTTCTGGCTCCCAGGCTGAAATCCTTCGGTGCGAGAAAGAGGGATTCTTCCACCAGAGATCGTGGAAATCGTACAATGTGAGTTGGGTCATCTGCTTCAGCCCCGGCCTCTTTTAGAATACTTCGGCCTTTTGACGTGTCTACCCTTACACCGGTGGTTGATAGTATCTTTAAACTGACCTCATGTATCCTTCCTTTTTCGTTTTCAGACAGCACTTGTATTCGGGTTTGCATCTCCTGGGACCTCATTTTTTAGATTATACCCAATGTTCAGTTTATGCAATTGAAATTTATGATATTCGTGAAATTTTCTTTGACAATTAGTGATAACAGGATATTATAGTGGATTATATTGGAAATTCGAGTTAGTCAGGAGCTTTATGATGATCAACGTATTCATGGAGGCTGATGTATGAAAAATATCCTGATAATAGGTGCCGGAGCACAGGGAAATGTAATCACCAATGTGCTGAAGGGAGAAAATGATATAGGAAAAATTGTACTTGCGGATATTCTGATCCAGCGGGCTGCCGAAATTTCCAGGTATGCAGCATCTCCAAAGATCAAGCCTGTAGCGCTGGATGCATCAAATCGCGCTAAAATAGTCAAGTTAATGAAGGAAGGTGACTTCAGCCTCGTTGTAAACGCCACGATTCCTGAATTCAATAGAAACATTGTACAGGCTGCCTGCGAAGCAGGTATCGATTACCTGGATATGGCTTCCAATGAATTCTTTCCCGAGGAAGGGATCCTCCTGGATCAGCTGGTGTATGAAAAGGAATGGAACAGCGCGGGGCTTACGGCAATAATCAACGGAGGCGGAGACGCGGGACTTGTTAACGTTATGGCAAAAGAAGCAGCCGAAGAACTGGATACCATCGATTATATCGGAATAAAAGATTTTGGTATCGTGGAATGTGACGAACCGGTCGCTCTGTGGTCGATGAGAACGTTTCTGGAAGATTGCTACGATGAGCCTGTTATCTGGAAAGACGGAAAACACGTCTTTGTTGACTCTTTCAGCGGAGAAGAGGAGTATTACTTTCCGCCACCTTTGGATATAAAGGGTAAAGTGTATAACCATATTCATGAGGAACCTATGACAATCCCTCTGTATGTGGGTAAACCTGTGAAGGACTGTGATTTCAAGATCGGAGATCCCGGAATAGACATGTGGAAGTATATCCTGAAGGACCTGGACCTCCTGTCACCCAAAAAAGAGGATATCGGAGGAAATCTTGTCAGCCCAAGGGAAGTTTTCTTTAAAAAGATCCCGCCTACACCATCAATAGAAAAGATGGTCAGGCTTGTAAAAGAAAAGAGAATTTACAGCCAGCTGATCCTGCTGGTGGATGTAAAAGGCACCAAAGATGGCCAAAAACTGCATTATAAACTCTGGACGGACAGTCCTGATGCCGAGAAAGCATGCAACTGGATACCCGGTACAAGCGATGTTTCCTGGATTACTTCTGTGCCCGCATCCATATTTTCCCTTATGATCTTGCGGGGCCAGGTGAAAAGAAAGGGTATGCTCCCTCCTGAAGTATTCGATCCCGAAGAGCGGGAGATATTTTTTCAGGGAATAAAAGAATGGGATATAGAAATTCATAAGCAGGTGAATCGGGTAATGTAACCGGAAAAAGGGGGAAATCCAATGGTTTTAAGCACACAACTGCTATCGGAAGAGGAGAGAGCCCGTATACACAAGGAGAGTCTCAGGATCCTCTTGAAAGTAGGCGTTAAATTTCACAGCCCAAAAGCTCTGAATGTACTCAAGCACAGCGGCGCGAAAATAGATGCCGATTCCGGAATTGCAAAAATCCCCGAAGACACGGTGAATGCAGCTCTGGATTCCACACCCAGGTCTTTTGTGCTTGGCGCGCGGAATCCGGAATTCGATTTTCAGCTTCCGTCCTCTTTCAGCGGCTGCAACCTTGATGCCGGAGGGATCTACTGTATTGATTTCAGGACAGGAGAGAGAAGGGTAAGTTTATATAAGGACAATGTCGATGCGCTTAAAATTTTTGAGGAAATGAGCCTTGGAACCATTGTGTGGCCATGCTCGACCGATGATACTCCTTATGGCTTGTCCACGGTGTTAGGTTCTATCGAGACTCCAAGACCACGGTGAGTGTACTCACTTTCAGATTTTGAGGAGTAGTACGACGATTACTATGCGAAGCAGTACGGCAAATACAGAATTATACGTATTAAAGAAGCAGTTGAAAAGTTTCTTGAGTGTGGAGACTACTCAAAAGGAATCGCAAGAATCAAATGCACCA
>SDBV01004913.1_pt1 | contig 19008 bp, 19 predicted proteins | sample 2277081 | NCBI WGS metagenome assembly SDBV01 (sample SAMN10402039, study PRJNA504765) | marine sediment metagenome | isolation source: marine sediment core GS10_PC15, 223 cmbsf | place: Arctic Ocean: Southern Knipovich Ridge | collected 2010
TAAAATAGAAAATACACGTGCTTCGAATGTACCACTCAAAAATGGCTGTAAACTTTTTGGTATACTATTAAATTCTTTTCCATAGAGTGGCTTTAAAAGCTTGTTCCAGTCTGTTTGCCACTGGCTTTTTAGTTTAAATGGTTTCAACCATTGTGCAACTCCCTTTTTTCTTTCTGCAATATCTTGTGCTTGTGCACGCTTTAAATCCATAACTGCAGCAACTGAATCTGATAACAGCCAAGGATTAATTGAACGCTTGCCGGTCCATACCGTAAACAGATCGGTCAGGTAGATCGGACGTTTTTTTGGACTATCCTTTTCTGGTGGTTCATAAAACAGCGCATCTTTGAATGGCTCAAACGCTCTGGTCAAAAGTTCAGTTGCATCGTTAAATCGATATTTTTTCTCTTTTAAGATATTTTCAAATGGTCCAAACAGTTCTTTACCACCCATAATCTTTTTTATCTTTTGGAACAGTTCATTAAACATCTTTTTGGTGTCAGCATCTTTGCCAGGGTTTATAAATTGATGTTTATCAAAATCATATAAAGCATTCAGATCAAACTTGCCGTTCTCACACATAATACAGAATTTGATCGTTGCATCTATCCCTTCTACCTTCTGGGTAAGCTTAACTTCTTGCCAACGATTGAGTGTCGGCAATATCACCGTCAGCATATCTTGAGCTAACTCCTGCTCTGTTGGCTTTTTCTTTTTTTGACCCTCTTGTTGTTCCTGTTTTTTTGAAACCTTTGGCGAGACAATCTGACTCATTGCAAGCTCGACACCACTTTGGGCCAACATATAGGCCTGTTTACGCTCAATAGCAATCATTGCATACGGCGCAAAAACAGAGCCACGATGAGCAATATAGGTCACCAAAAACATAGATAAAAAGATAAGTATCAGACTAAGAGCTAAAATATATCCCGGTTTTTTTCTATACATCATGTCCCAAATAGTGCACGAATATCATCAACTACCTTATTGGCGCTGGTGACCAACAGTTCTTTACGCGTGGCTTGCGCTTGCGTTGCCGCTGGTTGCCCAGGTTTTTTTGGTGCACCTTTTTTATCTTGTTGCAACGGTTCTGGTTCAGGCAACTCTTGAAAACCTGCAGCAATTGGTATAGTGAACGCAAATGATCGATCTTGCAGTTGCCTACTATCCCACAAGGTTAAGTGCATCGTCACCTCATCAGGAATCTTCACTTTAGAGCGTAGATCCTTTTCACCTTGGCCCAGCTGCCAATCATTAAAGGTCTTGAATTCAATCGATCCCTCTTTGCCTTCTTCAGGTTCAACGCCAACTACAAACTTAAGTGTACATGCCTTAATATTATCAGCAATCTGATAACGTTCAAAACTGCCCTCTTTTTTTTTGTAGGGCGCTAGGTTTAAATCGGATCCTTCTTGACGGTACAGTATAAACCGCTGCTTGTCTTTGGGTGCAGTTTTATCTTCTTGCAACGTATATACCACTCGTGCAATACTCGGCTTGGGCTCACCTGATTTCTTACCCCAAAATATACGCATGGGATTGTTGGTAATAAAACTGAACATGCTCATGTTTGAACCACGATTTTGACTCATGAAAGGGTCTTTGAGTATTGGCTTTTTCTGTTGTTGTTCTTCCTTTTCTGGTGGTTCTTGGGTTTGCCCCTGTTGCTGCTTTTGCTTTGGTTTCTTTTTAGGCGGTATCGCCTGCACCGGAATAAAAGCTCCTGCCACATCTTTGCTTAACTGATGATCAACCAAAATAGCCGCACTGAATATATCAACGTAATCGGTCAGATAGGTAACCATCTTATCGGTCTGATAAAAGGAGAAAAAAAGAGAAGCACCCAAAATAGAAGCGATAGCTGTAGCAATTAAAACCTCAATAAGGGTAAATCCGGCCTTCATGGTTTGCCTCCAGCAGGTTTTGGTGGTTGCTTACTTGTAGGTTCCTGTTTGTTTTTATCTTTCGCTTTATCTTTATCCTTGGTGGCCGGTTCTTTTTCTTCCTTCTCCTTCTTTTCTTTTGGTGGTTCAAACACAATATTCACGAGCACATCATCATATGAGGTACCCAATATAGACCAGTTCCAAGTAACCTTTTCAATATAAAGGTGGTCAAATTCAGTTTTAAGTACAGAACCTCTTGGTAACTCTTTGATCTCATATATAAGCTCTGTTTTGGGATCCGGAATCTTTTTGGTGAATCTTTTTTGCTGCGCACCAGCGGCCTTTTGCTTTTGTGTATCAAGAAAGAAATCATACGCAACAAACATCCGTTGCACCGATTCAGCCATACGCATAACACGATCAAATACCGTATTTTGCAACATATAAATAGGCCCTAATGCAACGCCAACTAAAGCAGTTGCAAGCATCACTTCAATGAGGGTAAACCCAGGTTTACCCGTACGTCGCCTGAATACCCAGCAGTTTACTGCGGGAATGAATGGCAGCAAAGCCCTTGCAATCCTCTTGCAAAGTAGGGTGAAGCTATGAAGGGTTTCGCGCAAAACCGCACAGCAAGCTGCGCAGAGCGCTTCATTTTTTAAAGGTATCATAGGTAGTAAACTGAGCATTAAAAGGATTCAATACTAAACCGATCTTTGCCGGCCTTCCACCAGAATCTATATCATGGCTATCGGTCATGTTGATCGTAACACGTTGCGTCATGCCATCAGGTACCACATAAAACCAAGTCTCTCCCGTATCGCGCCCAACAAATCGTTTCATCTCATCAAACCCTTCAAGAAAGAAGTTTTTTATTTGCAGATTAACTGGCCACGCAATGGTTGTTGCAAGATAAGTGCGCTGCAATGGTTCAAATTTTAACTCACCTTGGGCATCTTTCTGCCCAGTTGCTTGCTTTAAAGAGACCGTCTTTTTTTTAAAATCAAAAAGCACCCTATGCAGATTATTGGCGAGTAGAGCATTCTGCCATGCAAGTTGGACGATCTCGTTAAGTTTTGCAATAAAGGCCTTTCGATCTTCTATTGGTCTTCGTGGTGCCAAATTAGGCACAATAACAGCTGCCATAACCGCGATTATGGCTATGGCAACTAAAATTTCAATGAGCGTGAATCCCTGTTTAAAGGTCCCAGACACTTATCCACTCATCTTTTGGACCACCTTTTCCTTTTGGTCCATACGAATAGAGCTCATATGGATGCCCCTCTTTACCCTTATTTTCATATTTGAATGGAGTACCCCAACCATCTGGTGGTACGTCTTTAGAGTCTAAATAAGAGCCCGTCCATTTTTTTGCAAACTTCTCCTCTTTCGGTTTGCGCACCAGATCACGCAAACTGATTGGGGGATCTCCCATTTTGTAAGAAAATTGATTAATTGCTGTCTTAAGTGCACGCATACTTGCCTTAGTTGCCGTTTCCCCGCCCTCGGTAACATATTTAAGCAGATTTGGCGCCACCACCATAGTTAAAATAGCGACGATCGCTATGGCGACCAATATTTCAATGAGGGTAAATCCTTCACGCGCTCCGCGCACTCGTGTGTCTGTCATAATAACTCCTTATATACCAATTTTACCAAAGTCCATCATCGGTACCGCTATGGCAATAACAATGAACCCAACAACTACAGCCATTACAATCAATAAGACTGGACCAATTATTGCCGTCATACTATCGGTCAGCTCTGACAAATCTTCTTCATAGTTTTTTGCTACCGTTAAAAGCATTGTATCTAACTTTCCGCTCTCTTCTCCTGTTTTAATAAGATAAATAGCAATAGGAGGGAAAATATTGGTCTGCTTTAAGTATTCTGCTATCTTACCCTGTTTTATAATATTATCACGCGCAGCATCAAGCGCATCAGCGAGAACTTGATTATCAATAATGTTTACCACAATATCAAGTGCTTCTGCCAAGTTTACGCCGCTTTCGATCAACATGCCAAGGGTGGAACTAAATTGGACCACTGCGCTTGTTTTGGTGAAATATTTAATCAAGGGTAATCTTAATTTCAGTTGATCCATTCTGCGCCTGCCATTTGGTGTTGAAATCCAATAACTATATCCAACAGTTATTACTGCGAAAAGAATAAACAATATAATCCAGTAGCTTTGGACTATGTCTGAAATACCAACCACAATACGAGTTGCAGTTGGTAGCTCCTTTTGTTGCGAAGCAAACTGCTCTGCCATTTGCGGCACTACATAGACCATCATAATGCCAACAACCAGCACCGCAACAACCATTTGAATAATCGGCATCATCATTGCTGCTTGCACTTGCTTGCGAATCTCTTCACGCCGTGTTAAAAACTGATCCAGACGTTCTAAGATCGCCTCAAGATTACCAGTGGCTTCACCGGCACGAACTAGTTGCACATAGATATTACTGAATATCTTGGGATAATCACCCATTGCATCTGCGAGTGAGCGACCCTCTTTGAGGTCATCCTTAATAGAAACGATCACCGATTGAAAACGCCCCGTAAACTGTTCAGACAACAACTCAAACGCCTGCAGCAAAGGAACGCCTGATTTCAATAGCACTGCCAACTGCTTAGTAAATAAAATCAGCTCTTTGGTCGATACACCTCGTTCAAACAAACGTTGCCACCACTTTTTTTGTTTGCCTCCCACTGCGCGTTTAATCTTGGTAGGGAAGATCCCTTTACGCTGCAACTGATCTTTAACTGCAAACTCTGACCCGGCATCAAGATATCCTGATACCTTTTTGCCATCTTTTGAAAATGCTTGATAATAATATAAAGCCATCTATTATCCGTTTAGGTTCTTTACATCATCTTGATCACTTACTATGTTCCATGATAGGATAACAATAATAAATTATATTTTTATTCTGGGGTGTATTATTATGTTTGTCTATATTCTATCATTATGTATCAGTATTATACTAACGAGTCATAATGCAAATGGCGAGGACTTTCAACTTCCCATTAATCGTGTGGTTGAAATCAACCATCCTATTGAGTTTCATTATCCTCACTTTGTGCAACCAATTAAGTTCAGTAATCATGGGCTGCGTTGCTTTATTAAACATGTCTATAATATTCCTGATTATGGCACCGATTTTTTGCCGAATAACTTCTTTCATATGGTGCAGTTCTTAGAACGAAGAACTGATCAACCACGGAGTTATTACCAATCGGTTTTTCGTATGTTTGGTAATAAACTCAAACAATCAATGTATATTAACCCGTATGCCTACTGCGAAATGATTGATGAAGTTACACCGCTTTTAAAAGAGGCCTGTTCTTTGCAGAAGGCTCCCGTATTTACTCAGCTGCAAAAAGAGATCTCCAGCACCATGTATGATGCCATGCTCAATAAATTCGATTATCTAAAACTTGATCCGGATGGCTATTTTAAGGATCTCTCTCAAGATATTATATCACGTATTAACAGCACACATGAGCTTTCAGGCGATGCATCAGTTGAAGAATTGCGCAAATCACTCATGGTTTTTTTTGAGATGACCGTTAATAAACTTATCTGGAATCCCAATGAGTATAAACATGCTTGGCGCAACGTAAAGTTGCTTGGCAGCCAACTTACCAAACTCTATGAACAGGATATTTTTTATGACCAGGATGACCTCAATGATCTATTTATTACACTCCTTGAACGATTCTGCTTATTTCTTGATCTGTCATTTTCAGAGATCCCACTTGATTTTTATGCTCAATTGCGTCAGGATATCGGAGCTAAGAACCTCTTCTTACTTGAACTTGAGCAGGAACAGTTTGTTGAAACTAAAGCGCAACGTCTTGAACGAGCAATCACTGTAGCAGAGGCAAAAACACGAGCATATCATCAAGGTATTATCGTTTCATAATCCCCCTAAAGCAACGTATTTTAAGTGGGAAGGTCGTCATTTTGCCCATGACACACCATGTTGACACACACCCTAACTTGTATTAACATAAGTATTGTCATTTGTTATTAAAAATATTTAAGGGACAAGGATATGCAAAAAAGCGTCAGCCTTATTTTGTCGGCTATCTTTTGTTTTTCGTTATCTGCAAATCAAGCAGAGGTGCTAAAAAAGCTTGTAGAAAAAGAATCTGAATCAGAGCAAAAAAAAGAAAAATATGAGGGCGACTCTCTTGTTTATAATCTCTATGATTTGACTAGAAATGGCATAAAAGGGGGGATTCTCGCAGGTACGGTGACGGGTGTGTTATCTTTAGCTGTATTACTTTCTGAGCGTCCAGCTTTGCTAGTACTAGGTATAATACCGGCAGTATATTTTGATGCTATGGCTGCAGATCTCCTTGCTGAAAAGCTGATTTTAACTACCAGCAATGCAAAACAGTTTGGAAGCAAATCTCGCAAAGAGCTAGAAAAAGAGATGGCATTGAGGGAGCTGATAAACCGCCTTGCTAAAGCAGCTGTTTCTACCGGAATTGTAGCAAGAATAATATTGCCACGCTTGAGCGAGCAGAAGAACATCTTTATGAACGAGCCGTATTACTTCAGCCTTATCATAGGGCAAATTTTTAGCTTTAAAAAAAAGTAAAATAAGCAACAGATTTTAACTGGGAAGGTCGTCACTTTGCCCATGACACACCACGTTGACACACGCTTCAATTTGTATTAACATAAGTATTGTCGTATGTTATTAAAAATACTTAAGGGACAAAAATATGCAAAAAAGCGTTAGCCTTCTTTTGTCGGCCATCTTTTGTTTTTCGTTATCTGCTACAAATCAAGCAGAGGTGCTAAAAAAGCTTGTGGAAAAAGAATCTGAATTAGGGCAAAAAAAAGAAAAATATGAGGACAGCTCTCTTGTTTATAATCTATATGATTCGAGTGCAAATGGTTTAAGGGGTGCAGCTTTTGCAGGAGTAGCTACTCCATGCTCTTTAGGTTTTTATGTTCCTTATTCTATCATTAGACTTGTAGATCTTTTATTCAAGAAATCTATAGTATGCCTAAGCAGTGCTGAACAGTTCGCAGGCAAATCTCGCGAAGAGCTGGAAAAAGAAACGGCTCTAAGGGAGCTGACAAACCGCTCTGCCAAAGCAGCTATTTCTACCGGAATGTTAGTTGCACTCTATTTATTTTCTCGCTAAGGGATTTTTTACATCAGATATATCAAAACAAATCTTATAGAAAAGAAAGAATATGCACAAAAATATAACCATTCTGTTATCTGTGATTATATGCTCATCAGTTCATACGGCCTCTAACCCTGCTGAACTTCTACAAAAGCTTAAAGAGGAGGTCGAAACGAGGGAGTTGTCAAAAAAGGCAAGTTATGTTGCTGATGTAGGGTGCAATGGTGTAAAGGGTGTCGGATTTGGTTTTATTGCAAATGTATGCACCTTTGGTAATTATGGTTCATATGCGCTATATCGTGCGGCAAAAATGCTGGATGAAAGAGCTCTTTTGAAAGCATCTGATGCAGAGCAGTTTGGTAGCAGATCTCGCAAAGAACTGGAAAAGGAGACTGCGTCTAGGGAAGTAGCAAATCGAATTGGAAAGGTTGTTGGTTCACAATGTGGAAACCTTCTGCTAGTTTGTGTGCTACTTGGTATGGTGTCTGAAATTGTCCATCCCAGACATTAATTAGACAAAATAGTTAAGAAAAATCGTAAAGACTTGGATTTTTGATTGCTGCTAGCAAACAAACCCCTTCCCTTCATTTTTCTTGCCAAGCTTGGTAGGTATGCTATTGTATCGAAATAATTCTACCACGCTTGAGCAAGGAGATGTATGCAGGTACAGGGGCCAGTTGTTGTTATTGTAGGAACAAGACCGGAAGCTATCAAGATGGTGCCGGTCTATTTTGCTTTGAAAGAGGCAGGCGTTCCTGTTTTTTTATGCTCTACTATGCAGCATGATCAGCTCCTTTATGATGTACTTGATCTGTTTGGCGTTACTCCTGATGCTGATCTTGGCATCATGCGTATAGGTCAAGATCTCTTTTACGTCACCCAATCATTATTACAAAAAACCAAAGAGCTTTATAAAAAAATAAACCCTTCGTTGGTGCTTGTGCAAGGTGACACCACCTCAACTATGGCAGCAGCTCTGGCCGCATTCTATTTGAAGATTCCTGTTGGTCATGTTGAGGCCGGGTTGCGGACTCATGACATGCATGCACCATTTCCTGAAGAGATGAATCGGCGTGTGGTTGCTACGCTAGCAACCTTTCATTTTACGCCAACTGCTCATGCAACTGAAAATTTACTCACTGAAGGCATCGGTAAAGATGCAATCACCTGTACGGGCAATACGGTGGTGGATGCCTTGCGCTTAGTTAAAAAGCGTATTGCCAGTGGCAAGATAGCCGTTTCGTTGCCGCTCAAGCAGCAGATAGTTGCATGCAAAAAGCGCGGCAAATGTATCCTGTTGACTATGCATCGACGTGAATCATTCGATGGTGGCATCAAACGGGTCTTGCGAACCGTTTCAGCATTTTTAAAAGAACATGAAGAGGTGTTCTGTTTTTATCCCTTTCATCCTAATCCACAGGTTATCAATGCAGTGCAAGAGGCTGGCCTTTCAGATCTACCCAATTGCTTTATATCTGAACCGGTTGCTTATCAAGATGTAGTTTATCTGCTTGATCAGGTCGATCTGGTGCTGACCGATTCAGGTGGTATTCAAGAAGAGGCGGTCAGTTTAGGTAAACAAGTATTGATATTGCGTGAAAAGACTGAGCGCCAAGAGGGAATTTCCGAAGGGCTTGCAACATTAATTGGAACAGATGAGCAAAAGTTGCACGAGAATTTAAATTCCTTACTGGTGCAACAGACGGTTGTCAAACCTTCATCTATATATGGTGATGGCTATGCAGCAGAACATATTGTGCGTATTATAAAACAGAGGTTTAAGCAACAACATCAGGTACTGCCTTCGGTTAAGATAGTACCTGTACAAAAGTATAATGAGGATGCCATGAAAAAGGTGACAGTATTAGGCCTTGGGTATATTGGTTTGCCGACAAGCATTGTTCTTGCTGAATCAGGATGGAATGTGGTCGGTTTTGATATTGATGCAGAGTGTGTTGATGCGATTAATAAGGGTGAACCGGTTATTCAAGAGCCGGATCTTTTTGAAAAACTACAGATAGCACTGCAGACAGAGCAATTTAAAGCAAGTACCAGTATATCACCATCAGATTATTTTATTATTGCAGTTCCTACACCATTCAAAGAGGATAAGCGAGCTGATTTAAGTTTTGTATTTGCAGCTGCAGCATCGATTGCATCGGTACTCAAAAAAGGTGATGTGATCATTCTTGAATCAACAGTTCCGGTGGGTGCAACTGGGCGGCTTGCCAACTATCTCTGTAAGCAAACCGGTTTGCAAGTGGATGATTTTTATGTTGCACATTGCCCTGAGCGTGTATTGCCAGGAAAGATATTTCAAGAACTGGTTGCCAATGATCGGATTATTGGGGGGATTGATAAAAATTCAGTTTATAAAGCCCAAGAGCTCTATGCAACATTTGTAACGGGTAAGATATATTTGACCGATACAAAAACAGCTGAGATGGTCAAGTTGATTGAAAACAGCTCGCGGGATGTTGAGATTGCTTTTGCTCATCAAGTTGCTTCTATGGCCTACGCAGTTGGTCTTAATCCCTATGAGGTGATTGAACTTGCAAACAAACATCCTCGGGTGAATATCCTCAAGCCATCATGTGGTGTTGGTGGCCATTGCATTGCAGTCGATCCTTGGTTTTTAATAGAGACGTTTGAACGGCAAACACAGCTGTTGCAATCAGCACGTCACATTAATGATGCACGTCCTTTTGAAGTGCTTGAGTATATTTATAAAGCAGCACGCCAAGAGTGCAAAGAGAAGCAGCGAAGTTGCAATGTATTGTTAATGGGGTTGACCTATAAGCCAGATGTTGATGATCTACGTGAATCACCCGCTTTGCGTATTGCCAATATGGTGCGTGAGCATAGTGCCATTAACATGTCAGTATGCGAACCACATCTTAATCAAAAAAAATTACGAAGTCTCTACGCTGGTGCGGCTACCACGGTTACTGAAGGATTGCAAAATGCAGATGTTGTGGTCTTTCTTGTGGCACATACTAGATTTCGCGCTATTGATAAAAAGTTGTTACACAATAAAAAAGTGTTAGATTTTTGTGGTGTTCTAGAGGGCGCAATGCAACATAAAAAAGAGAATATCTATTGGCCTGCAAGTTCACTTTCATTTTTTATGCATGATATGCCTAAACAGCAACTCCCAGAACAACAGAATCAGGAGTTGTTATGAGGCAAGTTTTTCTGGAAAAAGGTGCCGTGGTTGTCAAAGAAGTGTGCCAACCGGTAATGGATGATTATGCAGTGCTTGTTGCGGTGCATTACTCATTTATCAGTTCGGGAACTGAAGCTGCAACGATTGCGCAAGCGGAACAGAATAGTCTGTTTTCAAATGTATCCAATAAAATGAAAAAGGTGCTCGAATCAGTTGCTTCACATGGTATTGAAGGAACAGCAGCTCTGATTAAAAGTAAGCTACGTGGTGAATTACAAGTTTTGGGTTATTCATGTTCAGGTCGCATAATTGCCGTAGGTAAAAAGGTGCAGCATGTACGTGCGGGTGATTATGTTGCTTGTGCCGGTGCGGGATTTGCTCATCATGCTGACTTGGTCTGCGTTCCCGAGCATTTAGTGGTAAAGGTAAAGCAAGAACTATTAAAGCAAACAAGCATTACCACCATAGGGGCGATTGCACTTCAAGGGGTGCGGCAAGCACAGGTGCAACTTGGCGAAACGGTCTTCATAGTGGGCTTGGGCCTTTTAGGGCAATTGACGCTGCAACTTGCAAAACAGGCAGGATGCATTGTTGTTGGTGTTGACCTTATTAAGGAACGTCTTGACGTTGCCAAAAGGTTGGGAGCTGATTATACGCTTCACGCTCAAGAGGATAATCTACAGCTAGAGATTGACTATTTAACTGATCATCATGGTGTTGATGCTACTATTATTACAGCTGCTGCACAAAATGATTCGATCATTCAGCAGGCAATGGAGCTGACGCGCAAAAAAGGTACGATTGTATTGGTTGGTGATGTAAATTTACAATTTGACCGCAGTCCGTTTTATAGCAAAGAAATTGACTTTCGTATCTCCTGTTCGTATGGTCCAGGGCGTTATGATCCGGTGTATGAACATCAAGGTGTTGACTATCCATTTGCCTATGTGCGCTGGACCGAAAACCGAAATATGCAAGCATTTGTAAAACTGATTGAGCAGAAACGGCTTGATATCGATACCTTAATTACGTTACAAGCAACGCTTGATACGATCACCCAAGCATATGAGCATATTAAACAAAAAGAAGGCCTTGGGGTATTGGTCAGCTATGACATGCATGATGTGCATGATGAGCGTAATGAAACTAAACGGAATAATGAGTCAAATGTCATAGCACCTGCTGCCTTTATACCAGCACGTAAGGATGGTATTACTCGAGTTGGTCTGATAGGTGCTGGTGGTTTTGCAAAGGTGAAGTTAATGCCTATCATTTCAAAGATAGCGAGTACAACCATTAATGGTATTGCCGATACGGATATCACGACTGCATTGAATAGCTCACATCTTTATAAATCTGCAAAGGCATGCACTGATTATACTGATCTTTTTACTGACGAAAATTTAGTTGATGTGGTGGTTATTGCTTCTCCACATAAATTTCATTGTGCACAAACGATTGATGCCTTATCACATGGTAAGGCGGTCTTTCTTGAAAAACCGATGGTTACCGACCGGGAGCAACTTAATGATATACGTCTGTTTTTAAAGCGTAATGCTAACGTTTCGCTCTGTGTTGATTATAATCGATCATTTGCGCCATTTATAAAGAAAATAAAACGAGCCCTTTCAAAAAGGAAGCGTCCTCTTATGTTGCACTATCGTATGAATGCCGGCTTTATTGCAAAAGACCATTGGGTGCAAACTGACATTGGCGCAGGACGCATTATTGGAGAAGCGTGTCATATTGTTGATCTGTTTTGTTATTTAACCGCATCAAAGCCGGTTGCTATTTCAGTTGAGTCAATGCATAGCTCTGATGAAAATATTTTTCCAACCGATAATTTTACGGTGCAAATAAGCTTTGAAGATGGTTCGGTCTGCTCATTGCTCTATACATCCGTGGGTGATGCTGGATTGCCCAAAGAACGTATGGAACTTTTTTTTGATGGTAAATCTATTGTGATGGATGATTACACCACCTTAACAGGTTATGGCCTTCCATTAGGATTTAATGCCCGGACTACAAGGCAGGATAAAGGCCATGCAGCACTCTTGTGTACCTTCTTTGCGGCAGTTAAAAAGCAACAGTTTGAGCCTCCAATTGATTATCAACGATTAGATCTGGTAGCAGATCTTACGCTTATTATAGATGCGCTTGCATGTAATGGAGGCGGTGCCCAGGATGTGGCATAAGGTATCAGCTATGCGACTCTATATATTCCCGTTAAGCATCTATATGCTATGGGCACTCTTGTTATGGTGTGTGATCCCTGAGCCGGCTGGCCACTATGATGTTGATTCATATGGGTATGATCCGATTGCATGGCATTTTGCACAAACAGGAACCTTAACTGATCCACATAATATAGAGAGCGCTCCGGTGCAACCGGTTGGGTATCATTTTGTTTTGGGAATGCTCTATTGGTTGTTTGGTCATAACCTTGTAGCTGTTATATGGTTTCAGGTCATGCTTACCTGTTGTGCAATTATACTTTTGATGCATATAGCCCAACTTCTTTTTAATACTAACGTTGCGTGGTGGGTCGGTCTGTTAGTGGCCAGTAATCTTGGCTTTATTATCTATTCCCAGTTGATTCTTGCCGAAACAGTTTTATTGTTTGTGTTGTTATTCTTTCTCGAGCGATATGTTCAATTTTTAAAAACAGGTAGCGGCTCATATATAGTGCAATCAGCCTTCTGCTTAGGTGTTTCTATGCTCATTAAACCGGTTGCAGCTCTGCTGCTTGCTCCGCTTGTAATAATAACCTACTGTGCCCATAAGGTTTGCTTTACTGACAAGATAACGTTTGTGTTGCTATTATTGCTTGGCTTTTGCCTGCCAAATGCTCTCTATATGGCCAGAAATTATCTGCAGTATGGAAGCTTTGCATTTGCACCTATGACACAACTGAATCTCTATCAATGCTTACTTGCAAAGGTTATTGGCATTGTTGAGGATAAGGATCCGCAAGAGATTACAGAAACAACATTGCGCTTTCAAGCGGTACATAGCCTTGATGAGTGTGGTTGGCAACATGCAAAGGAGCATTTTTACGCCTATCTTTTTGCATATCCGCATCTATTTGTGCGTATCTGGTTGATCAATGTGCTCAAAACTTGGTTTGGCCTTTATGCTACCCAACTGAAGCAGATGATAGAACCAAAAAGCTACCTTGAAAAGAGTCATCTTGCAAAGAATCATCTTGATACGCATTCATTTTTTAATCAGCATGGGTCACTCATGCAACGTTTGCACGCCTATATTGTTGGTGGAACGACCAGCAGGGTTGTGGTGTTTCTTGCTTGGTTTGAACTATGTTATGCGTTTATACGTTTTATGTTGGCGGTGTTGGGATTATATGCGCTTTGGCGAAATAAGCAGCATATATTACTCTGGCTTTTTTTGAGTATGATGATAAGTTTTAGTATCTTAACTGGCATTGATGGATGTTGTCGATATCGGATAACGTATGAACCGATATTGATCCTATTGGCCGGTGTTGGAATTATGTTTGTATATTCATACTATGATGAAAGAATAAAGGAGCACTGGTATGGCATTTCATGGTAAAAAGCTGGTAGCGTTGTTTGTGATGTCTGTTGTTGTGAGCAATCTATATGGGAACATGATGAGAGATCGAAACATTTATTGTTTTATTTTGGCAGGAGGTGATGGCACACGCTTATGGCCATTAAGTCGCCTAGACAAGCCTAAGCAGATGTTACCCTTAGGTTCGGTTGAAACATTGCTGGAACAGGCGGTGAGTCGCATTGCGCCACTCACCAGCAAAGAACATATTTGGATTAGTACAACCGCACGGCATGAACAGAGCATTCAAGATAGCGTTGGGGGACGTGTCGGGCGTATTTTAGTAGAACCAGATTCTCGCAATACGGGCCCTGCAATATTGCTCGGTTGCATGGAGATTCATGCAATTGACCCCAATGCGGTTATTATATTTCTACCAGCAGATCCCTTTATTCCACAACGCGATTGGAAAAACTTTAGAGGCTTTCTAGAGCATGCAATAGATCATGCAGGTAAGCAAGAAGAGATTGTATTGCTTGGTGTTGAACCAACCTACCCTTCAACCGGTTATGGTTATATAGAATATGATCCGCAAGAGGCAATCCAAAAAGAGGCACCTTATAAAGTAACACGGTTCCGTGAAAAGCCTTCATTTGAAGTTGCACAGCATTATCTTGAGCAGGGTAATAAACTGTGGAATATCAGTGTATTTTGTGGTCGGGCTTCCACCTTTATGCGTGAATTTAGCAATACGGCACCCGAGATGTTTGCGGGTGTAGATCGTTATTTGAAAAACGAAGGAAGCTATCAAGCAGTTGTTGCAGATTCAATCGACTATGCGGTAATGGAGCGAAGCAAAAAGATTTCAGTATTGCCGGTAGATTTCAGTTGGTGTGATGTGGGTAATATTGAAGTGTTTCTTTCATTAAAGCAACAATATAACACTCTAGATGCCAATTTTATTGGGGTGGATTCACATAATAATCTCGTTGACGTACCAGGGAAACTGGTTGCATTGGTGGGTGTTGACGATCTGTGTATTGTTGAAGTGGATGATGCATTATTGATTACTAAGCGTAAAAGTGCAGAAGATGTACGTGGTATTGTCAAACTGCTCAAACAGGGTAGTTATAAACAACATCTCTAACTGGTGAGTATATGAAGAAGGTATTGATTACCGGCATTACCGGGCAGGATGGATCTTATCTTGCTGAGCTTTTGCTTGCAAAGGGGTATCAGGTACATGGCATCAAGCGCCGTTCTTCATCATTTAATACTGCGCGAATAGATCATCTATTTCAAGATCAGCATGAGGAGCCTTCAAGAAGGTTGGTATTGCATTATGGCGATGTGACCGATGCGACCAGCCTTATTCGTGTCATTCAAGAAATACAACCGGATGAAATATACCATTTAGCTGCACAAAGCCATGTGGCAGTTTCATTTGAGACACCTGAATATACAGCACAAGCAGATGCGTTGGGGACCCTGAGAATGCTTGAAGCTATTCGTATTTTGGGTTTAACTAACAAGGTTCGATTTTATCAAGCTTCCACAAGTGAACTGTTTGGCAATGCAACTGAGTGCCCACAGCATGAACTGACCCCATTTGCACCACGTTCGCCCTATGCTGCAGCAAAGCTTTATAGCTATTGGATCACTAGAAATTATCGAGAAGCATATGATATCTTTGCGTGTAATGGCATTCTGTTTAATCATGAATCTCCCCTGCGCGGAGAGACTTTTGTAACTCGCAAAATCACGCGAGCTGCGGTGCGTATCAAGCACGGGTTACAACAGACACTCTTTTTAGGCAATCTAGATGCAAAGCGTGATTGGGGATATGCAAAAGATTATGTTGAGGCGATGTGGTTAATGTTGCAGACAGACGAACCACACGATCTGGTAATTGCTACTGGTAGTATGCACAGCGTGAAAGAGTTTGTGGAACTTGCTTTTGCACGAGTGCAGATTCCTCTTGAATGGTTTGGCCAAGAAAAAGATGCTTATGCAGTTCATGCTGATACTGGTAAAAAAATAGTATGTGTCGATGAACGATACTTTCGTCCAACAGAGGTTGATCAACTATGTGGTGATGCTTCAAAGGCACGCACTATTTTAAATTGGCGACCAAAAGTGGGTTTATGTGAGCTTGTTAATATAATGGTTGATGCTGATGAACGGTTATTGCTATCAGAGATGAATGGGTTATCTGGTTTTTCTCAAGATAGATATACTGAAGCAATGCACTATTAAAAGAAGGGAATGGTGTATGAGAAAAAAACAGATAGTAAGCGGGTTGTGCATATTATCTACGTTTCTTGTATTAATAACAGTGCTCAACATTTTTTCAGGACATCCAAAGGCAAAGGTGAGCGACTGGATCAATGTTGATGATATGAATCTGGCACGTTTTTATACCAATCGTCCCAAGACCTACCTCCTTTCATTTATGGGTTCAGGTAATACCTGGATGCGTTATTGCATCGAATATCTAACCAAAAGGCCAACGCTCGAGATGCGTAGTGAAAAGACAACTAAAATAAATTGCCCACTTGGTTATTGGTTTGATCTGGAAACCGATTATGATAAAGATCCTATATGGAAAGCGCATCATATTGATTATATGAAGGCGATGGGCACCCTAGACCCGAACAAAGAGATGCTCATTGTGATCGTGCGCAACCCCAAAGAGGTACTTACGCGTATGTTCAATATCTTATCAGAGCGCAACAAAGGTGCTTCACTTGAACATCCACAAGCAGAAGATATTTTCAACAATACACTCACTATGCAGTATCTCCAGATATTAAAACTGTATGATCAATGGCCATCGGATAAGCGCTTTATGATCTATTATGAAGATCTCATAACTGATCCGGAACAAACACTCAAAGCACTACTTGATTTTCTGCAGGAGCCGCCGATTTATCTGGATGCCTTTATGGCATGTTATAACGAGCATAAAAAAGCATGTTTAGGAATGTATGCAAAGCAAGAAGATGAGCCGGTCACACACGGGAATAAAACGACACATTATTCTATGATTATTGACAAGCCTGAGCGTGCAAAGTTAGATACTTATTTCGCGCAAACGGTGCCAGTCCTTTGGCACCACTATTTAAAAGATCGATATGCGGAGACAGAGAGCTGACTGCCTTACGCTGACAATTACCAATACTTTTTGGCTGGTTTTATAACTTCACCGCCGGGCACCATATCCTTTGCAATAACTTCAAGCTCTCGACCAGCTTCTTGTGCTCTATTTCTAAGTTCATCCACACTCTCTTGGCTAAGGGGGTTACCGCTTAAATCAATATAGCGCAGTCGAGGATATTTTTCGAGTATTTCCTTAGGATTAATATGATTAATCAGGTTGTCTTGGAGATAAAGGAAGCTTACTCTAGGGCCGAGGTCTTCAGGGATATGGTGAAGCCCACTACTGGAGCGATTCACAGGGGCCACTAGGCGTACTCTTATAGGTTCTATAGGTTGGTCGGGCTGATCATCTAGCTGATTGCCAAGGTGGTGAATCGGTACGGCTTCATCATCAGCTGCCCTACAAAACGGTGTTACAAGCAAAAAAATTAACATAAGTCTTTTCATGTGATTCTCCTTTTTTCACATTAGATAAATCGTTCTATCAATTCTAATAGTAATAAAAACGGGGGGGGGTGTCAAGTAAAAGGGGTCAGTATATTATGCAGGTAGGGAGTTGATTACCTTTTGGCTGGCTTTATGCTTCCAGAATAAGGAGACTCTTTAAGATTACGTGCTAAAATGGAAAGCTCTAAGCAACCAGCTCTATCTCGAAGACCAACATCTTCAGCTTTCTCTTCGAGCTCCTTTATATTCTCTTGGGTAAGTGGATTTTTATTTAAAACAAGAAGCCTTAGATTAGGAAGTCCTTCGAGTATCTCAGGATCAATATACTCAATATGATTTTCACTAAGATCAAGTCTCATTAAATTAGGAAGGTTGAGGTTCTTAGGGATATTGGTAATACCCATGCCGCTAAGGTAAAGATTTTCTGCTTGTTGCCAGTTAGGGATGTCAGCAACAGCTTGATACCAGCTTTCCAAATTTTCAATCTCTTCTTCAATCTTTTCTTTACCCTTACCCTTATCATCGGGCACATCGGCCGCTCTACAGAAAGGTGTTATTACAAGCAAATAGATCAACGTTAACATAAGTCTTTTCATGAGGTTTTCCTTTTCTTTCACATTAAACAAATTACGCTATCAATTCTAATAGTATTGACTACCTTTCCTTTTTAGCTGGCTTTATGCTTCCAGAATAAGAATGCTGTTCACCAATTTTATCTGCGATAATCATAAGTCCCGGACGACCTATTTCATTGGCTTTATTTTTGAGTTGATCCACATTCTCCTGGGTAAGTGAATTTTTACTTAAATCAAGAATCCTTAGATTAGGAAGTTTTTCGAGTATCCGGGCATCAAAAGACTCAATATGATTTTTAGAGAGATAAAGATACTTTAATTTTGGGAGCTTGAGGTTGTCAGGGATAGCAACAATGGAATTTTTACGGAGATCAAGCATTTCTATATCAGGAAGATCAAGGTTCTCAGGGATGGTTAGAATATCTCTTTCAGAGAGGAGAAGCTCTTCTGCTTGCTGCCAGTCAGGGATGTCAGCAACTGCTTGATTCCAGCTTTCCCAATTTTCAATCTCTTCTTTACCCTTATTATCAGGCACATCGGCCGCTTTACAGAAAGGTGTTATAACAAGTAAATAGATCAACATTAACATAAGTTTTTTCATGAGGTTTTCCTTTTCTTTCACATTAAATAAATCATGCTGTCAATTCTAATAGTAATAAAAAAGGGAGGGGGTGTCAAGCAAAAGGGATCAGTATATTATGCACTTGTTAAGCCATCAGCATTGTCGGTGCATTATAACTATTTTGCCAGAGGCGGTGCCAGCTCTTTGGTACCGCTATTTAAAAGATTGTTATGCAGAAATAGGGAATTGATTATTGTTTAGCTGGTTTTATGCTTCCAGCATTAATGAGCAGAATGCTGTGGACCAATATTATCTGCGAGAATGGAAAGCTCTAGGAGACCAGCTTCATCTCGAAGATCAACATCTTCAGCTTTCTTTTTGAGTTGAGTTATATTTTCTGGTGTAAGTGGATTTTTATTTAAAACAAGAAGCCTTAGATTAGGAAGTCCTTCGAGTATCTCAAGATCAACATACTTAATATCATTCCCGGTAAGATTAAGTCTCATTAAATTTGGAAGCTTGAGG
>SDBV01004914.1_pt1 | contig 19007 bp, 17 predicted proteins | sample 2277081 | NCBI WGS metagenome assembly SDBV01 (sample SAMN10402039, study PRJNA504765) | marine sediment metagenome | isolation source: marine sediment core GS10_PC15, 223 cmbsf | place: Arctic Ocean: Southern Knipovich Ridge | collected 2010
GATTAGTGATATGCCGGTTGATAAATACAAAATAGAAATTGTTGATTTAGATTACTACCAGAGACAGATATCCTGCCAGGCTGCCTGTCCGGTGCGCACTGATGCCCGGGGATATGTAAATGCAGTGGCTGACGGGGATTATGAAGCAGGATATATACGGGCGAGGCAGCCCAATCCTTTTGCCTCCACCTGTGGCCGTGTCTGTGCCGCTCACTGCGAGAAGGCCTGCCGACGGGGGAAAATTGATGCCCCGATAACCATTCGCGCCCTGAAACGGTTTCTGTGCGAGCCTTACGGGGTGGAAGCTATGAGCCATCTGCCCATCGCCAGGGGAAAGAGCAAGGGAGCGGGTGTTGCCCTGCTGACCGATAAAACTTTTAGCAACAGTGCCACTGCAGAGAGCTTCAGCCAGCTATCTATGGGTCGGGGGAAAAAGATTGGCAAGGAAAGCCCGGGAAACATTCGGGTGGCTGTTATCGGAGCCGGCCCGGCAGGACTCACCGCCGCTCATGACATGGCACTTTTAGGCTATGGAGTAACTGTTTTTGAGGCAGCGCCCGCTGCCGGCGGCATGGCTTTACTGGGAATTCCAGAATATAGGCTCCCTCGAGATCTCCTGAAACTGGAGATTGAGGAAATCATTGACCTGGGCGCAGAGCTAAATCTCAATGCACGTCTGGGTACGGATTTCAATCTGGCCAGTTTGAGGAAACAGGGATTTGAAGCCATTTTTATAGCCATCGGCGCCCACAAAGATATAGGGTTGGATATTGAAGGTATTCATCTGGATGGAGTTCTACCGGCAGTAGATTTTCTGCTGAACGTGAACATGGGTTACAAGGTTGAACTGGGAGACAAGGTGGTGGTGGTGGGTGGTGGCGATGTGGCCGTGGATGCTGCCCGAGTAGCCGCAAGACTGGGGGAAGTTTTCGACCTTCTGGCTTCAGGAAACGTGGTAACTGTCGTGGATGCTGCTCGCCATGCCCTGCGCTTGGGAGTCAGGGAGGTGCACATAGTCTACAGAGGCACCAGGGAAGAGATGCGAGCATCAGAAGAAGAATTAGAAGGTGCCCTGGAAGAGGGTACTATCATCCATACCGGCCTTATCCCCAGGCACATTGTAGGCAGCGGCGGCAGGGTAAACAGCCTGGAGACTCAGGCCGCCCGCTCCGTATACGATGAAAGGGGGCGGCGTACTCTGGTGCCGGTCCCAGGGTCAGAATCCATTATTGAATGCAGTTCCGTAATTCTGGCTATAGGTCAGGAGAGTGACCTTAGTTTTATTCAGCCAGAGGATGGAATTACGATATCAAAACAAAAAACCATTATTGCTGATTCTGAGACCCTGGCTACTACAGCACCGGGTATCTTTGCCGGGGGAGATGTAGTCTATGGCGCGCGGACGATTATTGAAGCGGTAGCCGATGGCCACAAAGCGGCCAGAGCCATAGATAATTATCTAAAGGGGGGACAGGGTAAAGTGATGCGCAGAGGCTGGATGATAGAAGTCCCCCTCAGCTATTTACCCAATCCCGATTATCAGCATACGCCCCGCGTCAGTCCCCCTAAAATACCACTGGACAGGAGGACAGGGGTTGCTGAAGTGGAGATGGTCTATGACCAGGCATCCGCCGAGGAGCAGTCCCAGCGCTGTCTCAAATGTCACATCCAGACTGTTTTTAATAACGAGCTTTGCATACTTTGCGGAGGGTGTGTGGACATCTGCCCTAACCATTGCTTGAAGATGGTGCCAGTGGAAAAGATAGATGGCCCCAGTGAATTAATGGATTTAGTTAAGGCTCAATATGGAGAAAACATAATTGCACCACAGCAAGCCGGCGCAAAAGAAACTCAGAGCCTGGGTACAGCCATGATTAAGGATGAAACCCGATGTATCCGTTGCGGCTTGTGCGCGAGGCGCTGCCCCACAGGAGCTATCACAATGGAGGCTCTCTGGTTTGATGAACAACTCGTTTATGCAGGAGAAACAGCATGAAAACTGCGGAAGCACCCCAAACGCAAGATGCCAAAAACCTTTCTCTTCTGGATAAGATCAGGCAGAGTTCTCTCTGGCAGTCCATTTTTCGTCAGGGTTATCCCAACACCGATGAAAATCGTGCCCTGGTGATGTTTAACACCTTCTTCCTCCACATTCACCCGGTTAAGGTTAAAACGCATTCCCTCAAGATAAGCTATACCTGGGGTCTGGGGGTTATCACCTCCTTTCTCTTCGTGGTGCTGGTGGTCACCGGGGCATGGCTGATGTTCTTCTATGTTCCTTCTATTGAGCGCGCTTATACCGATATTCAGAACCTGGAGACTGCGGTTACCTTTGGCATGCTGATGAGAAATATGCACCGCTGGGCAGCTCATCTCATGGTGCTGACAGTTTTCCTTCACATGTGCCGGGTGTTCTTCACTGGCGGTTATAAGCATCCCAGGGAGTTTAACTGGGTAATAGGGGTCTCGCTCTGGATTGTGACCCTGATGCTAAGCTACACTGGCTACCTTCTCCCCTGGGACCAGCTTGCCTACTGGGCAGTTACTGTGGGCACCAACATAGCGGGGTCATTCCCTGTTGTTGGTGAGTGGATTCGACTTCTTCTATTAGGGTCAAGTGAGACAGGTCAGGAGGCGCTGATCAGATTTTATACGCTGCACATCGCTATCCTGCCTATTGTGATGACCATTCTTATCGGCGTTCACTTCTGGAGGGTCAGGAAGGATGGCGGGCTGTCCAGTCCGCTGGAGAGTACTGAGAATGAGCATGAGCATGAGGGGGAAACAAAGTGAGGGAAGAAACTCAAGAGGTGTTCCCAAAAGACCCCAGCAAGACCTACGGTCTTATGGAACTGGTAAAAGGTACCAGCCCTATGGTGGAAAAGGGACCGGAAGATACCGTGATGTCCTGGCCCCATCTGCTGATACTGGAAGTATTGGCAGCCCTGGGTACCACAGTTCTTCTGCTATTTTGGTCCTTTGCAGTCAATGCCCCTTTAAAGGAACTGGCCAACCCGAACGTAACTGAGAATCCGGCCAAGGCAGCCTGGTATTTCATGAGCCTCCAGGAATTGCTCCTGCACATGCACCCGGCACTGGCTGGAGTGTTCATCCCTACGCTGGTGATAATTATCTTGATGGCCATCCCCTATATCGACCGCAGTAAAAAGGATATCGGGATATGGTTCGCTTCAAAGAAGGGGCGGGCCATCGCCCTCTGGTCTGCTGTCTATACCGCTTTCTGGCTTCTTGGCCTCACCCTGTTCGATGAATATGTTCGGGTCAGGTCACTAGTCAATGAACCTGAGCTATTTCCGGGATGGGTCATCCCCGTTGTAGTGATAGGGGGACTTATAGTTCTGCTATACGTCCTTATCCGTAAATGGCGCCCGTCTACCAGAGAGGTAATGATAGGTCTTTTCACCGCTTTTGTGGTGACCTACGTCATGCTCACTATTAGCGGCATATTTTTCAGAGGGTTAGGCATGCACCTGGTCTGGCCCTGGAATCTGCCGCCGGGGGCGTTACCCTTTTGAAGTTTTGACCGATGTGATTGAAGGTGGAGGTTTGAGATGAATAAGAGTGTATCATCCTCAGGAGATAGTCCGGCAGATGATAAAGGCGTAACCAGGAGACAGTTCCTGAGCCGAGCCTGGTGGGCGGCAACGGGCATATTGGCTATCGAGGCTACAGGGGGATTGGTGGCTTCCATGTGGCCCAGGTTGAAAGCGGGAAGCTTCGGAACCAAGATGAGCATTGCCAGTGTAGAAGAGGCTAGAGCTATGCCCGTGGGCACGATAACTTATTTCTCAGAGCAACGTTTCTATCTTTCTCGTGTCGAGTCTGGATTTCTCGCCATCTACCGCAAGTGCACTCACGTCGGCTGTGTAATTCCCTGGCTAGCCGATGACCCCAGTGAAGATGACCTGGCGGCCAAGGGCAGGTTCAATTGTCCCTGCCACGGCGGTATATTCGACCGCTATGGCGTAGTTCATGCCGGCCCACCCCCCAGACCACTGGACCTTTTCCCCATCGCCATCGAGGGGGGGGAGTTAGTGGTGGACACAGGCACCATCATACAGCGTTCCAGCTTCGATGAATCTCAAGTGACAGAGGTATAAAAATTGCAGAAGAAGATTTTTATTGGTTTGATTCTAACGCTGGTCATAGTGATTTTCATACCCCTTTATTGGGCAATGGAGCCCGGGCGGCAGGATGCGGCTCGTGAACGTCAGCAGGCTGAGGCAGTGGAAAGAGGGGCCGAGCTATATACCTTGCAATGCACTGGCTGCCATGGCTCCGGGGGCGGAGGAGGAATAGGCCCCCCTCTGAAAGACAGCCAGCTTAATGAGGAAGCCTTAGAGAAAATTATTGCCCGGGGTATTGTGGGGACAGTTATGCCTGCTTTTGGTGAGGAAGACGGCGGCCCGTTGAAGAAACATAAAATTAAGGACTTAGTCGCCTTCATTAAAAATTGGGGCAGTGCTCCAACACCCCCAGAACCCCCATCGGTACCAACTGCCCCATCACTGACGACACCGCAGGTACCAGTGCCAATAGCTGCTGGTGAATTATATGCCGGTTACTGTACCGCCTGTCATGGGAAGAACCGGCAGGGTGTCTCTGGATTAGGACCACCGTTGATCCCGGAAAGCCTAGCGGCGTTAAGCTACACTGAGATACGGGATATCATACTGAACGGCAGGTCCAATACAGCTATGCCGTCGTTTAAGAGCACCCTTAGCCAAGAAGAAATAGACGCCCTGGTTCAATTCGTTAAGGATACCTCTCCTTAGGTTGATGAAGGACTCGAGGCCCAGCCAAATCATAGAAAAGAGCTTGTTGAAAATCTTAGTTAGCTATCCGTTAGCTAAAATGAAAATACCTCCGATTCATAATGCTGATTTGGGGGCATTTTAGCTTCAATTTTTTGTGAGCCGCACAGGAATCGAACCTGTAACCTGCTGATTAAGAGTCACTAGCCCTGTCTTCTATCAGGTACCGGTTATACCCATCCAGTCTCGGATATTCAGAAATATATCTGATATCTTTGCCTCATATTCTATCTGTTACTGTCTAGTGTTGCCAAATTGGTTGGCAACATGTTGGCAACTGCACTTTGTCTGCGGATATCAAACAACTAAGCAGATAGGAATCCCTGGATTAACTTGGACTATATGGAAGTAGACATTCTAACACCTTCTTTGAGATACAAGGCCAAGTGCCATCCAGGTCATCCGAGAAATTACTGCAAATTAACTAATAAAGGTAAAACAGCGAGTTATAGCTGATTCATCTTCAACTGATAGCATCCTTTTTCTGACATCACTGGCCCGGCCCTTCCAGGATAACCCTTGCGTCCACGGCAACAGCGCCATCCCTATAGGCAAAAACGGGGTTGAGGTCTATTTCTTTTATTTCCGGGTGGATTTCCACGAATCTGGACAATTTGAGCAGTAATTCCTCTAGATTCGATATATCAACCGGCTCATGTCCCCTGTAGCCCTCAAGCAGGGGGTAACCCTTTATCTCACGAATCATTTCCCGGGCGTCTCTCCTTTCCAGGGGGACAATCCTGAAGGACACATCCTTCAGAACCTCCACTAAAATCCCACCAAGACCAAACATTAGCACCGGGCCAAACTGGGCATCCCTGGTCATGCCGAGGATTACCTCAACACCAGGCCGAACCATCTTCTGTACCGACACGCCATCTATTGCTGCTCTGGGGTATCTCTGCCTAACCGACAATAAGACCTCATCATAGGCTATACCTACCTGCTTCGATGTCTTTAATCCCAACTTAACCCCTCCAACGTCACTTTTATGAGTGATGTCAGGTGAGACTATTTTTAATGCCACTGGAAAGCCAAGATTCTTGCTTATGGCAATGGCTTCTTCCTTCGATGCAGCCAATTTAGTTTCAACAGCAGGTATCCCTGCATCACTAAGAATAACCTTGGACTCTATCTCAGTCAGTAAAGTTCGCGATGTGCGTTTGACTTCTTCAATAATAGAGTGAGCATTCATCACTCTAGCCTCCCATTTATGATATAGTGCCCGGTAAAAGTCCTCCAATTCCAGGCAGGTGTAACCCCGGACCTGGGACCGCTGTCCCTTCGTTCATGCTCTTTGGCCGCTTTCTCGATACCCCGCTAAACGTGCTACAGCCCTCAGCGCCCGGTCCAGGGTCGGATAAACAGGTATGCCATTCTCTAAGTAATAATCACGCAGTCTCCGCCGCTCAGCCTCAAATTCTATCATATCAGTGTCGGTCATTTCCTCCTCCAGTACCATTACAAGAGCTTTCCCGAATCTCTCCCTTATTATCAATGGAATTTCCATCAATTGCTTCTGCTCCTCTTCAGATACGGTAGAAAAACCGATAACAAGTTTGGTTGCCTTGACTGATAGAAATATCTGTCTCATTACTATGACGTCTATTTGCTCACTCGAAGCTACAGTTTCAAGGACTGATGTCAGGAGTTTTACGGATGGGTGAGGAGTGGCGATGTCTATCGGGTTTCTGACACAGGCTCCGACGTTGGGAAGAAGCAAACCGAGTTTATCCTGTATATCACGGGCAAGTGCAGGTATAGCCAGACCCAGGTTCTCGCAGAGATCAGCGCCAGTGACTGCCCCACCTCCACCACCGCTTACCAGCCCAACTCGTGAGCCACAGCCGGATGGGTGTTTTGTAAATGCAATGGCGGCATCAATAAGCTCCTCGCCACTGCTTACCTGTATAGCGCCGCTTTGACGGAAAAAGGCATCCCATACCGCTTTATTACCTGCCAGCGAACCTGTGTGGGAACTAGCCGCTGCCGTTCCCAGTTGGGTCAGCCCGGCTTTCCAGATTACCACTGGCTTGGTCATGGAGACCCTTCGTACAATATCCAAAAAGCGGCGCCCGTCTTTTACTCCTTCTATATATGCCAAAATAACCTTCGTCTCTGCATCTTCAGCTAAGTATTCCAGCAAATCGGCCTCATTTATATCACAGGCGTTTCCATAACTGATTACTTTGCTGAATCGAATGCCTTGACCTCTGGATTGTACAACTATCATCTCAGAGAACAGCCCGCTTTGCGCAATCAGTGCCACCGGCCCGCTTTCCTGGGGGAAAGCGGAGCCAGGAAGAAGTGTCATAGCTCCGCCCGGGCAGTAGACCCCAAAACAGTTCGGGCCCATGACCCGGATACCTTGACTGGCAAGCTGGCTCAGCTTTTTCTCAAGAACACGCCCTTCCTCACCGATTTCACTGAAACCCGCGGTGAGCACTACTGCCGCTTTTATGCCCTTTTTCAAGCAATCCAGCAGAACGCCGGCTACAAAGCGAGCAGGAACGCTGATAACTGCTAAATCGACGCTGCCTGGTATGTCGACGACATTGGGGTAAGCTTTCAGTCCGAAGATTTTATCCGCATGCGGGTTAACAGGATACAGCTTGCCCTTATAGCCATATTTTATGAGCGCATTGAGGTACCTGCTGCCAAATACTTCCTTATTTGTTGAAGCACCTATTACGGCAACTGTCCTCGGATAGAAAAACTGCTTAAAGGGTATCACTTCCTCACCTCTTATCCGGTTCGCTATCAATTAAGCTGCATCGGAGTCAGGCACACATGCCTCAAAAGAAGCGCTCAGGCAGAGCGAGTCCTGAGGCTGGACTGAATTGCTGCTAACTTATGCGTCAATAGTGAACCGCCAAACAAAGTTGCCAGGGACACATCCCGGAAGTATCGTTCCACGGGAGAGCGTTTCTCATAGCCGGAACAACCATGGATTTGGATAGCATGCTTAGCGGCCTTGAGTGCCGTCAAGCCTGCCACATATCGAGCCATAGACAGTTGTTGACTGAATGGTTGTCGTTTGTTCTTAAGGTCTCCCACCCGATAGATTAGAAGCCTGGCTGTCTCGACCCCAACGGTCATATCGGCAATCATCTCTTGAACCATGCCGAAGTCACTGATTGACTTTCCGAATGCAGACCGTTGTTCAGCATATTTGATACCGGCGTCAATACATGCCTGACTGGCACCGACACAGCTGGCGGCAACGATAAAGTTTATGCCGTCCAGCAGGTATCGGGCTATCCTGGTGCCATCATCTACATTTCCCAGCAGGCTTTCCCCCGGGACTTGACAATGCCGGAGGCGAACGTTGGCGATATTGGAAGCGCGCAGACCAGTTTTGCCACAAATATCCTCGCTTGAAAAGCCAGCCAGGTTGCTGTCTACCAGGAAGGCACCTGTGCCATGATAGCCCTGATTATTCTCAATCCCGGCAAAGACCAGGGTAAGGTGAGATATACCGCCATTGATAACAAAAGGAGTGGTACCATCAATAATCCATTGTTTATCCTTAGACCGAGCTCTGGAATTTATGTTACCCTCATCAGTCCCCGTCCGTAGTTCTCCCAGCGTGTGACAGCCTAATATCTCGCCCCTGGACATAGGCGGGAGGTATCTCTGCTTTTGCTTTCTATTGCCCCAGGTTGCGAGTACATCGGCAACAGCTGCATGGCCGCAAAAAACACTCATTGCTACCGCCAGTGAGGCACGGGCAATCTCCTCAATGATGAGCGCATAGCTGATGTGGTCAAGCCCTTCGCCACTATACTCTTGAGGGACTACCGCTCCCAAAAATCCCAACCCTGCCATCCCGGCAACAATCTCTGTGGGAAAGTGCTCGCTATGGTCATCAGCCATAGTGGCGGGTTCAATGGTGCGGCTGGCGAATTGCCGTGCCATATTGCGCAGCATGACCTGTTCCTCACTCAGACTGAAATCCATTGGTCATCCTTTCCTCAGCCGTGACTATGACGAAGCGGTATCTAGTCACGAAGCACACTGTGAGCGATAATCAACTGCTGTATTTGCTGAGTTCCCTCCAGAATCTCATAGGCTTTGGCATCCCGCATCATCCTCTCTACCGGAAAATCTTTGCCGTATCCGTCTATGCCCAGAAGCTGCAATGCCTCCGTGGTATTACTTATAGCGGCTTCACCGCAATAATATCTTACTATAGAAGCATACTTTTCCAAACCAGGCTCTTTATAGTTTTGGTCAGCCAATGCGGTAACCTGGTACAATATGGCATGAGCAGTCTCCGCCCTAATCACCATTTGGGCAAGCACCTGCTGAACATCTTGCAGCTCGGTGAGCAACTTCTCAAGTCGAAACCTGCTTTTTACATAATTTACGGCACAATCTAAAGCACCCTCAGCTATGCCTAATGCTACGGCGGCATGACCTATCCGTGCCGGGGCTATAGCCTCCCTTAAGACCTTGCGTCCTTCTCCCTCCCCACCGATCAGGTTTGTCCTGGGGACTATGGCATTGTCAAAGACAATCTCTCCACCGCCAACACCACGCAAGCCTAACTTATCATCATGGTGACCGATATGAACCCCGGGCATATCTGCCTCAATCAAGAAGAGCGATAGTCCGCGGTTCCCCTTTGCCGGGTCCGTCTTGACCAGTGTGAACCAGCCACTCCAGAAGCCGGCTCCAGTGACGAAGGTTTTCGTTCCATTCACGATGTAATTATCCCCATCGAGAACGGCTTTTGTTTTTATGCCAGCTATATCTGAGCCGGCACCAGATTCAGTTATTGACAAGCCGAAGGCCTTTTCTCCACTGGCTATTGCCGGATAGAGCCGTGCCTTCTGTTCGCCGTTAGCAGTGAGCAGCATATAAGAAGCGCTCATAGCGCCGAGGGTAATTTGACCACAAGAGGCTGAAGCTTTGGCCATTTCCTCGGTTATAATACAGGCACCGGTCATGTCGTCGCCTTGACCCCCGTATTCCCCGGGTACGACTATGCCGAGGTATCCCTGCTCGGCAAAGAGCTGGCGCAGGTCATCAGGATACTCATCTGTGGTATCAATATCAGCGGCTCGCGGCATAACCTTTTCCTTAACCACCGCCTCTACCGTATGTCTTAACGTCTTGTGATGCTCACTAAAAATGGCTACCATAATCTCATTCCTACCTGAATGTCAAGCGTGCAGAAGCAGAGTCGCTTTGTCCGGAAGCGGCTGAACCACTGCACACGGTTTATTTTAGTGGACTCTCCTGTCAAAGCCCTTCCAGTATTTTTCCCTGAGCACATTCTTGGCTACCTTACCGATGCTGGTCTTAGAAAGGCTCTCATAAAATTCAACTGACTTGGGACACTTGAAACCCGCCAGACGCTTCTTGCAATGGGAGATGATTTCATCTTCGGTAGCTGCTTGCCCTTTCTTCAAGACAACCAATGCCTTCACCATCTCCCCCCACTTATCATCAGGAACGCCAATCACTGCCACTTCAGCGATTGACGGGTGTTCTAAAATTGCATCCTCGACCCCTTTAGAGTAAACATTCTCACCCCCGGTTTTAATCATGTCTTTCTTTCTATCAATATAATAGACATATCCTTTTTCATCAATCCTGACCAGGTCTCCGGTATATTCCCAGCCACCCCTCATCGCCTCAGCTGTCTCCTCGGGCAATTTCCAGTATCCTTTCATCACTGTCTCGCCCATGACACATAACTCTCCCACCTCACCGGGAGGCACCTCATTACCCTGCTCATCAACTATCTTCAGCTCAAAATCGTAAGCCTCTCTACCAGCCGCACCTAATGTCTCCGGCTCGTTTTTTAGTTGCTCCTCCACCTTGGCAGACACTATATTTCCCACTTCCGTCTGACCCCCGCCATAGTGAACCCGACATCCTAAAAGCTCTACCAATCTCTTTAGTTGTGAAGGAGCCAGTGCTGCTCCCCCGCAGGTGATAAGGTCCAGGCTACTTAAATCATACTTCCCTGAATCCGGATAATTTAAGACGAAATTAATAATAGGCGCTATCCACTTGGCGTAATTAACCTTTTCTCTTTCAACTGTCTCCAGCATTAGCTTGCCATCAACTGCTCTCAAAATCACCACGGTATTGGCTAACATAAAGTTATAAAACAGCGGCCAAATGCCTCCTACGTGGAATAGAGGGGTAACAACCATGCCTACCCCGCGTGGTATTTCCTCCTCTACAATGGCGCTATTACAGACGCAGTGCAGGTTGCGGTGAGTTAACATTGCCCCCTTCGGTCTCCCGGTAGTGCCGCCGGTGTAAGCAATACAAAAAAGGTCTTCCATCCCGACCTCTGCCCCGGGGGGGCTTTCCGGAGATAAAGCGGTCAGCTCATCATAATCCATCATGCCCCCGGGTTTGCCACCAATACAAATATAGCTCTTGACCGTCCCCAGCTCAGGAATAAACGGGGCTATCCTGTCCACAAAATTTTTACCTGTAATTAGTGTATTTGCCTCAGCATGGTTAATAATAAATGCAATCTCCGAACCAATAAGCCTGTAGTTGAGGGGAGCCGCCACCGCGCCTATCTTCCCGATGGCTAAGATAATTTCGGGATACTCAAAACAGTTCCCCTGAAGAATAGCAACCCGGTCACCTTTCCTGACCCCTAACCCCATGAGAGCATTGGCTATACGGTAAACCCTTCCCTTAAGTTCTTTAAAGGAGCATCTTCTATCTTCAAAGACGATAGCCGTTCTATCGGGATATAACCTGGCATTCTTCTCTACATAAGCTGGAATAATCATTTTCCCTCCAAACACCTTAGCTCGAAACCCAGGGGTAGACTCCCGTCTATGGGACTCTCTAACCCCCATAGGCTACTGCATCTCCTAAATGCCAGCACGTATCTACGCTGAGATTGTTTAGCAATTCTACCAAAAATCTTGGTCTACTCTTCGTGCCTTCCTGAGATACCCTGTTCGAAGGTGAGGTTCGTATACGAACCTCTGTCATTTATTTTACCAATTCATCACGCCCTGTCAAGCCCCTGAAGGCTCTATTTTAGATTGTTGGGAAGAACCCCGGAGCATAAAAGTAAAAAAGGGGGGGAAGGCAGTATTAAAGACTGCGGTTAAGGTAAAGGGGAGGAAGTACCCCGTGTCCCGAGGCCATGTGCATGTTATCGGTAACCCCTCTCCTGACTACCTGAAATCAGAAAAGTCAGGCTTTCTTTTTTCTTTGAACGCAGTTTTGGCCTCCTCAGCCTCTTTAGTATCCCAGAACATCCGAACTGCAGCCTCTGACCAATTGTCAAAGCCAAGCTGATGGTCGGTCTCGGCATTAAAGGCGAGCTTACAGAACTTGAGGGCGGTTGGTGATAGCAAGAGGATTTCCTGGCACCACTTGTCTACTTCTTCCTCAAGCTTGTCAAACGGCACTACCGTATTTACCAGGCCCATCTGCAGTGCTTCTTGCGCAGTATACTGGCGGCACAGGAACCAGATTTCTCTAGCCTTCTTCTCACCGACCACCCTGGTCAGGTAAGAAACTCCCAGGCCAGCATCGAAGCTACCGACTCTAGGTCCAGCTTGCCCGAACCGCGCGTTCTCTGAGGCTATGGTGAGGTCACAAATCAGATGAAGGACATGGCCGCCGCCGATGGCATAACCGTTTACGGCAGCAATTACCGGTTTCGAGATATGCCTTATCGACTGGTGGACGATGCTGTGCCAATAACTCATCTGTTTATTATAACCGCCGGATTGCGCCGCCTCCTTTGTATCGCCGCCGGTACAAAACGCCTTATTCCCGGCACCGGTAATGACAACGACGCCAATGCCAGAATCAAGCTCGGCATCCCTGAGAGCTTCCGCCATTTCCTTGAGCGTGTTGGTGTTAAAAGCATTGTAAGCCTCAGGACGATTAATGGTTATCTTAGCTACCCCATTCTTCTTCTCAAAAATGATGTCTTGTAATTCCATAACTAGCCCTCTTGTTCTGTCAACGCTAACGTCCTTTAAATACTATGGGTTTTCTCTCCATGAAGGACTTTAAAGCCTCATTCCAGTCCTCGGTCGCTCCGCATATTCTCCACTGCTCTTCTTCCAATGCCAAACCTTCGTCCAGGGTAAGCCTCATGCCCCTGGTAACTGCCTCCAAAATCAGTGTTGAGGCTATGAGCCCTTTCTGCCCAATCACCTTAGCAATTGCCAGTACCGTCACCATCAGCTTATCTGCCGGGACTACCTTGTCTACTAAGCCCAGCCGATAGGCTTCTTGAGCGCTTATATTCTCCCCGGTGAGGAGGTAATATAGCGCTGCTCCTGTGCCGATTAAGCGGGGCAGTAGCTGTGTCCCCCCGGCGCCAGGGATGCCCCCCAACCCTACTTCCGGTTGTCCCATTGTAGCCGTATCAGCGGCAACCCTTATATGGCAAGACATAGCTATCTCCAGCCCTGCTCCCAACGCAATACCATTTATTGCGGCAATCACCGGTTTGGTCAGGTTTCTGATTTTACCAAAAACCCGGTGGTCCTCTCTGGAATCAGCAGCCATTCCGTCCCCACCCAGGCCTATGAATTCGGGAATATCTTTTCCTGCCCCGAAAGCCCTGCCATTACCAGTGATGACCACTACCCTTATATTCTCATTGGCCTCAGCATCGACAAAAGCCTGCTCTAGCTCACCCCTGACCTGGATGTTCAACGCATTCAGAGCTTTAGGGCGGTTAAAGGTTATGAGCAGCGTACTGTCCCTCACCTCAATAAGCAAATTTTGATTACTCATAAATCTCCCCCATCTGTAAATCCGGACAACCCGACAACAGCCATTGAGGCTATCTAGAACATTTCGTTAACGCCTATTTTTTTACCCTGCTCATCATAGATATACCAGCCCTTGCCCGTCATTCTCCCCAGATGACCGGCTTCAAATAACTTAATAAGACGGGGAGGAGGAGCGTAGTCTTCATCATGAAGCTGCTCGTAGATTTTCTGAAAACTGTGTGCATTGTTATGCATGCCGAACATGTCCATGAGTTCAAACGGTCCCATCCGATGCCCCAGGCCCAGCCGCACGGCAGTGTCAATATCCTCGACAGTGCCCAATCCCATCTCCAGGGCCTTGATAGCGCGAACCAGCCACGGGAAAAATAGATAGTTCACGATAAATCCTGGAGAATCCTTGCACTTGATCGGGGTCTTGCCCAGGCCGTCTTTAATGAAACGCATTACGAAACTGGTGGTTTCCTCACTGGTTTGAACTGCGGGAGCTACCTCTACAAGTTCCATGAGATGGGCAGGGTTATTGAAGTGGGTTCCGATCACCTTCTCCGGTCGCCCTGAGCCAGCAGCCAGAGCTGTAATTGAAATCAGGGAGGAAGTAGTCATAAAGACAGCATCCGGGGAACACATTTTACTCAGCTCAGCAAAGTTCGAAATCTTAAGGTCCATCATATCCGGCACAGCATCGATCACCACCTGACAATCCTTGAGGTCGGCTAGTCCGGTGGTCATAGTAACCTGAGAAAGGGCTATCTCTTTCTGAACTTCAGTGATTCTACTTCTCCTTACTAACTGAGAAAGACCATAGGATATGCTTTGCAACCCCTTGTCAGCTAATTTCTTGTTTAGTTCCTTAACTATGACCGGATATTTCGGTGCAACCGCAGCTGCTACAGTGGGCCCCATAACGCCGCAGCCAATTATGCCTACCTTTCTTACATCGCCAACTTCCATTTCTATTAACCTCCTTTTTAGATGGAGGCTGTTTAGTTTTGAAAAGCCCCATTTTTAGCTTCAAAACCAGGGCTTATCCGCCTCCATTTTCTTCCTTCACCCCCAGCCACATAGTAAAATTAACCAGGCAGCAGGAGGTATTTTGTGAAAACAGCTAATCAACTCAACTTTCACCACTATCTCGCCTTATGTGCCCGGGTGACGAAGAGAATCGGAGCTGCAATAATGGAGCGCCTTACGAGACCTTACCCTATACCATGCTCCATAAGGGCTTAGAGAACCATAAAAGACCAGGCCTTGGTTCTAGAGAGGACACTGCCTCAGTAGAGGTATCATGCCTCTGGCAAGCTGATTATGCCGTTGTTAAGGTACTAAAATCACAAAAAGGCTTAGTGCTACTCCTTATTATCTGACGGTAAGTTCGTAGACGAAGTTCGATTGCGCACATTGAAATTATACCATACCTGTCAATACATCGGGCAGAAGCAGAGCCAGAATTAGCCTCCCGGCGCCAGGTTCAGGAAGCGACCTGGCTGCGTTATCGCCGGCGTTCATCGCCGAAACAGATGACTGGAGTACAAAGATGTCATGGTGAAAAGAGAGTGTCACGTCTCATTCCAAGTTCTTTCATTCCCCTGCGCTTTACTTTCTCCAAACATGAAGCCAGTTGCCGGCTCTCTTCCTCAGACAGGCAAGAGAGTATCCTGTGTGTGGCCTTCCGCCTGCTCGTTTGAAAAAGCAGTTTTTTTCCCCGCTCCGTTAAGGTAACTCCTATATGGTTCTTCTTGTCTAAGTTCCGGGTTCTCTTCAGCAATCCTTGCTTTTCCATTCTCACCAGGACGGTAGAAATGGTATTAGGTTCCCGGAAAAGCTGCCGCGATATTTCAGCAGGCGTTATCCCTTCCGGATTAGCCTGAACAACCATCAAAACCCCAACCTGGCTGACAGTAATACCATGCTCGTCCAGTTCTTCCCGTATGGACCTCCGTATTATGTCTCTTGTCTGAGCTAGCAGTATCCATAATCTGAGAGCTTGTTCTGCGGACAAGGAGTCTTTCATAAATCTCCTAGGTTGCGAATTTATGTTGATGAACTAAATCAATCCAGAATCATGTTAATTGCCACCTTAGAAACTCCCTACCACCAGTCACCGGTAAAGCCTATAAGAACCTCGATATTATTCTAAAACACACAGTACGTGGTATGCAAATGGTGACTTACCAGCCGTGCCCGGTAATTGCTCACATTTAAAAACAGACAGGCGGCAATTACCTGAAACGAGCTTATGAGATTATTGACACTATGGGAGGAATAGCCTATCATTTCATAATGAAAAAGTATGGTGTACCTTTTATGACAAATGCTGACCCGGCTGACAACGTTTATGTAATAGATACCAGGATGTTCGGTTTCAGCCGGTATTGTTCAGCGTTTCTAATAGCTGGTAATGAGATAGCATTGATAGACACAGGACCAGCAACCTCTGCTGAATTCGTCCGAGCTGGCATTGAAGCGCATGGATTTGCTCTTGAGGACATCTCGTATATACTTATTACCCACATTCACTTTGATCACAGTGGGGCTGCAGGCATATTATTAAAAGAGATGCCCAAGGCAAGGGTTATGATCCATCCCCGGGTCTTAAAGCATATAATAGAGCCGTCCATTGTGAACGCCAATATCAAAAGGGATACCGGGGAAATTATGTCGGCCAGATTTGGAGAACTTGTACCAATTCCCCCATCCCGGGTACAGCCTCTGGCCGATGGTGAGGTGCTTGATCTAGGTAACGGCAAAAGATTGCGGATTATCTTTGCGCCGGGACACCATTCCAGTGAAATAGTAATACTGGATGAGAAGAACATGGGTCTATTCGCTGGTGACGCGCCAGGGATTTATTTTGCTGACGAAGATATTGTACTAATGCCGTCTCCCCCTGGATGTGACCTTAAGCAGTCCGTGGAAACATTAAAAGCACTAATGAGCATATCTCCTGCCAAGCTCTTCCTGGGACACTACGGGATTTGCGACGAACCACAGGAAATGATGAGACGCGCATTAGATGCGGTACAGCTGCTTTCTGATGTAGGATTTGAGGCAATAGAACAGGGAAAACAGGAAGAACTTGCAAGCAGAATTATAGCTAGTATTGTACAGGATATTGAGAAGCTTGGACTAAGGGAGAAAAGTCTCTACCCATATATTGTTGAGGAACTCATACCTGTGTGGGCGAGAGGATTTATAGGCTATTACCAAACATTGCCAAAAAAACATTAAAAGTTAACCATTTTCTCTTGGCGCTAGATACTTTCGCTCCTGACAACACTATACGGTACTAAATAGTATGTCAGGTAATAACCCGGGCTCAATTTTTGACCAGCCGGGACTAAATTCCTCCCGCTGGCATTGACCTGCCCCCCCAACTAGTCCAGCAAAAAAGGAACAATTTTCAGAATTTATAATTAAAAGAAGAGTTCATAGTATTCAAGTTTAGCATAGCTATAGAGCAGTGCTTCATAGGTCAGTGGGGATTGCCTATCGTCTGCCGAGCCTGATTAAGCTGTTCTAGAAACATGTCACCGTTGCTTGGGGATATAACAAGGTTCAAACCTTTCTTACGGACTATTTCAACGACATGATGGGTAGATGTAGCAAGACGGATACCACGATATGCGAAGGCTTTACTACCTGAAACTGGCTTTGCTTCCTCAATATTTGAGAAGGATATGTTTATGGCGAAAGGCCCTCCCATAAGTATTCTCAATCTATCCTCAAATATCTGATATCGCCTTGGTAGTATTGCCTTGAATAACAAAACATCAAAAAGTGTTATTCCAAACATCGCTACAGCAGCCTCGGTATCTTGATAAATGAAAATTACCCCTAATATGAAAGTAAGGGCTAATACATCGCCTAGTATGAGTTTGATCCATAAATCATATTTTGGCGTATCCTCGTAGATCAGAATGTTAGGTTTCATACTTGGGATAATTAAACCATAATAGCTAGAATTGGTCTACTGTATCTAACGGTGCCACTACCATTAGAGTCACCCCGGACACTTTCCGGTAGCGAGCCGTAATACTTAATGGCAACACCCTTCACCCCCACCAGTCCGCCTACTACTTGTCATTTACTCATTTAGGCTTATAAGGTGCTTACGTATGGCATACTTAATAAGCTCAGTCCTATTGTGGATACCCAGCTTTTTCATAATACTTGTCCTATGCCCCAGAACTGTCACAACCGCTATACTAAGAAGGTTGGCAATCTCCCCACTCTTATGTCCCTCGGCTACCAGCTTAAGCACTTCCTTCTCCCTATGAGTTAATAGGTCAAAAGGGTCAGGACCCCTTGGGTGCCTGAGGAGCTGTAGATAGTCGTTTACCATTGTCTTGGCTACGGACGGATAGAGAAAATAGCCTCCCCGATATACAGCCTGTATTGCCGAAACTAAATCTGAAGTTGCCGCTCGCTTAGGGATGTAACCATCGGCGCCAGCCTTTAGCCCTCTTAGAATACGATCCCTGTCTTCATACTGGGTGAGGAGCAGCACCTTGATGTCGCTATTCTCCTTACGGATGCGGTGAGTAACCTCGGCACCATCCAGGATGGGCATAGCTATATTCACCAGTACTACGTCCGGGTTCTGTTCCCGCACCATTTCAATGGCCTCTTTCCCGTTATTGGCTTCCCCTACTATTTCAATGTCTTCGTAGGTTTTCAGTAGAGCGCAAACACCATCACGAAACAGGGTCTCCTCATCGGCAACTAATACCCTTACCTTATTCATCTGAACCACCCCTTGCTTTCCCCCTCTTGGTGACTTATGAATGCTTATCTTTATACTCCGGGTGTTCCCGTAGAACAGGCATTCGGTTTACGATCCAACGGTAGACGAGGATCATAATGGTAATGACCGCAATAACAATAAGGAACTCCTTCCAGTTGAAAAGTTCGCGGTGTGGAAGCTGCCAGTTAAGTGCGATGAGCGACACGTTCAGCCGATTGATGACGATGCCGATAATAGTCAATAAGGCCGCAAATTGTATAAGACCTACATTTCTCCTGCGACCTCCAAAAGCAAGGAGGAAACAAGGGAGGAGAACGAAGATGAGTACTTCGACGAGGAACCAGTAGCCATAAGGCGTATTCAATAGGTCCCAGTTGTTTCCGTGGGCTAGGGTGACTACCTTCAGAGCAAAATAGGTAATGAGCACGAAGGCGGTAGCTTTCCCGAGACCGAGGGTGATGTTGTCGAGGCTTGCCAGGTAGTTAGAGTCGGCTTGGCTCTTGAAAAAACGCTGGGTGAGGAAGCTTATGAAAATCACCATACAAAGCCCGGCGGCGATGGCTGAAATGAAGAACAACACCGGGAGATATGGCGAGTACCAGAGGGGATGGAGCTTCCCCGGGACGAGAAGGAACATGGCCCCGAGGGCTGATTGGTGAAGCGTGGAAAGAATAGCGC
>SDBV01004915.1_pt1 | contig 19000 bp, 13 predicted proteins | sample 2277081 | NCBI WGS metagenome assembly SDBV01 (sample SAMN10402039, study PRJNA504765) | marine sediment metagenome | isolation source: marine sediment core GS10_PC15, 223 cmbsf | place: Arctic Ocean: Southern Knipovich Ridge | collected 2010
TGAAAATTAAAAATATAGACATGACATTGAAGAGGCCATCCTGCTTGGCGACAGAATGCTCGTTCTCACTGCCAGTCCGGGCCAGGTAAAGGAGAAGATCCGGATCGATCTGCCAAGGCCCCGAGACATAAAAATAAAGGGGGCCAGAGAATTCGTGGAGATAAAAATGCGCGTCTGGGACCTGATCGAGGACGAGGTGCGGAAGACGATGAGACGATAGCATGAACAGGTCTGCAGGACGGGGAAGGGCGGCCCCTTCAGAATACATCGTCCCATTTGTTGTACCGGTCGTGGTATTGGCGGCGTGGGAGATCGCTGTGCGCGCCGGAATTCTCGAGCCGCTGTTTTTCCCCCCTCCGACACTGATAATCCAGACATTCTCGAAACTCATCGGCAACGGGGAACTCCTGAGCAATCTGTATCCCACCCTCGGCAGGATTTTCGGCGGACTTGCGTTGGGGACCGTGCCGGGGTTGATGCTCGGGCTCGCAATGGGGTGGTCGCGTCGGGTCCGGCTGGTTTTTGATCCCATCGTCGCGGCCCTCTATCCCGTTCCTAAAATCGCCATTCTGCCTCTCGTAATGCTCGTTCTCGGAATAGGCGAAATATCGAAGCTGGCCATTATCGGTATTGGTACGTTCTTTTTGATGTCGATCAACGCCATGGCCGGTGTCAGGAACATTGACAGGGTGTATTTCGAAGTCGCGGCGAACAACAATGCCGGCAGGCTAAAAGTTTTCACAGAGTGGTGGTTCCCGGAAGCCTGCCCATGATCTTCGCCGGGGTACGGCTGGCCCTGGGCATGGCGCTGCTGCTGGTCGTGGCCGTGGAGTTCAATACGGCCCGTCGAGGTATCGGTGCCATGATCTGGCTGGCATGGCAGACCCTCAGAACTGAGCAGTTGTACGTCGGCGTCATAGTCTGCGCGGTGCTGGGTATCGTTTTCAGCACGGTGCTGAAGCGGATAGAGAGGCATTTCATGCCGTGGGAGGATTCGCTTCTCAGCCAACCGTAGAAGCCAGGGCTGGCCTTTCTCACAGCTTTCTTGACGAGATCACCCGGTCTGTGGTACGACTACTATGTAAAAGTACGCATGGATCTTGAGTTTATTTCTGCTATCGTAATCCTCCTCTTGCTGGTCGGCATGTCGGCCTTTTTTTCGGGGTCTGAGACGGCGTTTTTCTCACTGAACGTTCTGGAGCAGGAAAAGCTCAGGCGAAGCAAAGGCGGTAAGCTGGGCCATTTCCTGCGCAGGATTCTCGCCTCTCCTGACGATATACTCATCACCATTTTGACCGGCAATCTGGTAGTCAACCTGTTTTTTGCCTCGCTCATGGATCGCCTGGTAGCGCGCTTTATCGAGCACGACGCGTGGCTGTACTCCATCGTTTTGGGAACGATTTTTTTACTGATATTCGGTGAGATGACGCCAAAAAATATCGCCATCCGTAATTCTCCTGCTTTTTTCGCCTTTTCGTCACGCTTTCTCTACATCATATTCCTGGCGCTCAAGCCTGTGCGCGCCGTAGTCAAGGTCATAGAAGCCAGGATCGTGGCGGCACTGTCCGGCAGGATCAACCTTCAGCCCGATGATTCGCGCCGCCTGATTATCTCGACTCTGCAAACAGGTCTCAGCAAGGGCATTCTGCACGCCTCTGAGCTGGCTGTGCTGGAGTCGTTCCTCGATTTCAGGGAAAAGACGGCGGATGAAATCATGATTCCACGAACGGAGTTGAACGGCGTTGCAGTCGATGCGTCCGTCGAAGATGTTGCGCTGATTATGGCCAAACCCTCGGGCAAGGAATCGAACGGCGACACCAGCCTTCTGCCGGTTTTCAAGGACGATATGGACCACATCGAGGGGTACCTGAAGGTCGAAGATTTGCTGCCGCTACGCTTCGGCCTGTCAGACAGCCGTAGTATTCGCGATATCCTCAACCCCGTGCACGCCATTCCGGAAAAAAAGAATCTGCTGGACCTGCTCCGGGAAATGATCGACACGGACCGGAGAATGGCCCTCGTTGTAGACGAGTACGGCGGCACGGCGGGCATCGTTACTTTTCAGCACCTCGTGGAGGACTTTCTGGGCTTTTTTTATCCTTCCCAAGAGTTATCGTATGTGAAATTGTCTGAGGGTTTGTACCGGGTTCCCGGGGATTTCGATCTCACGGACCTGGAAGCCCTTCTCGAAACCCGATTCGAGGCGGAAAGCCGCACCCTGGCCGGTCTCATCATGGACCGGCTCGGTGAGATTCCCAGAAAGGGCAAACAGCTCACTTTGTCCGGGCACCTCTTCACTATTGGCCGGGTATCCCGCAGAAGAATCCTAGAGGTGGAAGTAAGGCAAATGCGATGATAGGCGTCTACCTCTTGATCAGCATCGTTGCTGCCGGGTTTTTTGCCGGTTTGGAAACGGGGCTGCTCTCGGCCAATCGCATGCTCCTGCAGGCCAAAAAAAAAGAAGGTCTGCTGCACGCCCGCGTGGCGGAGTACTTCCTGGCCCGGCCGGAACGGCTGTTTGGGACGACCCTGGTGGGAACAAACGTTGCCCACGTTACGGCCTCGGTCATGCTCACCAACTACATGGTGGATCAGGGGCTCGAAAAATTCGCCTGGTTGGCCATTATTGCCATGACTTTTGTGGTTCTCATTCTCAGCGAGTTCATTCCCAAGTCGTTTTTCCGCCGTACCGCGGATAGCCTGACCACCCGGCTCGCGCCCCTGCTTTTCGTTTTCTATTTGCTGTTTTTTCCTCTCAACCTGGTGCTGAATTTCATTACCAAGATGCTCATGTTCCTGTCCCGGCAGCACGCGAACCGGAGAGAGGAGCTGCGCTCCAAGCGTGATTTACGTTTTCTCGTCAATATAGCCTGCAGGGGCGTGGGGCTGCCTTTCGAGGATCAGAGGATTATAGAAGATATATTTGATTTCAGGGATCAAACGGCTCGCGAAGTCATGATCCCCTTTCATCAGCTTCCCGTGCTCAACGTCAGGCAGGCGCTGACCGATGCCGCGGCCCTGGCCCATGAGACGGGCTATCGCTTCATCCCGGTTTCGGAAACGAGAACCGACAACATGATCGGCTACATCGATACGCGCGACTTGTTGTGGGGCGAACGGGATACCTTGAAAGAGGTGATCCGGGAAGCCGTGTTTTATCCCGAGGTAAGGCGTCTGCCCGACCTGCTGCTCGAGATGAACCAGAGACGGCTGGAAGTCGTTTTTCTCTCGGATGAGTACGGGGGCGTGGCCGGCATGATTACGCAGGGACAGATCGTGGGCGATCTATTCCATTATGTGCCCGAAAAGGGAATGCTGGAAGAGAAGATCAAGACGTTGGGGCCGGGGCGATTCCTGGTAGCGGGCTCGACCGATCTCCAGGACCTGTGCCACGAGATCAATGTCGTTCTCGACCAGGGCTTGAACAGCACGATCGGCGGGTTTCTCAGTGAAAAGATGGGCGTGATCGCGGAGGTGGGCGATGCTTACGAAGAGGCGGGTTTCGTGTTCACCGTGACCGGTCGCGACGCCAGGCACATTACCGCCATCGAAGCCGTTCGAAAGGACCCGGACCGGGAACCTTAGAGGGTGAAGCCGGAGTGGCCTCAACCCCTGGGGGTCGCGCTTCCCTGCCGGTGCCGGCGTGATCGAATAAAAATAATTGTCGTCGTGGCCACAAGCAACAGCCCGGCTAATACAGCTGTGTAAAAAAAATAGTTATCTCTGAGGATATCGCGCCACGAGAGGGTAGGGTAGAGGGAGTGGTTGGTGGAAACGTCCCTCTGTTCGAGGATGAGAGAACCCACGGGATTCTCGGGATCGAGACGCCACGGGTCAATGCTGTCCGCTTTATAGCGAAGAGAATATTCGGCCGTACCGGGATAAACCTTGACCTCTGATTTTATTATAAGGGGCACCGTGATTTCTCGTCTTGGGCCGATGGAAGGAATGAGATCCACGGAAATATTTTCATTAACAACAAGATCGTTGGGAGAGAGGATGACCCGTTTCTGCACGCTGAAGCTGTAATCCATCATCCGGGACATGTCGTCGAAAACGCGGTCGTCATTGAGACGCCGCCCGGCGTTCAGCACGACTCCGACGATCCTGCGCCCCTCCCGTTCGTAGAGCGCAAGCAGGCCCTTGCCCGCATCCGGGGTGAGGCCTGTCTTGCCGCGGACACACCCATCTTTCTGAACGAGCTTGTTCCTGTTCCCGAAACGGAACACTCTGCCCTGTGCCGAGGTGATAGTGGCGCGGCGCTTTGCCATAGTCTCCATGATCCAGGGATAGAGGTACAGGCTGCGGCCGAGCAGACTCAGATCGTAGGCCGTTGTGTATTGCGCCTCATTGTGCAGACCGTTGGGGTTGCTGAAATGGCTGCCGGCCAGGTTCAATTCGGCAGCCTTGGCGTTCATCATGCGCGAGAATCGCGCCGGGCCCCCCGCGAGGTTTTCGGCAATCATGACAGCCACGTCGTTGGCCGAGAAGAGCAGAAGAGAATCCATGGCCGCGGCCGCTGACAGCGCGTCCCCTACCGCCAGGTCGAGGATGAAGGGGTAGGTGTTTTTAGCGTTCTGCGTGTATTCTATAAGATGATCGCGGTTCCTGCTTTCTGCGAGCAGAACAGCGGTCAGCAATTTTGTCATACTGGCCGGATACATGCGGCGGTCTATGTTGTGGGCATAGATGATTTCGCGCGTATCTACATCAACGGAGATGGCCGCCTCGGCAATAAGGTCCATCCCGGTTTCGAAAGTAAACGCCCGCATACCTGCCAGAGCCAATAAAAGTACAAGCCACCGATTCATGCTGCCCGTGCTTTATCATGTGCGGGGGGCAGTGTCAATCCGGGAGGGCTTAGGGATAGATCGGGGCTCGGGCCCACGACCCTTATGTAGCCATGAGGTTGTGGCCCTTGGGATCGGGGCCTGTGTTGAGAGGGCGTACGCGAACCTCTCCCTGCATCAGGTAGCGGATACCTTCCAGGGCCGCCCAGGCAGCGGACGTAGTGGTAGTATATGGAATCCTGCGCTGCACGGCGGTTATACGTATTTCCGAATCTTCGTGCTGGGCGTAACGGCCCAGCGGAGTGTTGATGAGCAGTGCGATGCGCCCGCTGCGCATGTGATCCAGCACATTAGGCCTGCCCTCGTGGATCTTGAGTATGACCTCAGGAAACAACCCGTGGTCGAAGAGGAACTGGGCCGTCCCCCGCGTGGCAGCGATCTGAAACCCCATTTCGTTCAGGTCACGTACTATTGGCAGTATGGTGTTCCTGTCGTTGCGGTTGACGGACACGAACACCCGACCGTCGGTAGGCAGGGAATTTCCCGCGGAAGCCTGGGCCTTGGCAAAAGCCTCGCCGAATGTGTCCCCCGTTCCGATCACTTCTCCCGTGGATTTCATCTCGGGGCCCAGTCGTGGATCGGAGCTGCCCAGGCGCTCGAACGAAAAAACGGCTTCTTTGACGGCCCATGTCGTCCGGCAGGCGCCGCGGCCCGTCAGACCCTGCGCGGCGAGCCCTTCGCCCTGCCAGATGCGGACGGCGGCTTGCACAAGATCGACTCCCGAGGCCTTGGATAGAAAGGGGACCGTACGAGAGGCACGCGGGTTTACCTCGAGCACGTAGAGCACGCCGTCCTTAACGGCGAACTGCACGTTCAAAAAGCCCTCGATGCCGATATCGAGCGCGATTTGCCTTGTGGCCTGCTCCATCTCCGTCAGCACCGCGGGATCGGATTTAAAGGACGGAAAGACGCAGGCGGAATCGCCGGAGTGGATTCCGGCGGCTTCGATGTGCTGCATAATACCCGCCACATACACGTCCTTGCCATCGGAAAGCGCATCCAGGTCGTACTCGAAGGCGTCTTCCAGAAAACTATCCACCAGCAGGGGGTTGCCGGCGGACAGCTCCGGCCCGCTGGACAGGAATTCCCGGAGCTCTTCGGCTGAATAGGCGATGCGCATGCGCCTTCCGCCGATCACGAAGGAGGGCCTTACCAGCACGGGAAACCCGATGCTCTCCGAATAGTCTACCGCTTCCTGCATGGAATAGGCGGTACGATTCTCGGGCTGTGTCAGGCCGAGCCTGGCGACCAGCTCGGAAAAGAGCTTTCTGTCTTCGGCATCAAGGATGCTTCTGACCGGCGTGCCGATGATGCGGGCACCCCACTCTTCCAGCCCCGCCGCCATGTTCAGCGGCGTCTGGCCGCCTAATTGAACGATAACCTTGCTGGCCTTCTCCTTGCGCAGGACCTCTTTCACAGCCTCCAGATCCAAGGGCTCGATGTAGAGTCGGTCGGAAGTGTTGAAATCCGTTGAGACGGTCTCCGGGTTGGAATTGATGATAATGGTGCTTACGCCCAGGCGGCGGTAGGTAAGGGACGTCAGCGTGCAGCACGTGTCGAATTCCAGCCCCTGTCCTATGCGGTTCGGGCCGCTGCCTAGAATGACGACGGCTCCGTCTCCCAACGGCTCGCCCTCGTCGATCTCTCCGTAGGTGGAATAAAAATAGGGCGTGTCCGCTTCGAATTCCCCCGCGCAAGTGTCTACAATGTGGAAACTGGCCGCGATACCGGAGGAAACGCGCCGGTTTTCTATTTCGCCTGCATCCAATCCTGAAATGCGGGCAATGCGCCGATCGGATAACCCGGATCGCTTGGCGGCGAGCAGGAGCTCCGGTGTCAGCTCTTGCCCGCCCAGGCGCTTTTCCAGCTCGATCAGCTCGTGTATCTGGTGCAGGAACCACGGGTCGTAATGGGTCACCCGGTGCAGATAGTCCAGGGCATCTCTGCCGTCCTGTTTGAGCTTGCTGTAGATGGCGAAGAGACGCATGGGGTGCGTCGTCTCCAGCATGGTTGTCAGCTTTTCCTGCGAAAGGCCGTCCAACTCCTCCAGACCTTCCAATCCGATTTCCACGGAGCGAATGGCCTTGTTGAGGGACTCGATAAAGGTCCTGCCCAGCGCCAGGGCTTCGCCGACAGATTTCATCTGGGTACCCAACCTGTCGTATCCCGCGGGGAACTTCTCGAGCTCGAACCGCGGAACTTTCACAACGCAGTAATCGAGGGACGGTTCGAAGCAGGAGACGGTTCGACCTGTTATCTCGTTGATGATCTCGTCCAGAGTGAACCCGACGGCCAATCGTGCCGAGCAGCGGGCTATGGGAAACCCGGTGGCTTTGCTGGCAAGGGCCGAGGAACGGGACACGCGGGGATTCATCTCGATAATGACCATTCTGCCCGTTTCCGGGTGAGTGGCGAATTGCACGTTGGAGCCGCCGCAGTCCACACCGACGGCGCGCAGAACGTTCAACCCCGCCGTCCGCATTTCCTGGTACTCCCTGTCCGAGAGCGTTTGAATGGGTGCCACGGTTATGCTGTCGCCGGTATGCACGCCCATGGGGTCGATGTTTTCTATCGAGCAGACCACCACGGCGTTGTCGTTACGGTCGCGCATGACTTCCAGCTCGAATTCCTTCCAGCCTATCAGCGATTCCTCGATCAAGGCCTCGCCCACCATACTCTCCGCCAGGGCCCGCTCCGTCAGCTCTTTTAGCTCGGTCATGGTGAAGGCGATGCTGCCGCCCTGGCCGCCCAGGGTGAAGCTGGGGCGGATAACCAGCGGCAGGCCCACTTCGTCGGCCATGCGCAGAGCGCCGTCAAAGTCCCGTGCCACGTTGGAGCGTGGCACATCCAGGCCTATGCCCTGGGCCATGCTCTTGAATGAACCGCGGTCTTCGGCCATGCGGATGGATTCAACCGAAGCCCCGATAACTTCGACACGATGGTGGGCCAGCACTCCGCTGTCGTGGAGCTGAAGGGCCAGGTTCAGAGCCGTCTGTCCGCCCATGGTGGGCAAAACGGCGTCCGGTTTTTCCGCCTCTATAACCCTGGAAACGTATTCCGGCAGCAGCGGCTCGGCGTAGATTACGTCGGCCAGACCAGGGGTGGTCATGACGGTGGCCGGGTTGGGGTTGATCAGCACGACCCGGTATCCCTCTTCCTTGAGGGCTCTCACGGCCTGCGTGCCCGAATAATCGAATTCACAGGCCTGCCCGATAACAATGGGCCCGGAACCTATAATCAGGATCGTGTGCAAATCGCCTCTTGCCGGCAAGCTCTTTCCTCCTGGGTCTCTTTCTCTATCGCGGTAGTTTAAGGCATTAAATGCGGTCGAGAAATCGTTGGAAAATCCACAGAGAGTCCCTGGGACCGGGAGCCGCCTCGGGATGAAATTGAGCGGTCAGGATGGGCCGGCTCGTGTGGGCGATCCCCTCTACAGTTTTGTCATTGGCGTTGCGAAACCAGATCGTGCAGTTTTTTGGGAGACTGGTTTCTTCCACGGAAAACCCGTGGTTCTGCGACGTGATCAGCACGATGCCGGTCTGCTCGTCACGCACCGGGTTGTTGACCCCGTGGTGCCCGAACTTCATCTTGAATATTTCCGCTCCCAGCGCCAAGCAGATAATCTGGTGTCCCAGGCATATACCGAAGAGAGGTTTGCGGTCTGCAATCTCCCGCGCCAGCTCGACCAGATGATCGAGCACACGCGGGTCTCCCGGTCCGTTCGATATGAGTACGGCATCCTGATTCAAATCGAGCAGCTCTCGCGGCGTTATCGCGTTGGGAACCAGTGATATTCGACACCCCAGTGCAACGAGCTCCCGGATAATACCGGCCTTGATGCCGCAGTCCACAATGCTGATGTGGGGTTTGCCCGCGGAATTAATGATTTGCACTTTTGCGGTTCCCAGGCAAGTAACCAGATCGCTGCCCTCCATCTTGGGGTAGTGGTTGAGGTATGCCACGCTTCGTTCGAGATCGTCCTGGCTCCACCCGTTCGGGGTAGTGGGGCGCGCGATCAATCCCGTGGGACTACCGCCGGCCCGGATCTTGAGTGTCAGATGGCGGGTGTCCACGTCGCTGATGCCCGCCGTTCTGTAATTCCTCATGAAATCTTCCAGGCTCACGCGACCCGGGGGAAGCTTGCCGCGATACAGGGACCGTACGACAAGGCCTGCGGCTTTGAGGTTTTGCCACTTTTCTCCTGTTCCGGGACCGTATTCCGTCCATTGCTCGTCCGTGCCGTAATTCCCGATGTGGGGGTACGTCATGACGATGATCTGGCCGCTGTAGGAGGGGTCGGTTAGTATTTCGTGGTATCCAGCCATGCCGGTGTTGAATACGACCTCCCCAACCGGTGGCGTTCCGTCGGCCGCATCGACAGACCCGTCCTGCGCCGATAGCAGATCGGCCGCGCGTGGGGGAGGGTGTCCGAAAGATGTTCCGGGGAAGACGGCTCCGTCTTCCAAAACCAAGTAACAGGCGTTCATAATGAAGAATACCAAAAATAAAGCCGGCTCAAAGCCAGCCTGTGTCCGATAGCCCCTAGGGGAGTTGAACCCCTCTTTGAAGAATGAGAATCTTCCGTCCTAGCCGATAGACGAAGGGGCCGTTAGTGCAAATCCCTTTTTTGCTTCCTCCTGAATCCTAGTATTATATAATATAGCTCGGGATTCAAGGTCAAGTGTCTGCTGATACTTGTTGAAGGGAATATACAGGTATTTACGGAGCTTCGCCTACAGTTTTGCTTGTAGTTTTTGGCGATAGGCTCCTTCCTGGGCCGGCCAGGACAGGGCTGCAATTATGAAAGGGCCGTTATATGCGGTATGGAAATTACATTTTCCAATTTTTCTACAGCAGACCTTCTGGCTTCTACCCAGAAGGTCTCGCTTATTTAATCGTATAGATCTGAATGCGTGCCCGTTCTCGCAAAAACAACCTCGCCTTGATTGATCTTGTACATCAAGAGCCAATCGAATGTAATGTGGCATTCGCGATAGCCATCCAAATTCCCGCGCAGAGGGTGGTCTCTATAGCTTGCTGGAAGGGGGATTTCCCTGATAATTTTCTTCAGAGTTTCATCAAGCTCATCTGTGTTTTTGCCTGACCGGGCGATGCGCTTGTAATCTTTTCTGAATCGGGGAGCATATGAAGGGCGGAGCATCAAGCTTTGAGTTGGCGAAAAAAATCCTCTTCGTCTTCACAACGTATAGTATTTCCGCTCTCAATTTCCCTAATTGCTTCCAGAGTTTCCTCGCTGGCAATATCGTAAGAAAAGATCGTTATTAATGATACTGTCGAATCATCAGGAGCAATAATAGTCGGTGCAACATATTCGTGAACGCTTACGGTACAACTACTATTGAGCATCTGATCCAGATTTTTCATTTTTTGGTCCGTGAACTCAACAGTCATTTTATGCTCCTTTTGGTTGCCTAAGATTCACTTTCAAAAACCTTTGGGCTATTTCTCTGCCATCTACCAGAAACGTTACTAAGTAGCTTCCATCACCGGGGAATCCGACAGAAGGTATAGGCAAACTAAGTTCACCTACGGTATCTGGTGCTTGAACACCAAATTCACCACTGGCCGAAAAAACTACTTGTTTGGAATCGTCTCTATTAATGTTGATTGTGAAGCTATGCTTACCTTCGGAGACATTGTCCATAGCCACGAAAACAAACCATGGAGGCGCCTGAATAGGGAAACCAGGAAAATTAAAGCAAGTGAATACGCCTATCAAACCTTTCTTACCGTTATCTTCGGTGATGATCCTATCCGCAAAAAGCAGCGCGTGAATATTTATCTCCAAAAAATCCTCCAAAGTAATACACATTGAAGATTATACAGAAATTAGCAACATCCGGAAAGTGTAATTGGCCATAACCACTTCCTCCCTACATTGCTTTTGCTGCCTTCATTTTAACACTAAATGCGCTAAATGCAAGAAAAAACATTCTTTCTCTAGCCCACCGGTGAGTCGAACGCCGCCGAGGTACCAGGCCGGGCTTGAAATCGATCGCTTTTTCTGCTTCACGCCTGTTCGCATCTTGGACGTAATGGCCTTCATCTTTTCCAGATCCTCCTGGCTGAAAGTCCGCGCCGAGCCCCGCTTCGCCCCATGATTGGATAGAGTGCCGATCCCGTGATCCTTCGCTACTCGATTTACCGTCGAAAAGCATAGCCCGACTTCCTCGGCCACTTCCCGCGTGGAGAACTCGACGTGCCTGCACTTGATGGTTTTGCAGTGACATTTAGGGCAGATGCCCACCCGTCCAACGCTTCGCTTTCTTCCTCGAATACGTAGAACGAAAAGCTGCAGTTGCTGCAAGCAAACTGAACGGTAGGGGCAGATAGGTGCTCTTGAACCATCTGCATGACGAAATCCATCTTCTGTTCGTAAGCCGACTGCCACCGGGATAGTTCAAAGAAATCGAGCGAGTGTTGAGCTACACGTTTTTTGTATGATTCAAATTTGGCGGCAAAGACATTCATCCGGGTATTAGCCGGCAGCCCCCCGGCCTCTCGTTTATAATCGCGTTCTCGGGCCTTGGTGGGGAAATTGTCACTCATCGGCTTCCTGCCTTTCGAACATCCCCTCATAAGAGCTGGAAAAGGGCGGACCCGGGGATCCATCAAGACCGCCAGGCAGCCGTTCATATTCTCATCGAACACCTTGCCGTGTTGTACTGCAGCGAGAGAAACTTGCGGATCCGATTAAATTGCCCTTTGAGTGCTATGTGCCCCGGGCCGTGCGTCTAGCATGGCCTGGTTCCTTAGCCCCAGAGCGATTTCCCCGCACGGGGCCGGCGTTTTTCTGGCCTATTCTCCTCTATGAATCGCACGAGCATGACCGTAGAGCGGTTTTCTGGGTCGACCTGGTGCATGGATGCGCTCGGAAATGGGCTCTTTCTGTATTCCGACCGGAAAACAAAAGCGCAGTACAAAAGTTGCACGCAGCAATATTTAAGCACGCCGCGCTGTCCGGATCCCCGCTGCCAGTGCGGGAGGGCAGTTATCGACAATAAGCATACCGCCGGGCCAGCAAATGTTTAATTTTGTCTGCTTCACGGTGGCTAAAAAATCGCTTTTTGGCCGTCCACTATGCCAATGTTATGCTGCTTCGCGACGCTCCCGACGGTTTTCACGTGACGCCTTCGGTCACCTCTGCTAACTGCTGCGCTGACCACATGCCAGGCTCATGTGCGAACGCGGGATTTAGAAATAAACCATTGGATACATTTGGATCAGCGTCTCGATGTTCTGGAGGTCCACCAGTCGGTGGGCAACGGCCTTAAGAATATGCAGCAGGGATTCTAACGGCTCGCGGAAGTCAGCGAGGGAATCCGCCATGGAGCCTCGATCTCAATATGTTCCAGAGGGGGGTTACTGCGAACCGAATCGATCTCCTCCTCGGCTTTACAGAGTTTCCAGCCGATTCGGCGGGCCAGAACGAGAAGCGCCGTCAATTGGTGGAGCCTACTTTCCGGAGTTGCCTCGAGCCATTCCTGTTTTTCCGGTTCGGCATGTGGCAGCGACTTTGCCGTAGCCCTGATGCACCCGAGGCTTGCAGCATCTTTTCACAAGACCCTTCTGGACATAGTGACCCGCCGGCCTGCCTCTGATGGCGAGAAGAAGAAGGGCCGTTAGCATGAGCGGGATCTGGCCATCGTGATCAAATCGGTAGTGGGGATGAAGGGAGCGTACCTGAAGGCGTGTTGCATCTTCTCCACGCTGCACGGATGATCAGGAGTGGATGGGGCAGCAGGGTGGAGCTGCAAAAAAACCGTCTTTACTTCCCGGGGAGGACTCGAACCCCCACAACAAGAACCAGAATCTTGGGTGCTACCATTACACAACCGGGAATTATCGAATGCAATTTAACCAATAGCATGCAGAGTGTCAAGCGGGGAAACGGGCGCTTCGCGCCGCCGGCAAGCCGCGACAGCGTTGTGCGGTTCTCTCGCAAACGCCGAAGTGATTTGACCGCCCCGCGCCGCCGTTGATATAGTTCCCGCATGCATACTCAATTGGACAGAGAAGAATTGATCGAGACGCCACTCCGGGTGTGGAAGAGGTGTTCGTCGATATCGGCGCTGTTTCGGACCGGGAAGTAGCCGAGGGCGGCCTCCACATCGGCTCTGTGGGAACGTTCCACACCCCGTTTCGGCGCCTCGATGAGCGGACTCTACTCGGTAAAGCCTTCGATGACCGCACGGCTTGCAACGTGTTGTTACACGTGATCGAGCGCCTGGCGGCGGAAGAGCCCCGCAATTCGCTGCTCGCTGTTTTTTCGGTACAGGAGGAGGTGGGGTGCCGGGGTGTCGTGACCGCCGCCTACAGCCTGCGGCCGGATATGGCGTTGGCGCTGGAAAACACCATTGCGAGCGACATTCCCGGGGTAAAAGACACTCAGGTCGTGACACGCCTGGGCGACGGCCCCGCCGTCACGGTGGCCGATAAATCGTTGATTGTGCCCGAAAACGTGCTGGCCCGTATAAGGCGGGCTGCGGAAAACGCATCCGTCCAGTGGCAGTACAAGAAGCCGAGCTACGGTGGCACGGACGGCGGCAAGATCGCCCTGACCGGCTCCGGGGTGGCAACGGGGGCCGTGTCCGTGCCCTGCCGGTACATCCATGGGCCGGCGGCGCTGCTGCGCGTTCAGGACATTATCGACACGATTGCGCTGGTGACGGAGTTTTGCCGCCTGCCCTAGAGCAAGCGGGATAAGCGGTCGCGTATGAAATCCGACTTTTCCTTGAGCCCGATGTGTCCGGTTTTGAGAAAGAGGCAGTTGGGTTTGGCGCTCTCGAGATAGATCCTGTCCCCGCTTTCCGTGATGAGCCGCAGGACTCGATCCACCGATAGATGCGACAGCCTGGAGAATTCGACGACCACCACACCACCTTTTTCCCTCAACGAGGATATGAAGAGCTTCCTGCAGATAATCCTGATTTCGGATATCGAGAAGATGCTGAGAACCTCGTCGGGGAGCGGCCCGAAGCGGTCTACGAGCTCGCTGTACACCCTGTCGTGTTCATCGTCCGTGGTTATGGCGGCGACCTTTTTGTAAACCTCCATCTTGGCCATGGGGTCTGAAATGTACGTGTCAGGAATGTAGCCCGAGTATTCGAGCTCCAGGTAAACTTCGGGCGCGGATTCTTCCCGATCTTCTTGAAGGTTGTTGATGGCCTCATCGAGCAAACGCACGTACATGTCAAAACCGACGGCCAGAACGTCTCCGCTCTGCTCTCTGCCCAGCAGGTTTCCGGCTCCCCGTATTTCCAAATCTTTCAAGGCGATTTTAAAGCCCGAGCCCAGTTCCGTGAAGTCGGAGATGATCTTGAGCCGTTTCATCGCCAGTTCCGTAAGGGCTAGTTTTTGCGGGTAGAGCAGGTAGGCCCGCGCAGGAATATCCGAACGGCCGACTCGGCCCTTCAGCTGATAGAGCTGAGCGACGCCGAACATGTCGGCCCGATCGATGATAATGGTGTTGACGTTGGGGATGTCCAGCCCGTTTTCGATAATACTGGTCGACAGCAGCACCTGGAACTCATTGCGGATAAAACGGTGCATGATGTCTTCGAGCTCCTCACTGTGCATCTTGCCATGAGCGGTCTGGATTGTCACATCCGGCAGCAGCTTGCGCAGGAAGGCATCAATCTCGGGCATCGTCTCGATGCGGTTGTGCAGGTAAAAAACCTGCCCGCCGCGGGCCGCCTCCTGGTGGATGGCCCGTTCTACGATTTCCGCGTTGAATTCCATTACGAAGGTTTCTATGGGCAGCCTGTTCGGCGGCGGGGTGTTCAGTATGGACATGTCGCGGATCTTCATGAGAGACATGTGGAGCGTTCGCGGGATGGGGGTGGCTGTCAGGGTCAGGCAGTCCACCGTGGCTTTCAGCTCCTTTAGAATCTCCTTGTGCTTGACCCCGAATCTCTGCTCTTCGTCGATAACGAGCAACCCGAGATTGTTGAACTTCACGTCCCGCTGAACCAGCCTGTGGGTGCCTATGACTATGTCCATCTCGCCCTTGTGCATGAGCTCGAGCATTTGCCGCTGCTCTTTCTTGCTTCTGAATCGGGACAGCATGCCGACACCCACGGGGAAATGCTTATAGCGCTCGAGGAAGGTCTCGAAGTGCTGTTCCACCAGTATCGTCGTGGGCGCCAGGATGGCCACCTGTTTGCCGCCCATGACCGCCTTGAAGCTGGCCCTGAGAGCAATCTCGGTTTTGCCGTAGCCCACGTCCCCACATATCAGCCGGTCCATGGGGTAGGGCTTTTCCATATCTAATTTGACCTCCTGGATGCATTTGAGCTGATCTCCGGTCTCCTGATACGGAAAACCGGCCTCGAAAACGCTCTGCCAATCCGTGTCGGGCGCAAAGGCGAAGCCCTTTACGCTTTTGCGTTTGGCATAGAGCTTGATCAGCCGCTGCGCCAGATCCTCCACCGATTTCTTGACCCGCCGCTTGCGGTTTTCCCAGCTCCGACTGCCGATCCTGTCCAACCTGACCAGCCCCGAGCCGTGAGCGATGTACTTCTGTATCAGATTGACCTGCTCGATAGGAATGTAGATGTTTTCCTTTTCAGCATATTCGAGATGAATGTAGTCCCTCTCATTGCCCGCGGCCTTGAGGCGCTCGATGCCTTGGAACAGCCCGATGCCGTAGTTGATGTGCACGACGTAGTCGCCCGGGTTAAGATCGACAAAGGTGTCGATCGGCTCGCTCTGGGCCTTCTGGATGGAATGGGGAATACGCCGTTTCCTGCCGAAGATCTCGTTTTCCTGGATGAGCATGAGCTGGAGCTCGGGAAGCACGAAACCGCCCGAAATGCCTATGGGCAGGACTTCCACGGGCAGGTCGTCGAGCATGCCCTTGATGCGGTCGGCCTGGGCCGGATACACCGCGAACACGACTATCCTGTAGCCCGTTTCTATCAGGTTGAGCAGCTCTTCCCGCATGTAGGGTATGTTCCCGAAAAACGAGCGTGGAGGGTCGCAGCGTAGATCGATCTTGGTGGCGCCGTCTTCCGGCGGTGTTTTTATCATCGGAAACACCACGGTTCGCTTGTATTGCTGCTGCAAACTCTCGTAGTCGAGAAGAATATCTTTAGGGCGCGGCACCAAGCGCTTTTCGGACAAGGCCTTGCCGTACAGGTCCAGGTATTCCCGGCGCAGGGCATGGGCGCCCCGCTCCAATCGCTCCTTGTTTATTAAATAGAGCTGCGAGCCCTCGGGTAGATAATCCAGGAGGGAGTAACTTTTCTCGAAACAAAGCGGGTAGAGTAACTCGACCCCCTCTGTTTCAGGGTCTTCAGCCAGATTTTCGATGAGCTCCGTAATTCCTTCAGTCTGAGGACTGGTTTGGGTGAGACGCTTCGCCAGGCGCTCGAGAAGCTCGTTGCTGAGAGTGACCTCGCGCACCGGAAACAGTGCGATTTCCTGACACTGCCCCGTGGAAGTCTGGGTAGAGGGGTCGAAGAGCCTGATCTCCTCCACCCGATCGAATTCGGCCAGGATTCGAACGCCCTCATCGCGCCCGGCCAGGTAGATGTCGATCACCTCCCCCCGTACCGCGAACTCTCCATGTACGCTCACGCGTGGAACACGCAGGTAGCCGAAATCCGCAAGCTCACGGGCCAGATCCGTCAGGCTCAACTCCGCTCCCACGCTGATGCGAATCGCCTGAGAGGCGAGATAACAAGGGTCGGGCAGCGAGCCCATGAATGCTCTCTGAGAGGTTGCGATGAGCAGCTTTTCGCCCGTCAGGATACGTGTGAGCACATGCGCGCGCTCGGCGAAAATCGCGTTGAGAGGAGCGACGGGACCGTATGGCACGCTTCCCCACCACGGGAATCGGACGGCTGATTGCTCGCCGAAGAGCGCGAGGTCTTGATAGAGGGCGTCGACTTCCTTGTCGGAGGGCAGCACGATGAGCGAACAACCCTCGCATTCCGCGGATAGGTTGGCCAGGAGAAAGGCCAGAAAGCCCTGCTGGCTGCCTTCGACTTCGAGATTGAATTCGGGGCCCTTCATCTCTCGGCTAATCTGTTGAACCGGTTCGTACGCCTGCAGGAGAGAGAAAAACTGTTTTAAGAATAATGTTCTCATTGCCAGGTACCGAAAATAATACGGGAACGAAAGATGTTTAGACGCATAGCTTATTGCCTGTTGTTGTGTATCCTGGGTGCACCTGCATCCCTGTCAGCCGCGAATACGGACGAAGTCGGCCTCTTTGTTCGCTTCTTCGAGAAGAAAATTTACTATCTCAACAGGACTGAGGATATTCGCATCAAAGTGTCCGTCGTCAATAATTCCCTCGAGGCCTATCGATTCAAAGTAGCCGACGACGTGGTCTTTAATCAGGATTTCGAGGTCAAGACGCCGGCCAACGAGCAACTCCACCACTCGCAGGAATTTACCATTAAGCGAGGTTCCATTCAATACGTCTTCTTCAAAGAAATCGTTTTAAAGCCGGGGGAAGAGTTCGGCTTCATCGTCCGGCTGGACCGCTTTATAACCTTCGATCGAGCCGGCCTGTTCTCCGTGCAGGGCATCTTCTATCCCGAGCTGCTCAGAGAAAACCGATCTGTGGCCCTGCGATCGAACCGCCTGTCTCTGAACGTCCGACCCCCGATCGAGGTCCCGAAGCTGCTGGCCCTTGTGGAGCAAGAGACGGGCCGCATAATCGAGCGAGAAATACTGCCGCCGGATGAGGTGGTCGACTTTACCATTCGGGCTCGGCAGAAAAGCCAGTGGGAGAAGTTCCTGCTTTACATCGATGTGGAGCGCCTGCTGCTCAGGCAGCCCGAATGGCGTGCCCGGTTCGAAAAGTCTCCTGAAGAGGAGCGTCTCAGGCTGATCGACGAGTACAGGGGGATGCTGAAAAACGAGCTCGTAGACCAGGACATTCTAGTGATTCCGAACGAGTTCGAAATCCAGGCGACCACCTACACGGCCCACGAAGGCCAGGTCACGGTGCTCGAGAAGTTCAAGTACCGGGACTACACCGAGCTGAAAAGCTACACCTACTACCTCGAAAGACGAGATCGGCACTGGATGATAACGAACTACGAGGTCAAGAACCTGGGAACCGAGTAGGTGGCCCACTGTCGAGCCTTTCCGCTATAGATCGAGCGGGCTGTGGGGTAGGTCCAGCGACCTCGCGACCGCCGCATGGGTGATTTTCCCGTCGTAGACGTTGACGCCCTTCGCGAGCGCAGGATTTCCCCTGACAGCCTTCTCCAGGCCCAGTTCGGCCAGCTGCAGCCCGTAAGAGAGCGTGTGATTCGTCAACCCCAGCGTGGCGGTGAGCGCCACGACGCCCGGCATGTTTGTAACGCAGTAGTGTATGACGCCGTCTACAATGTAGATGGGGTCGTCGTGTGACGTCGGCCGAGTCGTCTCCGCGCAGCCGCCCTGGTCGACGGCGACGTCTACGATAACGGACCCCTCTTTCATGTGCTTCAAATGGCTCCTCTTGATCAGCTTGGGTGCTGAGCCGCCGGGAACCAGTACCGCCCCCACAACCACGTCGGCCTCCACCAGCGAGGTGTAGATATTGGTTTCATTGGAGAAGAGAGTCTGGATGGATGATCCGAATATATCGTCCAGGTAGCTGAGCCGCTTGGCGGAAATGTCGAGTATTGTAACGTCGGCCCCCATGCCGGTTGCTATCTTGGCCGCATTGATGCCCACGACGCCGCCCCCGATAATGGCGACCTTGCCCCTTTTGACACCGGGAATTCCTCCCAGCAAGATACCCCGCCCCCCGAATGCCTTCTCCAGGTATTTGGCGCCCTCGTGAATGGCCAGGCGCCCCGCGATCTCGCTCATGGGAATCAGGCACGGCAGGCTGCCGTCTTCCGTTTGAATGGTCTCATACGCAACGGCGCAGATGCCGGAGCGCATGAGCGCTTCGGTCAACACGCGGCTCGAAGCCAGGTGTAGATAGGTGAAAAGTATCTGCCCTCGGTGCAGGAACTCGTATTCTTCAGGCAGGGGTTCCTTGACCTTGATGATCATGTCGCTTTCGGCAAATAATTCGCGCTTGGCTGTCGCTATGGTGGCTCCGGCCTTCTCGTATTCCGCGTCCGGATAACCGGCGCCTAGACCGGCCTCTTTTTCGACTGCAACGCTGTGTCCGC
>SDBV01004916.1_pt1 | contig 19000 bp, 14 predicted proteins | sample 2277081 | NCBI WGS metagenome assembly SDBV01 (sample SAMN10402039, study PRJNA504765) | marine sediment metagenome | isolation source: marine sediment core GS10_PC15, 223 cmbsf | place: Arctic Ocean: Southern Knipovich Ridge | collected 2010
GCCAGATCACGCTGGCACGGCTGGCCGAGGTCGGTCTGCCCGAAGAAGTGGCCGCAAAGAAGCCGGCGGAGCTGTCGGGCGGGATGCGCAAGCGGGTGGGCCTGGCCCGGGCACTGGCCCTGGAGCCCGAGATCATCCTCTACGACGAGCCGACCACCGGCCTGGACCCGATTATGAGCGACGTGATCAACGAATTGATCCTCACCACGCGGCGGCAACATCCGGTGACCAGCGTGGTGGTCACCCACGACATGCGAACCGCGCGGAAGGTGGCCGATCGCCTGGTGATGCTCTACCCCCTGTCGCGATTGCGCGAAGACGAGCCTCAGATCCTCTTCGACGGTACGCCCGAGCAGATCGAAACTTGGCCGGATCGCCGCGTCTCACAGTTTGTCCGCGGCGAGGCAGGTGAGCGACTGATGGAAATGCGGCAGAACAACGGGAGTTGAATCATGGACGATCGAGTTGTTCAGTTTCGTGTGGGCGTGATGGTTTTTGCCACGCTGATCATCACCGCGATCCTGATCGTGTTGTCCGGTGAGACACCTGACTTCGCCAAGCAGATATTCCAGCCTACCTACACCATCCGCCTCTGGTTTCCGGAGGCCAGCAGCATACGGAAGGATACCCTGGTCCACCGCAACGGGATTGTGGTTGGCCGGGTCACCGACGTCCGGTTCGTGGGCGAAGAAGATGGCGCTGAGCGACCCCAGGAAGTCGACGAGGCCGAGTTTCTCAGTGGGGTCCTGGTTACCACGGAAATCCAGAAGGATATCAAACTCTATAAACACGATCGTAGCAGAATCCAAACCGATCTTCTCGGCAAGCCCTCGCTCCACTTCCTTCGCGCAAAGGACGAGATCGCCGGGAAGGACCTGCTCGACGCCACCAAGCTCCACAGAGGGGAAATCGCCTCCGATCCGCTCGGTGCGCTCAGCATGGTGACGGCCTCCCTGTCTGAGCTTACCCCCAACGTCAACCAAGCCAGCAAGGCCCTGGCCAACGCCGGAAACGCCATAGACGAGGCCGCCCGGAAAGTCTCTGCCATCTTCGACGAAACCACGCAAACACAGCTAAAAGATGCCATTGCCGGGGCCGATAGTGCGCTGGCGTCCATCCAGAGCATAATCGGCGATGAACAAAACCAGGCGGAACTCAAAGCCGCCCTGGCGGGATTGCCCGATAGCCTCAACCAGATCAGAACTACCATGGAAACGGCCCAAGCGCGGATGGACGAAGTCCAAGCGTTCACCGCACAACTCGGCAGCGAAGAGACCGTCGGCCGGCTGGACAGGGCAACCCAACACCTGGATCAGGTGATGGCCGACATGGCCGTGTTCAGCGAGAGCTTGAGAAATCCGCAGGGTTCCCTGGGGCTGTTGCTGCGAGATCGGCAGTTGTACGACCGGCTCAACGGCACCGCGCAGAACATCGAAGATCTCAGTCGAAAACTCCGGCCGATCATCGACGACGTCCGTGTAATCACCGACAAGATCGCCCGCGATCCCTCGAGACTGGGCCTCCGTGGAGCGCTGCAACGTTGGCCGGGGATCAAGTAGTTACTGTTGCGGAAAGTCGGGTGCCATGCCCACGCTCGCGTGGGCATGCTGGAATCCTCGCAGAACCGGCCGCATGGCCACGCAAGCGTGGCCATGGCACCCACGGTTTGGGATTTCCGCAATAGAGACTAAGTAGGTCTGAGACTGGCCGGACGCCAAGCCGGCTACCGCCCGCCGGGTGGCAGCGGGTAGACGGATTGACCGCCCACGCCCTCGGGGGTCGGTATCTGTTCGGCCGGGGCCGGTGTGGGAAACATGGCCGGGCCGCTGGGAATCAGATTCGGCACCACCGGTGCACCCGAACCCGATGGTGAGGCGATCCCCACCGGACCGATTCCACGCCGGAGGCTCTCCGCACGAGAAAGCAACTGCTCGGGCGGAACCACCCTTTGCGGGGTTAATTGATAGGTGAAGGTCCGCTGGTCTCGGATCTCACCGGGAACCAGGTTCTCGGTGATGAAATCCAGCGGCGTGATCTGATACCAAGGCGGAGGGACCGATTGCATCACCGTGAGCGTCTCGTACCCGTCCCTCACCAGCCGAATCTTGCGTTTGCCGTAATAGAGGAAATCCGTGGAAATCGGTGTGGTTCCGATCTCGTAGTCGTCGACGTAGACCAAGGCCCCCGGGGGATTGGTCCGGATCGCCATCCGCCGTTGCACACAGCCGCTGGGGCAGACGCAGATGCCCACCGCCAGCAGGATCCAGACGGATGCCAGCAGCCGGGCCGGCGGATAGGTAGCCAACAGAGACGCGAACATATGGGAAATGCCTGGCCGGAGATATGATCGGGGCGAGAGTATAGTGACCGGCCCGGAATAGTCCTAGAGCGAATCGGCGAAAATCGAGCCGCCGGGGATTCTGGCCATACACGGACTGGCCCAAACCGACCGGCGCAGCTAGAATTAACAGCCCCAAACGGTGGCACCTACACAGATCGTCTTGAAACTTACCCTCCATACGGACTGTTTCTCGCGGCAAGATGGCTCAGAACCCGGGCAATTGGGAGCGCTCTCTGGAGCACGCGGCTCTGACGGATATAGGTCTGCGCCGCACGAACAACCAGGACGCGACCGCCGTGGTGATCGCCGACAGCCAGCAGACCTGGCAGCAGCGGGGACACCTCTTCATGGTGGCCGATGGGATGGGCGCCCATGCTGCCGGAGAACTGGCCAGCAAGCTGGCGGTCGACACCGTGGCCCTGACCTATCCCAAGCTCGAAGAACTCTCGCCTCCGGAGGCATTACTCAAGGCTACCTTGGAGGCCAACCAGCAGATCCACGGCCGGGGTGAGGCCGATCCGGAATTCAAGGGAATGGGCACTACCAGCACGGCCATGCTGCTCTTGCCCCAGGGTGCCGTGCTGGCTCACGTCGGTGACAGCCGGGCCTACCGCCTGCGCGGCAACCGCTTCGAGCAGTTGACGTTCGACCACAGCCTCGTCTGGGAGATGCGCGCTGCCGGGCAAATCGCGGACGACGAGATCCACGACTACATCCCCAAGAACATCATCACCCGATCCCTCGGACCCGGCGCCGTAGTGCAGGTCGACCTGGAGGGCCCTTTTCCGATCGCGCCGGGCGACACCTTCCTGCTCTGTAGCGACGGGCTTTCCGGGCCGGTCGAGGACGAGGAGATGGGTACGATCCTGCGAGCCTTGACTCCGGTCCAAGCGGTCCACGCACTGGTCGATCTGGCCAACTTGCGAGGTGGACCCGACAACGTCACCGCGATCGTGGCCCGGGTAGTCGGTCCGCCGCTGGCTCGCTCCGCAGTCCCCACGGGGGAGTCTTCCGGGCGCCGGGGCCCCCTTCGGCCGGTCCATCCGCTGGTCTGGACCCTGCTGGGCGTCTCCGCCCTGGCCGCGGTGTGGGCCGCCGCCGTGCAACAGTGGCCGACCGCGTTGCTCTGCCTGGCCGGAGCCGTATTGGCCGGGGCGGCCGCGCTGGTCCAGCGGTATGGCGGGCGGGAAACGATTCCGCGTTTCGATGGCCGGCCGCTGGGCAAAGGCCCCTATCGCAGCTCCACCTGTCTGCCCGACGGCGAGTTCGTCGACCGGCTCGGCGGGTTGGTTGAAGAGCTCCGCGATGCGGCCACCCGGGAGGATTGGACGCTGGACTGGCACGGCTTCAACCGCCTGCTGGATCAGGCATCCGCCGCCAGAGAGGCCGGCGACCATCCCGAGGCCGTGCGCCAGTACTTTCGAGCCGTCAATTTCATGATGGTTCAGTTGAAGCTCCAGCGCGCCACTGGAGAAGATGGCACCATGTTCGGCTAGTAGCGGGTCGAGAAGGCCGACATCGGGCCCCGCCAGCCGTCCAATCCGTTTTCACGCCCCCCCCAACCGCGCTGTCTCCCTATATTGCGCCTATCCGCCCTTCTTCGTCTTGCCCTGGCGGGCCAACTGATGTTAGACTCCCGCCTTGTGCGTTCAGGAGGAACTGCACGCGGCACAGACGATGTCCGTCGTGCGACAAGGAGGTCGCCGGTGCTCTCGAAGTGGCCTATTCGGGTCAAGTTGTTCGTGGGGTTGGGCCTGCTGGTGCTGGTCGTGGCGATCCTCTCCAGCAGCGGCCTCTACGCCACCTATGCCTATCGCAATCTGCTGAAGAGCCTCAGTTGGCGAGTGGTCGAACTGCCCGTGGCGGCAAAGCTGAGCCAGCGCGTGGGCGACTTGCGGATTACGCTGAGCGAGCTGCACGGGCTGCGCCGGTTCCGTGAGTCGCAAGAACGCCGTTTTCCCAACACGGAACGTGACGAGGTGGCGTCGCGGGTGTGGATGGTCCGCCAGCAGTTCTCCGTCCAGTTGGGCCTCCTGGAGGACACGCTCTGGGACTATCGCAGCCAGTTGGACCAGGAAGGCTGGGCCGACTTGCAGATGGCCGACAACCGGCGCGAACACGAAACGGTCGGCAAGATCGAGACCGCTCTGGCGCGCATTCACCAGGCCAACCGCGACGAGGACTGGATGCTCGACGACGTCAAGGTCGGCCAGTTGGATACCGAACTGGAGACCCTCACCACCCTGGCCGCCGAACTGCCCAGCTATCTGCACGGCAGACTGGGCGGGTTCCGCGACGAACTTCGCGGGCAATACCGTACGCTGATCGTAGGCACCTGGATTGCCAGTATCTCGGCCGCCTTGTTGTTTGCTGTCTTTGTGCGGCTTTCTTGGCAATGGATTCTGCAGCCGCTTCAGATCCTGATCCGGGGATCGCGCCGCGTGGCGGGGGGCCAGTTCGACTACCGCATCCACCTGGATACCCAGGACGAAATGTCCGAACTGGCCGAAGCGCTCAACGACATGACCGCCCGATTCCAGCACATCCGCGACGACCTCGATCGCCAGGTCCAAGAGCGCACGAAGCAGGCCGTTCGCAACGAGCAGTTGGCCAGCGTGGGCTTCCTGGCCGCCGGGGTTGCCCACGAAATCAACAACCCCTTGGCCTCGATCGCGATGTGTGCCGAGTCGCTGGAAAGCCGCGTCAGCGAGATTCTCGACGGGGATGATCCGCAGCACGCCGTGTTCAGCAACTACTTGCGAATGGTCCAGAACGAGGCCTTCCGCTGCAAGGAAATTACCGAAAAACTGCTCGACTTCTCCCGGACCGACCAGGCCGAACACTGCAACGCCGACGTCGGCCAACTCGTCCGCGGCGTGATTGCGATGGTAAGCCACCTGGGTAAGTACCAGCAGAAGAAGATCCGGTTCTCCCAGGACCATCCGGTCGTGGCTCCCGTCAACGCCCAGGAGATCAAGCAGGTCGTGCTCAATTTGTTGACCAATGCGCTGGACAGCCTGGACGACGAGGGCACCGTGAGGATCGAGTTGACTTCCCAGGGCGGCATGGCGCAGCTCACCTTCAGCGACGACGGCTGCGGGATGGACGCGGAGGTGTTGGAGCACGTCTTCGAGCCGTTTTTCACGCGCCGCCGCACGGGTCAGGGGACCGGCTTGGGGCTGTCGATCAGCCACCGGATCGTGGCCGACCACGGAGGAGACATTCGGGCCGAAAGCCCCGGACCCGGGCAGGGGGCCACCTTCCGAGTGCGATTGCCGCTGGTGGAAACAAACCAGAAAAGCGAGAACCAGTACCGGGCCGCATGAACCAGTCAAATTGCCCTTCTCCGAAGGCCTTACAGGTCGCTAGGGAAGCAGCCAAGGAGATCGAAAATCGGTACCAAGCCCCATAAGCGATTGAGGTTGTTGTTCGCCGACGACGAAACATCACTCCAGGAACTGATGCGCCTGGAACTGCCCCGCATGGGACACGAGGTCACCGTCTGTCCCGACGGAAACACGGCCGCCGCCGCACTCCAGCGAAACACCTACGACTGCATCCTGGTCGACCTGGACATGCCGGGCCTGGGCGGAATCGAGGTGATCGCCAAGGCCAAGCAGCTTTCGCCCGACACCGAAGCCATCGTGCTGACCGGCAAGTCGTCGCTTCAGACCGCCGTGGCCGCCCTGCGCCACGGCACCTTCGATTACCTCACCAAGCCCTGCAAGCTGGTCGACCTGGAATCGGTGCTGGCACGGGTGGCCGAGCGGCGCGAGCTGACCAATAAGTACCGGGCGGTGCAGAAACGTCTGGAACGGATCGAGGGCCCTTCCGAGCTGATCGGCGAGTCGGCCGAAATCGAGCAGGTCCGCCGCCTGATCGCCAAGGTGGCCCCCACCGACTCCACCGTGCTGATCCTGGGTGAAACCGGAACCGGCAAGGAACTGGTTGCCCGGGCACTGCACGACCAGAGCCTTCGGGCCGAGATGCCCTTTGTGCCCATCAACTGCGGGGCCCTGCCGGAGAACCTGATCGAGAGCGAGCTGTTCGGCCATCGCAAGGGGGCCTTCACCGGGGCCGAGGAGCATCGCACCGGGCTGTTCGAGGTGGCCAACGGCGGGACCCTGCTGCTGGACGAGATCGGCGAGCTGCCCAGGGCGATGCAGGCCAAGCTGCTGCGGTTCCTCGAAAGCGGCGAGATCCGGCGGGTGGGCGACAACGAGTCGTTCACCTGCGACGTGCGCGTAATTTGTGCCACCAATCGCGACCTGGCCCAGATGGTCGCCCAAGGGGAGTTCCGCCAGGACCTATGGTTTCGGGTCAACACCTTCGAGATTCCCTTGCCGCCGCTGCGCCAGCGCCTCGACGACATCGCACTGCTGGCCCGGCACCTGGCCGCCCGCTTCGGCGCTCCTGCCCTGCCCGACGACCGCGTATTCACGCCGGAGGTGCTCGACGCGCTGACCGATCACACCTGGCCGGGCAACGTCCGCGAGCTGGCCAACGTGATCGAGCACGCCCTGATCCTCTGCGATGGGGAGCCGATCTCCCCGGAACACCTACCCCGCCGCTTCGCTTCGCGGCTGAGCACCATGCCCCGTCTCAGGCCGACCGGCCCCTGTACGCTCCGCGAACTGGAGATGCAGGCGATCCACGACGCCTTGGACCGCCACCACGGCAACAAGCCCCGGGCCGCCGAAGAGCTCGGCATCAGCCTGAAGACCCTCTACAACAAGCTCAACCAGGCCGCCCCGCTGAGCAAATCGGCCTGACCTGCTTGCAGCGTGGCAGTCGCCATTTGTTCATTTGCCTGCATCGATCGACAGGAGCAGACCCTTGAAAACAGGAATTGTCTTGTTTCTGGTGATCGTTCTGCTTACGACTATTGGGTCCGCGGGGGAAGAGACTGATCAGCCGCTGCCGCCACCGTTTGCGCTGACCTCACAGCAACAGGCGGAGATCGATCAGGTGTTGCGGCAGTGGGAACAGGGTGCCGCAGACGTGAAGCTGTTCGAATGGAGCTTCACGCGCTGGGAGTATGACCAGGTATTTGGCCCCGTCAACAAGGCCGAATGGATTGACGAGGGTGCTATGAAGTATGCGCCCCCGAAGACGTGGAGCTATCGTGTTGAGGGACCGCGGGCCGAGCACTGGATCTACAACGGTCAATCGCTGTTCGAATTCGACAACCGCCAAAAGCGATTCATCGAACACAGTCTTCCAGCCAAGTGGTCGGATCAAGGGGACACGGGAGGTCTGTTCGCGTTCTTGCGGTGGCTGGGGCGCCTGGGGAAGGCCCTGGTGGACGGCCCAGTGCAATCGCTGTTGTTCACCACGGAACCATCAAAGCTCAAGGACCGCTACTTCATGCGGATTGTGACACCTGCAAAGGCAAAGGGCCAGGTTTGGTTGGAAGCGCATCCTCGGTTCAAGGAGGACGCGGCCTTGTTCCGACGGGCCGAACTGATTCTGACGACGGGCGATAAACAGCCATACGCCCTGCAAATCCACCATCGCAACGGCAAGGGACGTACCGCCTATTTGCTGCGCCGCATCGCGACCGACAAGAAAAAGCGAGCCGACGCTTTCAAGCCCGGACCGTCCTCAGACTAACCGACGGGAGACCGCCGTCAAACGGGGGCCGGACCGAGCAGCCGCACACAATCGAGCCTCCTTGGCCCTCTCATGCTTGCCACCCGGAGGTTACCGGTTTTCGACCCCGGTTTGACTGGCGGCCTTGATCCGCTTCCACCACGCGCCCAGCGGCCCTTGTTCGGCCCGCCGCTGGAAATATGCTTGCTCTTCCTGAAAGTCCATCTCCTTGATCTCTTCGTAAATCTCGGACTGCACGCGTCGCTTGTAGGCCAGGCAATCAAACGCCTTCTCAGCCCTCGTCCGACTCGTCATGTCTTATCTCCTTCGGAGAAACGATCGTCAACTCCTCGTAACCGAGCGTCTTATTGACTTGATTGTACGCTTTGATCTTGTCCAAACGCACTATGTGCCTGAAGTTCCAAGAGACAATTGCGTCGGCCCGTGACACTGTGGCCGCCGCCACGTGAGTGGCGTCATCAACCCACTGCTGACCGATGACTCCTGCCCCGATGTAGGCATCTCTTAGTCGGTGAACTTCTTCGGTGATGGGCACTCGCTGCACCGAAGATTCCGGCAAGGCCTCAAGCAGTTTCCTCACGGCAGACGGGGCCTGCTCGAGCTCCCTGACCACCACGTCGCTCAGGAGCAATCGCACATGACCCGTTAAGGCCAGCTCCAACACTCGCTGGGAGTCCTCGGAAAACTCCTCGTCCAGGCAGCCCCCGACTACCGACGTGTCTATGTAAACCCGTAGCGTCATCCAAGACCTCGCGTTGCACACTCTGGGGCCAAGGCTCCGCAGCAGCCTCAGGCCACCTTCCGCACCACGCCCACCACGACCCCCAGCACCTTGGCGTGCTTGACGTAGATCGGCTTCATCGAGGAGTTGGCCGGCTCCAGCCGGATGCGTTTCTTCTCCGGAAACCAGCGCTTCAGCGTGGCTTCGCCCTCGTCGGTCAGGACGACCACGATCTGGCCCTTTCGGGCGGTACGCTGCTTGCGGATCACCACGTAGTCGCCGTCGGCGATCTGGTCTTCGATCATCGAATCGCCGTCGACCTCCAGCACGAAGAGGTTCTTCTTGCCAGGATCGAATATCTCGTCGAAACTGACCCGTTCGTCCTGCTCGATCGCCTCGTGCAGCACCCCGGCGGCGATCCGCCCGGCCAGCGGCAGGCCCTTCAACTCGACCGGCTCGGCGGCCAACTGGATCGCCCGCGACAGGTTCGGCTCGCGTGTGATCAGCCCCTTCTTCTCCAGGGCCTTCAGATGGCAGACCACCCCATTGGGCGAGTTGATCTTGAAGTGGCTGCCGATTTCCCGGACGGTCGGGCCGTAGCCGCGTCCGCGGATCTTGTCACGAATAAACTCGTAGACGGCCCGCTGCCGCTTGGTCACGTTCTCGAACAACTCCATTACATCCCCCCATAAAGTAGGAGTATCGGCCGGATCTAGTTAGCACCCTGGACAATAGTACAATATACAGCCGAACACTGTACTGGTCAACAGCGATTCCAGCGAACGAACGCCTCCATGGCGTAATACTCCGGCAACCCGATCCGGTTATACAGATCGGCCGTGTGCCGGTTGCGGTCTTCGGCTCGCTGCCAAAACTCCCGCGGATCGTCGGGGCCGGGGAACAGGGCCGAGTCTTTCTGCGATTCGTGCCGGAAGATGGCCGTCTTCTTCAGCTTCAGATCGCCGGGGCTCAGCGGAACCGCCACGTCGATCACGTGCGGGGTCCATTCCTGCCACGCACCCCGATAAAGCAACACCTCCGGCTGCCCGTCACCCTCTTGATCCATGCCCTCCAGCGCCCTGAAGACCGCCTCGGCACAAAGACGATGGGTGCCGTGCGGGTCGGACAGATCGCCGGCCACGTAGACCTGGGCGGGCCGGATCTGCTCGATCAGCTCGCGGACCCGCAGGACGTCTTCGTCGCCGATCGGTTTCTTCGCAATCGTGCCGGTTTGATAGAAGGGGAGATTGAGGAAATGCAGGTTGTCCTCGCTGCACCCGCAGACACCCGCCGCGGCCTTGGCCTCGCTCCAGCGGATCAGCTCCTTGATCTTCAGCACCACCTCTTCGTCGGGCTCGCCGGGTTCCTTTTCGGCCAGCGCGCGGATCACTTCGGCCTCCAGGTTGGGCGTCTTCTCCACGTCGATCTGGAACCGGCGGTTCAACTCCGCCGCCAGGTCGGCCAGCCGCTGGGCGTCATGGTCGAACACCGCGATGTTGCCGCTGGTCATGTAGGCCACGTGTACGTCGTGGTCGTCCTCGCTGAGCCGGATCATGGTCCCGCCCATGCTGATCACGTCGTCGTCAGGGTGGGGGCTGAAGATCAGCACGCGCCGCGGCTCCCGCCCGGCCGGCTTGTACTCGATCGTGTCCATCATCCACTTGAACACGCGGTGGGCCAGCTTCTGCGAGGGGCCGTGATCCCGCAGCAGTTGGTGCAGGTTGTGCTGGCGGAAGTCAGCTCCGTCGAGCTTCAGCAGGGCCTTGCCCGTCTGCTCGCAGAGCCAGAGCACCGCCCGTTTGATCAAGGCATCGGTCCACTGCACCCGGCCCAGGATCCAGGGCTTGGCCACGCTGGTCAGCTCGGCCGCCGCCGGATCGTCCAGCACCACCGACGCATCGTGGTGCTCCTGGAGAAAACTGGCCGGCACGCGGTCGGTAACCGGTCCCTCCAGCGCCTCGCGGACAATCTCCGCCTTGTGCTCGCCGAACGCCATCAGGATGATCTTCCGCGACTGAAGGATCGTGCCGATCCCCATCGTCAGCGCCGCTGCCGGCACGTTTTCCTCGTGGAAGAAGTCGCTGGAGGCGTCCTTTCGGGTTATCGGGTCGAGCGTGATCAGCCGAGTGCGGCTGTTGCGTTCGCCGAACGGCTCGTTGAAGCCGATGTGTCCGTTGCGGCCGATCCCCAACAACATCAGGTCGATCCCGCCGGACCGGCGAATCTCCTCCTCGAACCGCCGGCAATGCTCTTCCACGTCCTCGGGGGCCACCGTGCCGTCGAGGATGTGTATGTTCCGGCGGAGAATGTCGACGTGATCGAAGAGGATCTCGCACATCCAGCGATGGTAACTCTGGAAACGGTCGGCGTGCAGACCGTAATACTCGTCCAGGTTGAAGGTGACCACCCGCGACAGGTCGAGCCCCTCGTCCCGGTGTATCCGGGCCAGCTCGCGATACACGCCCACCGGCGTCGACCCGGTCGACAGACCCAGAACGGTTTTCTGTCCCAAGGCGTTCCGCTCGCGGACCGTATTGGCGATCATCCGGGCGACGTGCCTCGACGCGTCTTGGTTAGACTCGAAGCCAAAGCATGGAATTCGAGTAGCAGCGATCGGATGCGCAATGTTCTGCATGGTGATCGGTAAGCAGTGTTTGGTCCGGCGGTGCACCTTGGCTCGTAGTGACCGCATTTATGCGGTCCACGCTCCGCGAAAGCCCCGATGAATCGGGGCACTACAAACTGCACACTCCGCCGGGGTCGTTCGTTTCATCCCGTTATGACCATGTTGTCGCGGTGGATGACCTCTTCGTACGGACAATGTCCCAAGGTGGCGGCGATCCGGTCGGTCTTCAGCCCCTTGATCCGCCGGACGTCGTCGGAACTGTAGTTGCTCAGGCCGCGGCCGATCTCCACGCCGTCCGGAGCGCCCAGCGCGATCACGTCGCCCTTGGCGAAATCTCCCTCCACCTCCAGCACGCCGATCGGGAGCAGGCTCCGGCCGTCGTGCTGGACGGCCTTGCGTGCGCCGGCGTCCAACACCACCCGGCCCCGCGGCTGCACTGTCAGGCCGATCCAGCGCTTCCGCGCCGCCACCGTCTGCCCTTGGGCCAGGATCAGCGTGCCGACCGTCTCCCCGGCGCAGATCCTGGTCAGGACGTCGGCCGAACGTCCCCCGGCGATGATCACGTTCTCGCCCGCCGTGGTCACCAGTCGGGCGGCCTCCAGCTTGCTGGCCATGCCCCCCTTGCCCAACCCGCCGCGGCGGTCCTGGGCCAGCTCGAAAGTTGACGGCTCGAGCCGCTTGACCAGCGGGATCAGCCGGCTGCCGGGCTGGGCCGGGTCCCCGTCGTACAGCCCGTCCACGTCCGAAAGCAGTACCAGCAGCGGGGCCCGGATCAGGTTCGTCACAATTGCGGCCAGCCGGTCGTTATCGCCGAACGTGATCTCCAACTCGTCGACGGCCACCGTGTCGTTTTCGTTGATCACCGGCACCGCCCCGATCTCCAGGAGGGTAAGGATCGTATTGCGGGCGTTGAGATACCGGGTGCGCAGCTCCAGGTCCCCGGCTGTGAGCAACACCTGGGCGGCGTGGCGGCCGTGTGTGCGCAGCGACCGCTCGTAGGCCTCCACCAGGACACTCTGCCCGATGGCAGCCACCGCCTGGAGATGGGCCAGATCCTCCGGCCGTCGCTTCAGCCCCAGCCGCCCCATCCCGGCGGCCACGGCCCCGGAACTGACCAGCACCACCTTCCGGCCCGTGGCAACCACCTGGTTCACCTGCTCGGCTAGCTGCTCGATCCGCCCGGGATCAAGCTGTCCGTCCTCCCCGGTCAGCACGCGGCTGCCGACCTTCACCACAATCGTGGTGGCCGCAGTGGCAATTTCCTGACGCAACAGATCGGTCATGGCTGCCCGATGGGGATTGGATAAAAGAGACTAACCGGCCGTCCAACAAATGACTTTGCACTTCCCGCAATAGCCCGGGGACAGGAAACGGGAAGTTGCTCTTGGACAAAGCCCCAGTCTTCCCAACATACCGCGTTTCAGGCCGTACCGAAAGCGGTGCCCGGCCGGTCTCTGCGGCCGTTGATTGCCGTCGCTACTTCAGTTTCAACACGGCCACGTGAAGCTCCCCCTCGGCCACTGCGACCAGCCGCAGCCAGCCCGGCCGATCGACGGTCCCTTCCCAGGGACCCGTCTCGGGCGGAGAGGGCAGGGAGACAAAGCCCAATTCGGCGTTGGCGGACTGGAAGGCGGCCAGGGCCTTCTGCCTGTCGGTGGGGGCCTCGGACCACTGTCCGCCGGACGCATCGCTCGGCCGATGGCCCACCGCAAGGCCCTTGGCCCCCTTGGGGCGTTCGGCCGTCCATCGCCAGCCGTTCTCCACACGCCGAAGACTCGCCTCGAGCGGTTTGGGAATCTTCAGCCGCGTGGCCGGATCACCCAGCAGGGCGTACATCAACATCTGGTCGCGGCGGAGCTTGGCCACGTCGATCTGCTGCTGGAGCTTCCCTTCCACGTCGCGCAGCACCATCTCCACCAGGAAGTTCCGCTGCTCCATAGCCCGGCGCTGGGCCGCCAGCCAGATGCTGCCGAGCCGGTCCTGGCGGCCGCCGAGCTGGCTCAACAGGCACGTTCCGGAGAAGTAGTTGGTAAGCGGGTGCGATTCGGTCGTGGCGGCGATCGTGGCCACTGGCCCGCCGGGGAAAAACAAAAACGACTCGGCCAGGCACGGCCCCGCCCTGGCGAAGTTGCCCGACTCGCACGTGAAGAAGACCATCGGCGCCGTCGGCGGCCCTTGGGCAAACTCCCGCCTGGCGTCGCTCGCCCGGTAGTATACCGGCCTGCCCTGGTGCGACATCGAGAAGAAACTCTCCGCCGAAGCGTGCCCCATCAGCACCGCGCACAGCCCGCCCTGCTTCACCTCTCGGCTGAACAGCTCCGGCTGATCGGGCGGCCAGCCGCAGAGCGGGTGGTTGGGGTTCCCGGTAACAATCCAGGGGTGTACCCAACTCGGACCGCTGATGCGCACCATCATCAACAGCAGTCCGGTGGCCGTCGCATCGATCGCCGGGCCGTACCGCGGGGATCCGGCCCAGACCGGCAGCTTCAGATCGGCCAGACTCGCCGGGCGCCGCTCGAAGGCCAGGATCTTGTTGACCGCCAACTCGACCTCCGCCGCAGTTCGCGCCGGGATCCGCCCCACGGCGACCTCGGGAATCAGGTCCCCGTCAAGATCCCCCCATGCGGCGTCGGAAGCGAACTGCTCCCGCTGCGCCCGGCGCCAACGATAGAGCTTCATCCGCCTGGCCGGCAGGTACCACGGGGCCTTCTCCTGCCCCGGTTCGTCGTCGCCGACCAACAACAGAAAATCGGGCCGCCGCGGCGATGCCGCCAGGGCCTTTTCCACGGCAAGCGTGGATACGACCGCCTGGAAGCCCTCTTTGCGACGGTACTCCGCCAGGGGCTCGATCGGTTTGACCAAACCCTCTCTGCCCACAACCAGCCAAAGCGGTTTCGGCGCTTCCTCCCCACAGAAGCCGCTGCACGACCATAGAACTATTACCACAATCAGCAGCCTGACGGGCGCCGAAAGCACGCATGGCGGACTATGAAGAAGTCGAATCATGGATCTATCGAGAGAAATCGCCTGCGGGAAAGTTGGGAACAACCAACAAACGGCATCCCCGGCACGCGGAACGTGATGGCCGCCGGCGAGGCCGCTGGCGTGAAACGTTAGCGGCTACCGGTGTATGCTGCAATGGGGTAGAGCCTTCTGCAATGCCTCCACGGCATCATTCGAGACCTTCGTGTCACGCAGATCAAGCTTCTTCAGGCCGCTGATCTCCTCCAGATTCGCCATTGCCGAGTCCGTGACGCGTGTGGCCCGGAGGCCCAACTCACGCAGCTCTGGCAGCCTCTTGAGATGCTTCACGCCCTCGTCAGACACCTGGGTTTCGTTCAGATCGAGCGAGAAGAGATTAGCCAGGGCCTGCAGACGCTCCAGCCCGCGGTCGGTAACACGCGTGCCTGAAAGGTCGAGTTTCCAGAGACTCGTCAACTTCGTGAGATTGTCCAGGCCGGCATCCGTGATCTGCGTATCTGCAAGTATCAGGTAAGCCAGTTTCGTCGTTTGGCTGAGATGGTGCAGACCCTCGTCGGTAATGGCGGTTCCACTGACATCAAGCCACCGCAGATAAGTCTGGGTCCCGAGAAACGGCAGGCTCGCATCCGTAATACCCGTTTCGCCCAGGTACACATAGTACAGCCCCGTCAGCCCTCCAAAGTGCTCGATGTCGGCGTCGGTGACCGGCGAACCGTGGAAGTCCAGCCTGTCATCGTCCACGGAACCTTCCGACATTTTGATGTCTGCTCCCGGCGCCTTGTCCAGAAAGCGCGATACGCCGCGAATCGTGACACCGGTATCCCTGAGAATGAGATAGCGGATATCCGTAAGGTGTTCCAGTCCCGCATCGGTTATCGAGGTGCCGGAGAGATTCAACTCACGCAACTCCGCAAGGCCCTTCAGGTGTTCCAGCCCCGCATCGGTTAGCGAGGTGCCGGATAGATTCAACTTACGCAGTTCCGTAAGCCCCTTCAGATGCCTGAGACCTTCGTCGGTAATACGCGTATCGCTGAGGTTCAACTTGGATAGGTTGGATGCCGCGGCCAAGCGCGAAAGTGCCTGGTCGGTGACGTCGGATCCGTTGAGCCAAAGTGACCGAAGTTGTCCCAAATCCTGCATCGCCTGCAAGTTCGCGTCCGTGGCGGGTCCCGGAGTCAGGCTGGTCAGCCCGATGCCCCAGACTTCGGCCATATACAGCTTCTCCCCACCCGCTATCGTCGTCAGGGCCTTCAGCGTTTCCGGGCGAAGCGACGCGCTGATGCGGTGGACATGGATCCGGTCCGCGAAGACAACATAGGGTCCCCGGCGCCGCGAACAGGAGATGGAGGGTTTCGACTCGTCATTGACGGTGAAACTCATCTGTTCGACGTGCAGGTCTCTCGGCTCCAGCCAGATGATGTCCGAGTTGGCGATTTCCGCGAGAAGAATCGTGTTGTCCCGCCCGTCCGTGAACTCTTTCCATCGTGTTGTCCTGGGACCGGGAAAGGCCGTGCCCGGGCCCACGATTGCAACCACGTTGGTAACAGACGTGGAGAAGGGTTCACTTCGGATGTGGAAAGTCCCGGGCATCTTGTCGAATAGCTTCGAGTTGCTGGGCCCATTCCACGGTTCATCGAAGTTATAGGCATCATAGAGTGCTTGCTCGTCGACAAACGGCAGAATGAGAACCCGCCAACTGTGCATTGGCGTGCCGTCTTCGTCGGCGATATAAGCGGGTAGGAGACATCCGTGCAGGTGATGGTAGTTGACCAAGGCCAACTGTAGCTGATTCAAAGGGCACTGAGAAACCGCCGCAATCGCCGCCTCGCGAGCTGCTCGAATGGCCTTGTACAGACCAACGCCCAGCCCGATTAGGACTGCAAGCACAATCACAAGGGCGAGCACCCGCACCCTAGGGACTGGGCGTTTCTGCGGGCTGCCGCGGGCGCCCTCGGCGGACAGGTTGTCTTCGGATCCGTTCATGACCTACGCAGTTATCCCACAGAAAGCCAGCGGAATCTGAATCGCGGTCTAGTGGTGTCCTGTCGCCTCTTTGTCAGCACCAAGGGGCTTCCTGCTGGATTCGATTCTCCGTGGGTGACGTACCCCTTGCTGTGCACGGGCATTCTACCCCAATGGGAAGGGTCCCGCAAGACTCCCGGGCACGGCCTCACGCCGGCGACGGGCCGCCACCGCCGCCCGACTCGGGCCGATTGTAAGAATCCTTCCCCGGCCGTAGAATATCTGTATGAGCCAACTCCATGACGAATGCGGCGTGGCCGCCATCTATCATCTCTCGGACCGGGGTGCCAGCCCTCTATGCCCGCGGCAGGGACCCGGGGAGGTCTCCCGCCTGATGCCGCGGATGTTGCTGGATATCCAGAATCGCGGTCAGCTCTCCGCCGGGATGACTACCTACAACCCCCGGCGGAACCAGTTGATCGACACCCACAAGGACATAGGCAGCGTGAGCGAGGTCTTTCGTCTGAACCACCAGGCCAAGGCCGAGAGCCTGATGGGCGAGTACGTCGGCCCGGCGGCCATCGGCCACGTCCGCTACGCCACCTGTGGCCGGGAGGACCGCAGCTACGCCCAGCCCTTCGAACGCCACCACATCCGCAAGCACAAGTGGTTCAGTTTCGCCTTCAACGGCCAATTGGCCAACTATCATCAGCTTCGCGCCGACCTGCTCGGCGACGAAGACAACTACCTTGCCCGGGAGACCGATACCGAAATCATCATGCACCAGTTCTGCCGGACGCTGAGGGCCGACGGCCGGCCGTCGCTGCTGGAGGCCTGTTGCCAACTGGCCGAGAAGTTCGACGGCGCCTATAGCCTGGTCTTCCTCAACGCGCTGGGCGACATGATGGTCGCCCGCGACCCGCTGGGTATCAAGCCGCTGAGCTACGCGGTTGAGGGCCCGCTGTTTGCCGCGGCCAGCGAGAGCGTGGCCCTGTTGAACCTCGGATTCGAGCCGGAGAAGATCAAGTCGCTGCCGCCCGGACAGGCGGCGATCATCTCCAACGGGGAACTCAAGCTGCGCACCTTCGCCGAGGCACCCCGCCGGGCCCACTGCTTCTTCGAGTGGGTTTACTTCTCCAACGTGGCCAGCACGCTGGACGGCCGCAGCGTCTACCTCTCGCGCAAGGCCCTGGGCGAAGAGCTGGCCCGGCTGGAGACCGTCGAGATCGACGAAGACACGGTCGTGGTACCCGTGCCCGACACCAGCAAGGCGGCCGCCGACGCCATGGCCTACGCCTTGAAAGTCCCTTGCGTGGAAGGGCTGATCCGCAACCGCTACAGCGGCCGCACCTTCATCGAAGGTGGCAGCACCCGAAAAAACAAGGCCCAAGCCAAGTACACCCCGCTCCGCGAAATCCTGGAGGGAAAGCGGGTGCTGCTGGTCGAGGATTCGATCGTTCGGGCCACTACCCTTACGGTCCTGCTTCAGCGGATGCGGAAGCTGGGCCGGCCTCGCGAGTTGCACGTGCGGGTGGCCTGTCCTCCGATCATCTCCCCTTGCTTCTACGGCATCGACATGTCGACCATCGGCGAGCTGTTCGCCCCTGAGTTCCTCGACCAGGGGCCGCTGAGCGACAAGGCCCAGGCCGAGATGGCCGCCCGGCTGGGGGCCGACTCGCTACGCTATCTGCCGATCGACTCGGTGGCGGCCGCGATCGGTTTCGACGCCAAGGACCTCTGCCGCGCCTGCATTACCGGCGAGTATCCCACGCCGTGCGGCAGAGAACTGGCGCAGATCGCCCTGGAGAACCACCGTAATCAGGTTACCGGGCGGACGTATGAATCCGCTAGCCCGCATTTCTCACCAGAATAGTGTCGCCGTACAGTGGCACACCGTGGTGAGAAATCCGGGCTAGCCCGACTACGTAGAAGCCGGCTTTAACTCCCGATGGGGTACTTTCCGAACTGCTGGATCGTCTCGATCATCGCCAGGTAATTCTCGTAGGGCACGTACTCGGGGATCGAGTTGGACGATCCGCAGCAGTAGCCGCCGCCGGGTGCGATCGTGCGGATGCGAAGCTTGACCTCTTCCTCGACGTCGGCCGGAGTGCCCAGGGTGAGCGTCGAATCGAGATTGATGTTGCCGCAAAGGCAGAGTCGGCCGCCGTACTTGCGCTTCAGCAGGGCGATGTCCATGCTGGCCGGCTCGCAGGGGTGCAGGGCGTTGTAGCCGCACGCGATCAGGTCGTCGATCACGTCGTACAGCCGTCCGTCGGAGTGGCACAGGTACGGCAGGCCCTTGGCCCGGACCATCTTGCCGATCCGCTCGTGCCACGGAAAGATATGCTCGCGGAGGAACTTCGGCGCCACGATCGTGCCGCCGGTGTGGCCCAGGTCGTCGGGCATGCGGATCGCCCCGACGCAGTCGAACTGGAGCACGTTTCGGACCACCCGTTGCTGGGTGCGGCCCACCTGCTGGATCACCTTCTCGACCAGCGGATCGCCTTCGGCCAGGGCCACGCAGAATCGCTCCAGGCCCATCAGCATCCAGGGGGCCATGAAGATGTAGCCCACGTTGATCACGGCCATGGCCCCAGGGGGCAACAGGCCGCCGAGCCTTTCGAGCGTGTCGTAGCTAGTGTTCGTCGTAAAACGCGATTGAATCTGTGTTTTCCGGGAATATCTCGAAAATGCTCCTCGAAGATGGAAACGTTTGTGCGCTTGATGCGTCAAATAGACGTGGATTCCAAACAAA
>SDBV01004917.1_pt1 | contig 18996 bp, 4 predicted proteins | sample 2277081 | NCBI WGS metagenome assembly SDBV01 (sample SAMN10402039, study PRJNA504765) | marine sediment metagenome | isolation source: marine sediment core GS10_PC15, 223 cmbsf | place: Arctic Ocean: Southern Knipovich Ridge | collected 2010
ATTAGTGGTGTTTTCAATAGGATAGCGATGCGTTTATTTTTGGCAATACCAAGTGAGCCCCACACGTCCTTTATACGACTCGATAGCCCGGTTTTCCGAATTTATCAACAGGAACTAGCTATGACGCCTTCGTGGCGAAGATTGGCGGTGCAGGCGGAGGGACGTTGCCGGATCTTGCCGTTACCGCGGCGGATATCAGTCTCTCGCCTTCCGGTGGCCAACAACGGGTCACGGCTACGGTCCGTAACCTCAGCGGCATCGCCGTTGCCAATGTGCCGGTGTGGTTTCGCGACAAAACGACCGGCCAGATTGTCGGCACGCAAACGATTACTTCGATTTCCGGCTGGGGAAGCAAGGATGTTTCCGTTCTCTGGACGCCCAGTCGGCAGGGGGCCCGGATTGAAGTCGAGGCCGATCCGCTGGATGTGATCCTTGAATCGACCAACCTCAACAATCGGGCTGCCGCCGTCTACGGCGACTTGAACAGTTCTCCGGTCGTTGTCGAGGCAAGTGCCCTTTACGACGCCGACAGTGACCCGGGCGCCTTCGGACGTTTCATCAGCGGTGTCGACTTGCCGAACAGTTTCTATGCCAGCGTGGTCGATCCGGACGGCGGGACCAACGTCGACCACGTGGACTTTACGCTTGGCCCGCTGGGCACACAAACCGACATCTACGGCGCCAACGGCTGGAGCGCCGAGTTCGACATGGGGCAACTTTCGGGCAACACGACACTTTCGATCGTGGCCTACGACACGCAGGGCCACGCCTCGGCGCCCTGGACCGGAACCGTCCACGTGGTACCCTTCCCCAGTTGGCTGGGCACGCCCGACGGAGACGATCGGTTCGTCGGCGGGGCGTATGACCTAAATGGCTTCTTTCCTGAACAACTGGAAATCACACACACGATTCCCAGCGGCTGGTGGATCATCGGCGGCAAGGAGAGCGAGTTTCGCCTGGGCGTCGAATTGGGTCTGACGGCATCGCTCGACGCAAGGCAAGATGTGCCGATCGATCACGAGTTCGTATTCGAGGCCAAGATTCTCGGCGAAGAAATCTTCGACTACGGCGGCGATCAGTTTGTGTTCTCGCCGGGCTCCGGTGTCAGTATGTCGCTCTCCGGCCTGGCCGACGGAGACAATCTGTCGCTGGCTGGACTCAGCGGCAGCCTGACAGTCGACAACTGGAGTCCGTTCGACGGTGGAACCTACTCGGTTCCGGAAGTCAGCCAGACGGTTTACGTATATGGCATTCCGGTGCGGGTGGCGCTGGGGATGAATTTCGCAATGGAGTTGGACGCCCAATTGACGTTGGGACTTAGTGCGAGCCAGGGAACGGTTGAGGTCCTGTCGGGCACGTACATCGAGCCCAGCGTCTCCGGAGAGCCCTACGTTTTTCTAGGTCTGGGATGGGACGCAATTAACACCGGACTGGAGGTAGGCGGCGAGCTTGGCTTACACTATCGGGGACACTACGACAGCACGGGCGGTTATTCAGACTACTCTTGGGGGACGTTCCAGATTAACCTCAGTGCGGTCGCTAAAGCATTCTTGTTTAAGGTAAGGAAGACCTGGACCGTGCCCTCCGGCGCCCCCTGGAGCTTCGGCAACGTGCCAGCCGGGGCATCGCTGATGATGGCGGCGATGGACGGCCCGGCGGGGCCCGATCTGTTGGCCTGGCCCAATGTTGCGGCCAACGCCGTCGGCAATGTGTTGCTCACGCGGGTCGTCGACGCCGATGCGGCTGCGGGCCAAGTCGATCCGGAAATCGCCTACGCTTTGCGCGACGCAGGTGGGACCTGGACGGCACTGAACCCGGTAGCCGGTAACGACCTAATCGAGAGTGATCCGATCGGCGCGTTCGACGGACAAGGCGGTGCCGTGGTCTCTTGGGTGACCAATACGATAGCCCCAGCACTGGTCGAGACGACCGAGTGGGACGTTTATCTCGAAACTCAAGAGATCCATTCGTCTTATTGGGACGGCGCGTCGTGGTCGACGCCGCAGGCCGTGACGTCGGACGCCCGCATGGACGGCGGTCCGGAGATTGCCTTTCACAACGGCCAAGGGCTGATGCTTTGGGAACACGCCGGCGGTGCGGGCAGCATGGAACTGGACGGGTTCGAACTCAAGTACGCCGTCTGGGACGATACGACACACGCTTGGAGTTCGCCGGTCGCACTGACCAACGACACCGAGGGCGATTGGGCGCCGACGGTGGCCTTCGGACCCAGCGGCCAGGCGATGGCCGTCTGGGTGCATGACGCCGACAGCAACCCGACTACGGCCGCGTTGCACTATGCGACGTGGAACGGCAGTATTTGGTCGGTCCCGGCCGCCGTGCCGATAAGTTCCACCGAAGGAGTCCGCGAGCCGCAGATCGCATACGCATCGACCGGTGACGTATTGTTGGGTTGGATTGGCAATGAGGGCGGGGCCGATATTCTCTATACGTCGATCTGGAACCACACGACCAGCAGTTGGTCTACGCCCGAGACGGTGCCCGAGACACCGGGAATGATCGAGGGCCTGGACCTGGACGTGAGTGCCAGCGACGATGCCATGTTGGTCTGGCACGGCTGGGACGGACAGAACGATCTGTTTTCAACCAGCCGGAACCTGGGCACTTCTGACCCGTGGGCACCGCCGGTGAGAATCACCGACAGCGTTGACGGCGAGTGGATGGCCAGCACGACCTTCGACTCGGCCGGAACGGCCGTCACCGTGTGGGCCAACGACGCGGCCACGACCGTTTTCGGCGAGGGTGCCGAAGGCGTGGACATCGAGACGGTCCCCAACCTGACGGCCGAGAACATCGAAGTGATGGCGATAGGTTATGTCGAGGGAGAAGAGGCCCTGTTGACTGTCGATGTATCGAACGTGGGGCTGGCTCCGTCGGCGGCCACGACGGTCGAGTTTTTCCTGGGCGACCCGAATTCCGGCGGCACACCGATTGGCGGCCCGGTCGATGTGGCGGCCCTCTTGCCCGGGGAATCGGTGTTCCTGGTAAGCGAGAGTTTCTTCCTGCCGACAGGGACCAATGACTACTGCGCCGTGGTTACCGCCGATCCCGCTGAGACAATCATCGACGACAATACCGGCTACACAACCCTCCAGTCGGCTCCGCCGGATGTCAGCGGGCCACAAGTGGCGGCCGATTTACCCGCCGGCACAAGCGTTTTGAATTTGACGTTCGACGAGCCGATCTTGATGCTCAGCGAGTCGAACATCTCGCTGGTCGAGTTGGCCTGGGGCACGCGGCCGCCCGAGCACGTCTACCTGAGTACCGACCAGACTTCGGCCCAGTTGATCTTCGAAGGCGGACTCGCGGCGGGCAACTACACACTGAAAGTGCTCGACAGCGTGGTGGACCTGGTGGGAAATCCCCTGGATGGTAACGGCGATGGCAGCCCCGGTGGCGATTACGTTACAACATTCGTCATATCTGCCGTTTCCAGAGTGGAACATGTCCTCGTGCGTCAATTCACGGTCTTCGATGACCAAGATGCGGGTGAGGTGAGTACCCTTCCGAGCAATGAGGAATGGATCGACGAATGGGCATCGTTCTATGTCGAGGTCTGGGTTAGCACGCCCAACACGGATGCCACGGGCGTCGTGTCGGCTCAGGTCGATTTGACGTACAACGCCGACTATTTCACGGCCACGGGCATCGAATATGGGCCTGGGTTCGACCTGCTGCAGATCGGAACCATCGACGACGTGGCAGGCGTGGTGGACGACCTCGGGGCAGGGACGTTGGCATCTGACGTGGGTGACGACCAGCACGCCCTGCTGGCCCGGGTGCGGTTTGAGCCTACGGGCGACGACCCGGGTGTGCCGCTCGGCGCCGATGGAAAGTACATCACCCCGGCCAGTAACGGGTTCGGTCTGGACAACGCCGAGGTCACCCTGGTTGGCAACATTTCGGCCGATGTGGAACTAGGCGACCCGCCCGGCACCGAACTGTGGCCGGTGATGTACGACATCGACGACAGCAGTCTCATCGATTTCGGGGATTTCACTTTCTTCGCCACTGCCTTTGCACAGGATGTGGAAGACGGCAGTCCGTGGTATGTTTTGGCTTCCGACTTTGACCGGTCAGGCCTGGTCGATTTCGGGGATTTCACGTTCTTTGCCACGAACTTTGCCGTGGGCAAGACCGACGGGATCGAAAGGCAATATCCTGGCAATTTCCCAGGTGATTGGCGCCCCAGCCCGTTGACGCTGGAAGTTCCTTTGGCTCCACCGCAAGGTTCAGCCGCGCTAGTGACGGACCAGAAGCTGAATCCGATTGTTAGCGAGGCCATGCATCGCCTGGAGGTATCCGAAGGCTCCGAAGCAAAGGTGATCCTGGAGAATGTCACGGTCGAGATCGTCGATTTGCCGGGCAACCGCTTGGGCCAATCGTTAGGTAACCATGTGTGGATCGACCTGGACGCGGCCGGTTACGGCTGGTTTATTGATGCCACGCCCGGGGACGACGTGGAATTCTCGCGGCGCACCGGCACCGACGCGCTGATGGCGACTCTGGACAGTCCCGCCCGGGGACGGGTTGATCTGTTGACCACGCTGATGCACGAGTTTGGCCACGTGCTCGGTTACGAACACGCCAGTGATAACAACGCCATGCACGCAACGCTACCGCTGAGTACGCGCCGGTTGCTGAGCGAGGATTTGTTATTCTCGTCGTTTGCTTCGGACGAGGAAAACGCCGACGAATTCTGGGACGAACGGGACTCGACGTTGGCCGGCATGGAAACACTCGACGCAGTGTTTGTCGAGTGGGAAAAATCGTTTGTGTAGCCTGGCCTGGTTCAGAAAATGACATTCACACGGGCCAGGTATCCGGCTGCTTGATCGTCGTCGACGAAGACTCCTCCAGCCGGATCGGCCGGATGATGCCGTCTTTTGGACCACGGTGTCGGCCGGTGGGGGTTGTATCCACCCCTTGACATCCGACAGGCTGGATGGAAAATGCGAGAGTTGTTCTTGTGAAACTTGGCCAAATACCGTGGGGGGTATCAACATGAAATCCCGGCATTTTATCGCTCGTGTCGGTCGGCGGTCGTCAAGAGGAAAGGGAGTCAACCTTGCACGTTTGCGTCGACTTACCTTGGAACCTCTGGAAGATCGGCGGATGCTGTCCTCTTCGTACTTCTTCATCGACCCAATAGAACAGCCAGTACTTGACGCGCAGGGCTCGTGGGATTCTATCGAGCAAGGCCCGGTCCTCGGTGAACCGGTCGAAGAACGAATGCTCTTGTCGACTTCCCCGATCCTGGTCGTGGAGGGGGAGCCAACACTGGAAACTTATGGCTGGCACACCGTGCAGCCTGAGATCCGCAAAGCCGGTGCCTTTGCTGGTGAAGCCTCTGGATGGGGCTTGCTCGGGTGTTCGGCCGGTCCTTGGGCTAGCAGTCATCCTTCGCTCCCGATCGAAGCCGGGTTTGTGTACGCAGGCTCGGACATCACCATCAATACAGAACCTGGTGGATGGGGCGATTGGGGAGACCCTGTCGACATCAGATTGCACGCTTGGAGTTTCAGCCACAGCCAGTTGAACGGCGCCAGCGCCAGCGCGGAATACACGTATTCCATCAGCGCTAGCCAAGGAGTTGGAACCATTATCGAAGGTCATCATATCGGCTACTGGCCTGCGGGAACCACGGACGAAAACGAAGTCATCCTTCACACCACGATTGGAACGCCTTTCACAGTAGACATTCATAGCGAAGGCCACGTTCAGGTCACTTCCGAGCCGTGGGTTCCTGGCCCCGTTGGACCAGATCAGGCCATAATCTTTGCCTACACGCTTGATCTCCAGATCGAAGTCCAACGCCCGAGCCTTGATATTGAAATGCTCTCGGCCACAACGGAGGATTCGCAGAGTGTCACATTCGAATACGAAATCACGGGCGAGGGGATAGACCAGTTCCAAGTGGGCATCTACCGCTCCGCGGACGATCAGTTCGACCCCGCAGACGTTCCAATGGTAGATCTTTTTACGATCACCGACACAAGTCCGGGCACTCACACTTACACCAAGCAGAATATTGATCTGTCGCCGGACCCGAAACACAAGTACGTTTTCGTGGTAGCCGACCCCGGCGAAGAGATTGAGGAAACCGATGATGAGAACAACGAGAAATCCTTTTACAAGTACCTCCTGGGAATAGTGACTCATGGCGCGGTCTTGCCTGGCACATTTCCCAACTGGGTAGCCCCGATGGCAGCAGCGCTCATAGACGAAGGCTACGATGACGCGCAGCCTAAGTATTGGGTCGACTCAAGTAGAATGCCCGAGCGGGAACAGGCTGTCGCGGCAGGCCAGCTTTTTGCCGGTGATGTCGCAAGGACGGTAAGGGACCTTTCACTCTCACCAAACGACGTTGTCGATGTGCATTGGATCGGTCATAGTCGCGGAGCAGTCGTTATCAGTGAAGCTTTGAAATCACTCGCGGGAGTTTGGAGCCAGATACCGGAACAGCTCCAGCACGGCTATATAAAAATGACCATGCTGGACCCACATCCAGCTCGTAATGATCCAGACTTTCCAGGTGGGGTCCGTTGTAGTTGGAATCCGATCGCACGACTAAACGTGGGGTGGTTCAACTACTTGGCTGTCCTGCTATTTCAGCGCCGCGCCAAAGATCCAAAACCAATTGTGTCTGGTATAGTCGACGAGGCAGAAGTCTACTATCAGGAGACGAAATGGCATGAAATGCCCTTCTTGTCCGATGAGTGGACGCTCAACCTTTGGGGTGAGACAGTGGATGGTGCAAGGAACGATGATCGGTGGAGCCAGCCCGGCATAGGCCATAACGAGATCGTCACGCAATATCAAGCCACACTCTCGCCGACTTCATCAACAAGCGCGCAGAGTGCGGGGTTTAGTGCAGGCGAAGATTCCTATTCGGATATTGATTATCTTTATCCCGATCTTGTTGACGACTACGACGTTGCCGAAGCCATTGCCAGTGAACTGGAAGCTGCTCGAAGTGCCTACGAAAACGGGAACCTCCAGGTTATGAAAGCCAGCCTCGAGCAATTGATGGAAACTATTGAAGCGAATCGCGAGCACATCGATTCGGATACCGCAGAACTTTTTCTTTGGCAAGCTACAATAATTGTGGATTTCGGCACGGGAAGCGAAGCCAAGATTGATGTGTCCGTCACTTTCGATCCAGTGGCAACCGACGCCAACGGCGAGGTGAGCACCCTTCCCAACAACGAGGAATGGATTGACGAGTGGTCATCGTTCTGGGTCGAGATCTGGGTTAGCACGCCCGATACGGATGCCACGGGCGTCGTGTCGGCTCAAGTCGATTTGACGTACAACACCGACTACTTCACGGCCACGGGCATCGAATACGGGCCCGGGTTCGACCTGCTACAGATCGGAACCATCGACGATGCCACTGGCGTGGTGGACGACCTTGGCGCAGGGACGTCGGCAACCGACGTGGGTGACGACCAGTATGCCCTCTTGGCCCGAGTCCGGTTCGAGCCTGCGGTCGACGGCCCGGGTGTACCGCTCGGCGCCGATGGGAAGTACATCACGCCGGTCGATAACGGATTTGGCCTGGATGACGCCGAGGTCAGCCTGGTCGGCCACATTGCGGCCGATGTGGAATTAGGCACCCCTCCTGATACGGAACTATGGCCGGTGATGTACGACATCGACGACAGGTTTAACGACAACGGTCTCATCGATTTCGGCGATTTCACTTTCTTCGCCCAAGCCTTTGCACAGGATGTGGAAGACGGCAGTCTGTGGAACGTTTGGGCTTCCGACTTTGACCGCTCAGGCCTGGTCGATTTCGGGGATTTCACGTTCTTTGCCATGAACTTTGGCAAGGGCAAGACCGACGGGATCGAAATACGATATCCTGGAAATTTCCCAGGTGATTGGCGCTCCAACCCGTTGACGCTGGAAGTTCCTTTGTCTCCCCCGCAAGGTTCAGCCGCGCTAGTGACGGACCAGAAGCTCGATCCGATCGTTAGTGAGGCCATCCATCGCCTGAAGGTATCCGAAGGTTCCGAAGCGAAGGTGATCCTGGAGAATGTCAGGGTCGAGATCGTCGATCTGCCAGACAATCGGTTGGGCCAGTCTCTGGACAACCGCGTGTGGATCGACCTGGACGCGGCCGGTTACGGCTGGTTCATTGATGCCACGCCCGGCGACGAGGTGGAGTTCTCACGGCGCACCGGCACCGACGAACTGATGGCGACGTTGGACAGCCCCGTCCGGGGACGGGTTGATCTGTTGACCACGCTGATGCACGAGTTTGGCCACGTGCTCGGCTACGAGCACAGCGCAAATGACGACGCCATGCTGCCGCTGAGCACGCGGCGGTTGCTGGGCGAAGAGTCGTTGTTCTCGTCGGACGAGGAAGACGCCGACGACTTCTGGGATGACCAGGACCTTAACGCTGAAGTACTCGACGAGGTCTTCAGACGGTTGGGGACTTGATTTGGCCTGGCGGTGCGTAGTCAGCGAAGAAGGATCAAATCAAGACCAATCGTGAATTGGCTCTTCTTGCTGAAATCATCGTACATTCCGCCGACCCCAAGTGACGGGGCATTTACACCTGACCAGTCCCACCGAACCTCGGGTCGCAGAACAACATGCTGGTTTGGCTTCCAGTTTAGCCCGAGTGTCAGTTCAGAGTAGTCTCTGCCTTCGACAAGACCGGCGGGGACAGTGAAGATTCGCGTGCTGTGTTCATCACGGAACCATTCAGCCCGCAGCCCGATTGAAGTTGTGCAGTTGAGTTGGTAGATCAGATACTGGTTGATGCTGTACCAGTTTCCATCGACTCGGTCGACCCCGATGACGGCGGCATCGGCTTCGACCCCGAGGTCATGTTGGAAGACATAGGTCAATCTCTGGGTGAGTTGTCGCGACAGGACCAAGCTATAGACAGTTCGATTGTTGTCTCCGGCGGCATCTTCATTGCCGGTATGAAGAGCGAAGGCAATGGAAGTCCGGTCGTCAGGACTCGTCCAGGTGACACCGCCCAGAAAACCGAGTGTTTCATTTGGGTCTTCCCAGGTATCCCAGCCACGGGTGAATCCGGCATCAAACGTCAGGCACGGTGAGACGTCGTACGTGGCTAACATCCCCGTATGGGTGAACGGCTCGCCGTACTGCATTGAGTACGAGTGCGAGTAGAAGAAGTTCTCCGGGGCCATGACAGACTCGTAGCCAAGGATCGTATAGAAGTGCCCCATCTTGACAGTCAGGCCGTTGCCGATCGGGGCAAACACTTCGGCATAGACTTGCGGCATGGCCAGTCCGTAGAGGGCTGCTCCTGAGCCTCGCGGACCGTTTGAACTATTCCACTTAGGAGTTCCGTCACGGTTGGTTTCCAGGCCGATGGCTGTCGTGAAGAAATAGTCCGTACCGTAGAGGAGGTCGACCTGGCCGCCAATATCCCATGCAAATCGGTTTGTGTCGACTGCCCGGCCAAGACTCAAGTAGAGTTGGTTCATCTGGTATTCATTGGACCGGTCGTTGAACATCAGGGGACCGTTAAAACCGTCACTCGGGCTGTCCGCATTTCCGGTGAATCCCTGGTCAAGCCAAGCCCTGACAAAGAACCCGTCGTTCTGGTCACAGCAGGGGTTTTCGAACCGACACCTTAGGCATTGGCATTCGCCACAATAGTCACCACAAGTTTGGTGCGGATCGCAACAACCGGATTCTAGCGAAGGTTGCATCGAGATTCCCGGTGTGCCGGTGTCATCCGTCACAGCCTCTTGCTCGGAAGCCACGTTAGGCTCCATTTTTGAAATCAACTCCTCGGCCAACAGGGATCTCACAGCAAGAAGGGTGAGGCTGATTATGAAAAGACAGAGTATCGTGGGACGAAGCATATCTTGTAATCCTTTCAGCGGAGGAGGAATGTCGACCTCCGCCCTCCACTGTCGTTGGGTATGACAAGGCTGGCTTTCTTGGGGCAACCGTCAACTGCCGCACCTACCACGCAAGTGGAAGGAACCTGATCGCGTCAATCGATCCAACGGCACCTCGCCACGGGTAGTGGTCATAATCGATTATTTCGGCTATCAGGTTATACGTGCTTTGCCGAAATATGACCGCTTTGACGATTTTCTCAGAACTCCCAGAAGATCCTCAGCTGCCAGAACCTCCCGATCGCCCTATTTCGCGCAGAGCACCTGAGTGTATCCATCTCTCGGGTCTAGCGGTACCCCCCGCGGCTCCGCAATATTTGACACAACCCGTTCCGCCTTGATATCCTGTAGTCCTTGACGCGACCACCCCCATTCACCCATACTGCGTATATTGTGTTGAACTACGACTACAGCGTTACTTTCCGATGCCCGCTGCCGCCGGTGACGGTTTCTTGTTCCTGCGGCGGTATTGGAAGCCGAGAGCGAACACTCTGAAAAAAGGACAACGACTATGAGAGCAACATTCAAGAAGTTTGTCGGCCAACACAGGGATCGTGCAAGTCGGAAGAAGGATCGTAGATTCAGTTATCGGGAGCCGGGAAGATTCTCTCCTCGTCTTGAGCAGCTTGAGGATCGACGCTTGTTGTCGATCGGCACTTTGGTCGCGCCTGTGGATGGCAACATCGGCAGCCCCGGCGCTACCAATGACCTCGCTATGGAGATCAGCGCAGGAGGTGACACGACCGTCCTAGGCTTTCTCATGCAGGCGGCACAAGGGAGCGCGCTCGATCCAGCGATTCCGCAAATCGAAGATAGCAGTGGGAATTTGATTACGCCCATTATTGCCGAGGCCGACCGCGCGGGTGGTGGCGAGAGCTTGGTGCTTGCGCAACTAGGGCCCGGTGAGTATGTCCTACGGATCGGCGGGGACCGCGACACGTTCGGTGCCTTTCAGATCGACGTGTTCCTACCTGGAGACCTCAACCAGGATCACATCGTGGACGACTCGGAGTATTTGTTCGCTACGGCTGCAGTGGTGCAGACTGAGGGCAACTGGAGCGCGTTCACAGCAAGGTACTTCCTCCAGCAAGGAATCGATCTCACGGAAGACCTTTACCGACAGGAGTTGGATGCGGACATCAATGGTGTAATTGACAATTTCGATCTCGTGCAAATTGGAGAGAATCTGAACCTTCCAGCAGTGGAACTCACGTTGATCGGCGACCAGGACTCACCGACAATTGACGTCGGGCTGGCCAACGACGATGGACGCGACCCAAGCGATAGGATCGCCAGCGATCCGACGATTGCTGGAACCATTGCGGATGCGAGCCAGATAGGTGAATTTCAAGGCCGTTTCATTGCGACACCTGAGAACACGTACACCGATCTCGTGGGCCTCGTCGATTCCAACGGAAACTTCACTCTCGACCTGCCATTTCTCTCAACCATGCCCAACAGCCCCGTGGTAGATAACGGCGGCACCCTGGAAGTGGTTGATAATGTATACACCATGGAGTTCATCGGCAAGGATGAATATGACAACGAAAACGCCGTGCCGGTGGAATTCACGTTCACGGTGATCTCCCAGAATGATGCGCCGGTAGCCACGGACGATGCTAATGCTACTGACGAGGACACGCCAACCACGGGCAACGTTCTAACCAACGACAGCGACATCGACACCGGCGACACCTTTACAGTCACCAGCTTCGATGCGACTAGCACGCTTGGCGCGGCAGTGACGGTGAACGCCAACGGCAGTTATAGTTACGACCCGACGGGCTCGGCTACGTTGCAGGCCCTGGCTGCTGGAAGCGCACCTTTTCTGGATACGTTTGACTATACGATCAAAGACGCTCTTGGCGCCTCAGCCACTGCCACGGTGACCGTGACCGTCTCGGGCGTGAACGATACACCGGTAGCTACGAACGACACGGCTGCCACTGACGAGGACACGCCAACCACAGGCAACGTTCTAACCAACGATAGCGACATCGACACCGGCGACACCTTTACAGTCACCAGCTTCGATTCGACCAGCACCCTCGGCGCGGCAGTGACGGTGAACGCCAACGGCAGTTATAGTTACGACCCGACGGGCTCGGCTACTTTACAGGAGTTGGCCGTCGGCGGCACTCCGGCTAGCGACACTTTCACCTACACGATTGACGATGGCAACGGTGGCACGGATATTGCCACGGTGACCGTGACCGTCTCGGGCGCGAACGATGCGCCGGTAGCTACGAACGACACGGCTGCCACTGACGAGGACGCGCCAACCACGGGCAACGTTCTAACCAACGACAGCGACAGCGACACCGGCGACACCTTTACAGTCACCAGCTTCGATTCGACCAGCACCCTCGGCGCGGCAGTGACGGTGAACGCCAACGGCAGTTATAGTTACGACCCGACGGGTTCGGCTACATTGCAGGAGTTGACCGTCGGTGGCACTCCGGCTAGCGACACTTTCACCTACACGATTGACGATGGCAACGGTGGCACGGATATTGCCACGGTGACCGTGACCGTCTCGGGCGTGAACGATGCGCCGGTAGCTACGAACGACACGGCTGCCACTGACGAGGACACGCCAACCACAGGCAACGTTCTAACCAACGACAACGACATCGACACCGGCGACACCTATACAGTCACCAGCTTCGATGCGACCAGCACCCTCGGCGCGGCAGTGACGGTGAACGCCAACGGCAGTTATAGTTACGACCCGACGGGCTCGGCTACTTTACAGGAGTTGGCCGTCGGCGGCACTCCGGCTAGTGACACTTTCACCTACACGATTGGCGATGGCAACGGTGGCACGGATATTGCCACGGTGACCGTGACCGTCTCGGGCGTGAACGATACACCGGTAGCTACGAACGACACGGCTGCCACTGACGAGGATACGCCAACCACGGGCAACGTTCTAACCAACGACAGCGACATCGACACCGGCGATGAACTTACAGTGGTTGATGTCAACAAGGTCGGCACTCTTGGCAACCTTACAGTCGATCCCAATAGCGGTGCCTTCACGTACGATCCGAACGGTCAGTTTGAGGGGCTCGGGGTGGGCGAATCCGATACTGAAACCTTCGAGTATACGATCGAGGACAAGAGCGGCAGCCAAGACACTGCAATTCTCACCGTGACCGTGACGGGTGTCAATGATGTACCGGTAGCCGCTGGGGACGCGGTCAACACCGACGAAGAAAGTACGGTCACGATTGACGTGTTGGCAAATGACATTGATGCGGACGACAATGACGACCTTTCGGTCGGCGCCTTTGACGCGACTAGCGTTGGCGGTGCTACGGTCACGCGAAACGGCGACGCTCTCGTCTACGATCCTCGCGGGGAATTCGATTACCTGGCTGATGGAGCGCAGACCACGGATACCTTCGGGTACACAGTAGAGGATGGTCATCCCGGTGGCTCTGATACAGCCGCCGTCACTGTTTCCATCAGCGGCATCAATGACGCGCCCACGGTTGAAGGTCAAGTGCTCACTGTCAATCCAGACGATCCCGACGGCGTCGTGGTCGGTGCGGTCGCAGTAGATGACCCGGATGTCGGTGACACGCACAAATTCGTGATCACAGCAAGTGACCCACCCCACGGAACTGCGTTGTTTGAGATCAATGAAGACACCGGCGTCATTACTGCTCCGGATACCGACGCGCTGGTCGACGGCACTTCCTTCGATCTCACTGTCGAAGTAACCGACATGGGCGGTGCGGGTGTGACTGATACTGCCACGGTCACGATCAATGTGGTCGCAAATCAACCTCCTGAAGCGAAGCCCGACGAGTTCACTACCGATGAGGAATCGATAGTCTCCGGCAACGTACTCGACGACAACGGCAATGGTGAGGACTCCGATCCAGAGAGTGATGCATTCTCGGTAATCACAACCGGTACCGACCTGCCTGGCGACAAGGGTGGCTTGTATTCGCTGGATGCTGCCGGCAATATGACCTACGATCCTAACGGCCAGTTCGAGTATTTAGGGGTGGGAGACTCCGACACGGATACGTTCGATTACACCATTGAGGACAGCTTTGGCGGCACAGGCTCGGCCACAGTCACCGTAACGATCACGGGTGTGAACGACGCTCCGACTGCTGTCAGTGACACTGACAGCACAGACGAAGATACCTCGGCGACGATCAACGTGCTAGTCAACGATACTGATCCTGACACGAACGACACGAAGAACGTGCAAAGCGTGAATACCACGGGCACGCAAGGGGCGGTGACGAACAATGGGACAGATATCACCTACAACCCGAACGGGGCATTTGAGCATTTGCAGATTGGTGAATCGGCCGTCGACACGTTTTCTTACACGATGGTAGACGGTCAAGGCGTCCCGTCTACGGCCACAGTTACCGTGACGATTACGGGTGTGAACGACCCACCAACTGCTGTCGGCGATACGGACAACACGAACGAAGATACACCGATCACGATCGACGTGCTAGTCAACGATACTGATCCTGACACGAACGACACGAAGACCGTGCAAAGCGTGAATACCACGGGCACGCAAGGGGCAGTGACGAACAATGGGACAGATATCACCTACAACCCGAACGGGGCATTTGAGCATTTGCAGGTTGGTGAATCGGCCGTCGACACGTTTGCCTACACAATGGTAGACAGTCAAGGCATTCCATCCACGACCACAGTCACAGTGACCGTTACGGGCATCAACGACGCACCAGTATTGACTCCCGCCGGTCCCTCCGACTCTACCGACGAGGACACGCCGCTCATCTACAACCTAACCGATTTCATCAACAACGGTGAGGGAACAACAACCATCACCGACCCGGATAGTAGCGATACCGTAGGTGGGATTGCTATCGTGGGCGCTGTCGGCAATGGCACCCTGGCATACTCGCTCGACGGCACGAGCTTCACCGATGTGGTGTCGCCCCTTGCCGAAGACTCCGCGCTGCTACTGCCCTTCGACGCTCAAATCCGCTACACGCCAGACGGCTTGAATAACGAAACGGCTACCCTCACTTTCCGTGCTTGGGATGCCACCAGCGGAAGCTCTGGCCAAACTAGTGTGGATACGACGGTTAACGGCGACACCACTGCCTTTAGCTCTGCTACTGATACCGCCACCACTGAAGTTACCGACGTCAACGATGCTCCTGAGCTTATCGGCCAGGGAATTCCTGACGTCGTGGTGCTGAAGGATGGCGACGCCCAGCCGGCGCCAATCAACCTGCTGGATTATTTCAGCGATCCTGACGGCGATGTGCTCTCTTTCGACATTGACGATCCCGGCAATGATATCAATAGCGGATTGATTTCGGTCGACCTCATCGGCAATACGCTAACGATAACCTACGCCAGTTACGCTGCCAACCAGGATCGCGCACCTTCCACGATCGTCGTCACGGCAACCGACCCCGGCATTGAGTCCGTTACAAGTACGTTCACGGTGACAGTGACTCCCGTTCAGACGGTTGAAGCGAAACTGGTTGTGTTGCGTATCCCAACGTCACTGGAGCAGGCAGAAGGGATGACATCTCTCCCAGCTTCAGCCTCCCAGATCACGGTCGGGGAAAACTACGTTGTCGAACTCTGGATGCAGGATCTGCTGACTGTCAACGTCACGACTGGACCGGTTACTGGAGGCTTATCATCCGCGGGGCGCCTCGATATCAACTATGATGCAGCCTTGTCGCAATCGCCAACTGGCGGATTACATCACGAAGGGTTGTTCACCTTGCTTGCCAGTGGCGCCGCCAACAACGCCGATGGCGTGATCGAAGGTTTTGGTGGTGCAGTAATGATCCAGATCCCGCCAATCTCTGATGTCGGTGTGGTACCATATTTTGCACGAGTCGGGTACGTCGAGTTCTCCGCCGACAACCCTGGGGTGCAAGACTACTGGCTTGATTTGGACTCAGAGATTGATCGCGACATCGCAACCAAGACGCTTTCGCCATCGAGGTTTAGCACAGGGGACTTCGTCGCTGGCAGCATCCATAAGAGCCAGGTCAATCTTGCCAGTATTTCGGTCACGCATGTTGCCGGCTCCCCATTAAATGGAACCGAAGGAAGAAACGCCTCGGAAGACACGGCTGTCTACGTGACCTTAGTTGAAGAACCGACGACAGTTGACGCGGATGGACAAGTTGTGGCCTTGCCGGAAAGCCAAGCTTGGATCGACGAGTGGGATTCGTACTGGGTCGAGTTGTGGGTCAATACTATCGAAGGCCCCGGTGTAACCGGTGGCACGGTGGACCTGGCCTACAACAGTGAATATTTCACGGCCACTGAAATCGACCACGGCTCCATTTTCGTGGATGGCACATCCGGGAGCATTGATGATGCCCTCGGTCTGGTCACCAACATAGGCGGCACTACGACACGAACGAATGCGGGCGGTGCGGGCTACTCGCTGCTAGGACGCGTCAAGTTCGAGTCGCTCTCAGACGATCAGGTACCGGTCGATACGTCCAACCTGTTCATGGGTCCGTACGATTTGGGGCTCGGGCTAAGTGATTCGCAGCTCGAAGTGGCTGACGTCGGGTTGGTCAATCCCACTTTGGGCGAAGCCCCCGATACGGAACTCTGGGCAGTTCCATACGACGTTGACGATAGCGACCAAATCGACTTCGGCGATTTCACGTTTCTGGCTACCAGTTTTGCTCAAGACGTGGTCGATTCGGATTCGCCGTATGTGTGGGCAATGGACTTCGACAAGAGTGGAACGCTTGACTTCGGCGATTTTACTTTCTTTGCCGTCAACTTTGCACGCGAAAAGGGATCCGATCTTGATATTCAGTTTCCGTCTAGTTTCACGCAGCGCTGGATTGGTTCCTTTGGCGCCCTGGATGAAGCAATGTCGGTTGATGAACTGGTTGATGCGGCAAGCGAAACCTGGCAGAATGCTCTGGGGCTAGCTGAACCGATCAATGTTCAACTGGTCGTCCGTGATTTGGGTGATGCTCAACTTGGCGAAGCGCAGATTCTTGCAGTCAATGACGAAGGGCGGCCGACCGTGGGCCGAGTCATTCTTGATGACGACGCGAATGGCCTCGGGTGGTACTCCAGCCTCAACCAGCCGGTTGCCACTGGAAAGTACGACCTTTACACGGTTTTGTTGCACGAGATCGGACACACACTTGGCTTTACGCCGGCGTACGACGGATTCGCCAGCCAGATCCAAACCGATGCCGACGGCAAAGCCTTTGTTTTCTTGAATTTCACTGCGCGGTTGGACGACACTGGGCAGCATCTCGACCCGCAGGCTAATCTCAACGACCTGATGAATCCGGAGTTGGAACCGGGCGTCCGAAAACTCCCGTCGGTGACGGACGTGCAAATCCTCCAAGCGTCCTACGAGGCTGCCCGCGTTGGTGCGGTTGGCTTCTCGACGGAAGTGGCAGCGTTGCGTGTCGCCGCCGAACCAGCGGCGCTGGCGTCCGAGGCACTTACGCAGGAAAACCTGCCGGTTCAACAAAGCCGAACCGACTTTTATTCCGCGTTGGGCAGCGATCTGGGGTTGCTGCGGGGCAGTCTCCAGGGTTCGAGCCGGATTTCCGGAACGTTTGCCAACGACACTGAGGATGAACTGAAGACGACCGAGCCATCCTCCGATTCGGCATTGATCGAACTTCTCCAGGATGTGCGGGCTCAGCGCGGTACCCGCCTGGACAGCGACATTTGGCACGAGTTGGCCGACGAACAAGAGTTCGGCGACCTGCTGGATGAATTGGAGGCGACGCTGGCTTTCGAGTTCGACGGCGTGGAAACACTCGACGCAGTGTTTGCCGAGTGGGAATAATCCCTCGTCCCTTGACATCCGGCGGTAAGGGGGCGACAATACGCCAATTGCTCTTGTGAGGTTTGCTCTGACTCTGTTTGGAGGGTGCCAGCATGAAGACCCAACGTAATCGTCGTCGATCGTACTCTTCCAAGAACCGGCTGGCCCTGCACCGGCCGCGAAGACTGCGGCTGGAGTTACTCGAACAGCGGACCTTGCTCAACGGTTCGCCGCCCGACCCCCACGGGCTCTTTCCGGGGGAAACATTTGCAGTCGACGGGCTGCCCTCCGTAGCGCCCGACGATCAATACCTGGCCGCGCTCGCGATAGTCGACGACGGGTCTTGGAATGCTGCTGCCGATTTCTCGGCGACCAACAATCCAAACAACGGCTGGGCTTCAGGTGTAGTCGTGCGGCTGAATGACGGGGTCAACCCACAGTCACCCGTCAACGGCGAACCTTTCGGCGAGTTAGGGCAGTTCAGCATCAACGACAGTGCGCGAGTCGAGGTGGGGCCCATCTGGTACAATTCCGAGTTCTGGGATTCGTTCGCGGGGCCCGTTTTCTGGAAGAACACGTCCACAGGAACCGCGTACGGCGTTCAGCCAGGCCAGATTTCGCTCCACCCGTCTTCCGGAGACTACAACGCAGACGGACGTCGGGACGATGCTTACGAGGTTCTCCGCTGGACGGCGCCGAGAGCCGGTTTGTACGAGATCGGCGTGCAGTTCTATGACGGACACGGTGGTGAAACGGAAGGGTGGGTCTACAAGAACCTTGGTCCCTCTGCCGTTGAACTATTTCACGATTCCACGCTCAGTGACAATCCGTCCTTCTCGACGACACTAAGCCTTAATAGCGGTGAAACCGTTGACATAGCCATCGGTGCCCAGGGTTCTTTCTTGAGCGACAATACTCCTGTCGATGTGACAATCACATCCCTCACGTCGGCCGTGATCGACTCTCCAGTTCGCTCGGGCAACATTCTGGCCGGCGATTCCCTGCGTTTTTCCGGCCGCGTGTCCGGCGGTATCGGGATACAGTCCCAATGGGATTTCGGTGACGGCAGAACGTCCGGTGCGGTCACACCCGGCATCGTCATGTATCAGAATCCGGGCAGCTACGACGTCACCTTGAGTGCCATCAACGAACCAGGGAGCCCGGCAGTAAGTGCCGACACACGCACCATCGAGGTACTGGCCGATCCCGGTTCCGTGCCCGATCTGCGCGTGACGCAGTTGGACTTGCCCGACAACCTTGAGGTGGGGATTCCCACGACTA